>Ga0209671_1006139_pt1 | contig 12275 bp, 9 predicted proteins | sample WorMetHERISLAND2_2_FD_187401 | JGI IMG/M metagenome (GOLD analysis project Ga0209671, IMG submission 187401) | Marine gutless worms symbiont microbial communities from Max Planck institute for Marine Microbiology, Germany - Olavius geniculatus... | ecosystem: Host-associated > Annelida >...
AGCTTATATCACAATATACAGAGTAAAAAAGAGACAGAGATAGAAAAATAGAAATAAAAGCTAAAATAGAAGCTATGATGCTTCGCGTTTAATTTTTTTCGTAGTAAGCCTATGTTGTTATTTGAGTGCAAGTTACAGTTCAGTGAAAGAACGCAGTTTGTTGTGAATCGCTGCTTACTGTTTCTTTGACGCGCTACAGCTACTGTGACAGTGTGCCGTATAGCCACGTCTATGGTACGATTTGTCCTTTGTCTATCCGTCTGTCTGTCTCTCTAGTAAGTAAGTAAGTAAGTAAGATTATTTAGAAGGCGCAATTTAACAATAGCCACAATGCACCGCACTTTCAACGCCCGAACAAAAATGTCTTTAACTGCCGTTTGAACTGTTCAAAGTTAGGCCTAATGTCAGTTTGTCTCAGATGAGCTGGCAGACTGTTCCGTAACAGATGTATTGTGGCTAAGCGTTTGGTCCTAGGAGAAAACTTTCTACACGAATAATTAGCCCTGCGTCAAGACGCTCCGCGTACAAAATTGGAGGAATGTAGTGCTAATGGGAACATTTCCAAATTTTGGGTTGAATAGAGGGGGGTTAGGAAAAATGTACGTTTTTCAACGGAAAACTGGCCATATCTCAGACGCGATGAGAGATAGAGCCAAGGTTACTATTAATCACCAATAAGAAGTGGTATACGCCCTTTCAGAGGACATGAAAATCGTTGACCTTGAATGACCTTGAAGGCCAGTGCTGCAACAGGAACTGTCTATGGAAAAATGCGATTGGCAGCATTCAATGGCCCATCCCTGAAAACCCCCTATTGACGCAAAAATCTCGCAGATATCTCTTACACAAGCCCATTTTGTCCCAAATTTCGTTGCCATGGCAACCAGGGAGGGTCCGTGGTAAAATTAAATAACACGATTAGATTGGCCATCCCCGAAAACCATACCATAGAACCAAAAATTGCGACTCTATCTTATACACAGCCAAAGTTATGACCGTTTAAAGAATTGTTTAATTTTCCCCATAGGCGCCAGTGTATTTTTTTGATTTTTGCGAATAAATACGTTAAATATTGAATTTTAATTTTTTTAATCCCAAAAAGGCACTTCCTTCTGCAGAACCGCGTCGTTTGACGTATTAAGAGTGAAAATCCCTAAAACTTATTAAACACTGCCTTAAGCCGTGGTTACATGTCATATGAAACATTTGCGCAAGTCTTAAGGCGTGTACAGAGCGTCACAACTGAACTTAAAGGCCAATGAGCGAGCAGTTCAGTTCAGTTATGTCGGCATAATATGTCGCTCTATAGCCTACTCGCCTACACGCAACAGTAATTAATGTCGTGAACAAATATGTTACATATCAAAGAAAGATTTTAATAACTGCATATATTTAACACACGAGCTCGTCCTGTCTTCAACAAGTATGCACGATGTTAAAAAGGTTGTGCAAGACTTGCACAAATGTTGTTCAAAGTGCATAGTTATGCTGTTTTGCGTGTAGGCCTAAACGTGCCTGACAGAGAGACAAACATGAAATAAAATGATAGCCGGAGCGTGCGGTTTTCATCTCATTTCAGTACATTTCATTTCTTTCGCTCCGTACGCACCGTAACCCATGCCTCTTAGTGATCAGACAGCCCGGATGCCTGAAGCCTACAGGCGCGCAGCTGCTAGGAAGGTCAACTGAAGGTCGATGACTTAAAAGTCCAGTTTGCTTCCCGCTTTGCGCAAAATATTCGTCTTTCCACCCGTGCTAGGGTTGAAGACAATCACTGCCGTGTGGCACTGCCATTTTGCCAGAAGAAATTTACTCTTTCCGATAGTAGTTTATCGCCTACGCACGATATGCCGCTTCGATCACGTGATAAAGCAAGCGAAGATAGTATCCTATAACGCGCCCGAATATTATCCAGATAACATCCTTCCGTCTAATATAAAAACGGTCGGTTGTGTTTATCGAAGACTGCGGAATCTACGGACTGCGATAAATATTACCAACGGAAGAAAGAACAAAGAACAAAGTCGGAATAGCTCACCTTCAAGTCGACGGACTCAGCAGTCAAGCCAGCAAGTGAGAGAGAGAGAGATCCAGAAGGGTTCACCTCCAGTGTAGTAGGCCTAGCAGCAGCTGCTGTAGCCTGTTGCCGGAGCCAGTGTCTGCCCAGCATCCCAAGCGCCCTGGCGCTCACCACTACCACTATCCAGCTGTTACAGCCCTGCCTGGAAGCGTAGTGTCTTGGAATGCGGTTTTCGCACTTTCCTGGAAGAATGTCACGGAACGAGCGCCACGTGGCTCTCGTCAGTGACGCCGTGGGTTAAAAAAGTAGGCGGGGTAGAAAGTTGCAGTTTTCCGACAGAGGGAATACGAGTGCTTAAAATTTAAATTTTGCCCCTAAATTTGCGACAAATGGCGGTTTTCAGCCCCATTTTGAAACAAATTTTTCGACAGGTAGTCGGATATCCGACAACTTTCCGATAGCCTAAAATTTAGGTTGGGAAGAAATCACAATTTAAAGTCACGAACACATGCTATTAAAGCAAAGACATAATAACGTGTTGGCCATTTTTTCAAAAATGTCCATATGTTTTAACACCTGACCACGTCATGTCTTCGACATGTATTAGCTCCACCTACCGACACACGCCTGCACTCGCTATTCACCGTCGATTACGAGCAATTTCGAGACACTCCATGCATCAAGTTAAAACCCATATTGCGGCACCAAACTCGTGGAAACCTTCCCCGCACTACTCGCCGCCGCCCGCCGCTCCATTTTCGGCGCCCGCCCGACTAACTCAGCCGACTAAACACCTATCGGTTTATAAAGTTGTATACCAGTTTGGTCTTTCTGAATGAAATCTCAATTACATTACACGCAGAAGAATATTGGTAGGACTGGACCTACTAGCACTATCGGACGGAGATCGAAAGTGGACGAAACGCTTTCGTTTCATTGTCGTGAAGTTTTGCCGAGAAGCGGCAAAGCAGTGAGTCAGTGACGACACGCGGAGCGGCTGCTATAAATAGCTTAACAGCTGCTGCTGCAGCAGCTGCTAGCAGCTGAAGCAAGGAGGGTGCTCTCTCTCTCTCTCTGTCTGGAGCACCGACTGTTGTAGGTCGAAAGTCAGGGCCTGAAGCCACGAAAGCAGTCTGCATGCAGTCTAAATAATTTGACGCAGTGTGTGCACTGTGGCGATGAGCTCTAAGCTCTAACGATGAACGATGGTCTGTCGATAGCCTATTTAGTGGCCTACCACGTGGCAGATCACGGACCTTAGCAGTCCCGCTCTCAATGCAGTGGATTTTGCTGCTGCATTCGTTCGTTTCCGTAGGCCTACAACAATGTCATTCTTCGCGATACTCTGTGCATGTCATGATCATTATTTTCGGTTTGTCATTTTCCCCAGCCCGTAGCCCGTTTGGGGCGCGTCGTAAAATCTTCTAGTGAGAGACAGGAAAAAGAAATGATGACATCCGTCGCATCCTTGGGGTAGCGCGTGTATCATGGACAAGTTACGAGACGCCTGCATGCTATGATGGTACGTGCGTGTACAATGGCGACACTAGGAAATGATTGTGTCAATCCAATTCTGGGGACAAACGTTCGTGGACAACCAGTGGCGTAGCCAGGATCTGTATGTAAGAGGCACTTGAAGTGAGATGTGGGAAGGGGCCCCACTCCTCACCAGTGGAAGAGTTTGGGGAGGGACGCGCTGTGCCTCCTCCCAATTTTTTTGGTTTTTTGGCAAAAATGAAACGTTTTGGTGCTTTTGGGCACTATTTTGAGTAACTGAGTAGACATCCCCATCACCAACATGAGATTTCCAGTTAGCGATTTGTTAGCTTGTGTCAACCAGATGTGTGTTAAAGAATGGCAACAACTGTGGAATCAGTGTACTGTAGGCCTACGTCAAATAAACAGTCTACTGCGTGCAACCGGTCATTGGTCGCAATACCAGTTCATCACTAAATCGCTACAACTCAGTGCTTATCAACCGTCTTCGAATTGGTCATACAAGACTCACAAACTCTTATCTCCTAAGGGGAGAGTGACAACCGGTATGTGAAGCTTTCTCCGCTCACTGTCAAGCACATCTTAGTAGACTGCACCCATTACAGTGCAGCACGTCAGAGATATTTTTGGAGTGGACACACTCAAGGACGTTTTTGAAAATGTTGCATCTCGCAACATTATCGCTTTTGTTAAAGATATCGGCTTTTACAATTGTATATAATGCTGTTTTTACATTAGCTTAATAGCCTTGATCTTAACAAGTATTTTAGCTTTGCTTTTAATACATATATTAACTGCTTTTAACTAATTTTAACCACTCGTGGCACTGCTTGGCCTATTTTGTGCTGATGTGCCGTTAGGAAACTACTCACTCACCCCTCCCTCCCGAGTGCACCCTCTCTATGGCTACACCAGTGTGAACAACAGAGCAAAGGAAGACAGAGAGAAAGATGGATCAACGTCTTCACGTACAATACAAAGTACTTGCAGCTAAATTTGGAGGAGACAGAGAATCGTGCTGAATGCAGGAGAACCCATATGGCTAACCCCTTATACCTGAGAGATCCATAGACTGAAAGACTAGAAAGCAGTCAGAGCCCACACACCTCCGCCAAGGCCATGTTGTTCGCTAGGTGGCAGCACCATCTTCAGTTTGTCAGCGGTTTCCCTTATGCCCCATTGAAAGCAATGGTAACGAAAATGTCAAAGTGATCCAGAATCCAGGATTCCTTCCGGATCACCACCAAAATTGAATTACTGGTAGTTTTTGCCATTCCCGACATACCCTCAAAATTTCAGAAAGATACTTCCATAAATTTTTGAGTTATCTTGCTAACACACAGACAGACAAACAAACAAAGTCCGGCAAAAAACATAACCTCCTTGGCGGCGGTAAAAAAGAAAGTAAGATATCCTACTTAATGAGATCTGGGGCGGCGCGCCAGCTGAAAATAAATTTGGCGCATTTATAGCCTCACAAAAAACTTCTGGATCAAGTTCTGGTGAAACGATTACTGCTCCCCCTGAAGTCCTAAAAGTTGCCCCCTCCCTGAGAAAAGTAATACGCTTTGAGCGTAGTCCACAATGGACGTAGACGCCCCTGCTCTAGCTGCAGTAATTTAAATGCTTTAAATTTGGCATTTAAATACTCGGTAAGAATTTGAGTATTTAAATAGTATCTAAATACTCTGAAGGTTCAAAGTATTTGCATACTGTTTAAATATCTTCAACAAACATTTGTTACAACACTGATAATCAATGATTTTTAATTTATAAAGCGCACAATGTCAGCAAGAAACTCACTGAATCTGAGGCGACTCACTGAATCTGATGAATGATACGCAGAAAACAATGAATCGTGTTGTTCCACAGATGTAAAAAAAAACGTTTTTTTTACGTTTTTAGCGATATTTTTATTTTTCCCAACGTGCATTAAAACTCCTATCAAGAACTTTGAGGAGCATTTTCGAAGCATACTGATGGGAGATTATGTGTGTTCGAAATTTTAATTTGTTCAAAATGGGGTCCTATAGAGACAAATTTTGCATTGTCGGACTACAGTTTTTCTGCAGTAAGAAAAATTTTCGAAAACTTTCCCTGTGCCCCTTTCTCTGCCACGACACCACGGCAGCTATTGTGCTGTGCAATTAAAGTGAAACAAAAAACGTGCAGTAACATAATGCATCGATCTATTTACCACTTATAATACTGCACAATATAAACATAAATATTATCATAATACTGCATTTTACAACATTAAAAAATAAATATTTTAACAGCATAAATTGTGTGAAATTAATCTTTTAGGCGCGATGAGATAGGTATATAATATACTCAGTTTTTAAATGGACTAAGCGAAAGGCACACTGATAATAAGACTAACGGCAAAAGACACATCAACTTTGACGCTTTTGTCCGAATCCAATGACAGAAAAATTGTTCTGGCAATAAACAAAGCAGAGTTAATCAAGTAATAAAAACAATAACGACGGATATAACAGATAACATAACTGATAATAAAATAGTTAGCAATATTGTAGCCTAGGCAGCAATGTCCCATCTTTATTGCTACATCTTTACCGCAAACATAACGCAGCAGTTTAACAGACATATTTTTACAGATCGCAAGGGTCAATAAATATTTTACACGGAAAGCGCGATGTTACCAGGGACGCCATACTAGACTGGAATCTTGCTTCGGGTCAGCAAATAGCACGGCGGGCGGCGTTGATCGCGGATAATCATGTGTCGTGACGTCATTTCCGTTGACGTCATAGGTCGGTGGTGACATCATTAGCGTCGTCGTGGTCACGTGGTGCTTCTGGTCTTCCGGCGGCGTTGCTGTACGTTGGGCGACCGTATCTGACCATGCGGCGGTTGGGCCATCTAGCGAATGCGATGAACCGGTGCCCGTTGCAGCAGCTGGTAGCGCCGCCAAGCGAATGTCCGTCGTACTAGACGCCACTGCTGCTGGCGTTCTAAATGACGTCGACACCCGACAGTGCTCATCAACCGGAAGTCGGCTGCTAGTGGGCGGGACAGTGGGCGGAACCACGTGGCGGCGGTGGGCGGAGTTAACGGCCCGTAGGCTGGCGGACAGGTGCGCTAGGACGCGCGTGCGTACTAGGACACCGCCTGGCGCAGCAGCGTCGTGCAAACGGCCCAGGTAAGTGGCGACCTCCCGCGCGCAGTCGCTGTAGCCGTCACGGTATGAAGTGGCTCCAGTCTCGCTGCTGTTGCTGCTGCTGTTACCTGGATGAACAGTCACATCATAATAAACTTCAATTCACTTTTGTGTAATTTTTGTCACAGTATATATCCGGCAGCCAGATAAATAGCCTGCCGGATAAATAGCCACCAAGCGCCAAACTATTCATCCCGTATTGTTACGACAACAACTGTGTCAACTTTCACTACCATTTCTCTCTCCTAAGCTTAAGCATAAGCATAACCCTGACACCAACGCTAACCCTAGACCTATCCCTATCCGTAACCCTAACCCCAATTATTATGTGACGATTCAGTGACACCCAAATAAAATTGAAAACTTCATTATGTTTCAGAATTCACAGGCGCGAGCATTAACTGGCCGTATTTCTAATTTTTTTGGCTTATTTATCCAGCAGCCGTACAAATAGCTTACAGGTTATTTGCACGGCTGCCGGATAACTAGTCACCGCGTTTAAAGTAATATACTCTTTTATGAAGTAAACTGAGTGATGAGAAAAAGATTTTATTGTTTTTTGGTTTTTAACACCGTCAGAGTAGGCTAAATCTGCGGCATATGCTGGCAGAATTATAAGATGTATGGTTTTGCAAACTGGGTATTAATAAAAACACAAATAAAGAATATAATACTGCAAAAAATGCGAAGTGCACTTACGTTGCGAGAGTTGTTGCTGAAGACGCTGCGTGTCGCGAAGATGTTTCACCGTCATCTCGAGTATGTCCGCCTTCTCCAACTTCGACTGACTCGACTAAAACACAGCCATAGCCACAACGTTCAGCCACGTGCATTTCGTTTATCAACTTACGCTAATACATGCTGGCTTTATGCCGAAGTTTTTGGCGACCATCCAAAAAAATTCAGTGTGAAAATCCCTGACGTGTCAGCTTTTGTATAGGCTATATTCTGTCCCCCGAAATCAGTTATAATGCAGAAATGATGCAGGGCTGTGTTCTGTATTTCCCGGTGAAATGGATTGTTTCTATATGTTCGGAAATCACTGTCTCATCATTTCAGAGAAACTCTGATGAAAGCAACCGGTATATGAAATAAAATTTTAAAAAATACTTCTAATAAACGGGTTAAAAATTTTTATTTTACAGCTATTATGTCATATACCGGTAATCCGCATCCAAGTTCTGGATCAATGCTTTTTCCTAACTCCCGATAATTAATGGGATTATCGCGTCTCTTTGGCTCCATATTTATGTGGCGCTTCCAAGTGCACAACCATTCAGCAAATTGTAGGCCTACGCATAACTGTTTAGCATCACTGTATCGAAAAATCCGGCTTATTGAGAGTGCAATGAAATCAGCTGGGTGTCGTTATGTCGTTAGAGAGGCGACGAGAGAAAAAGTCGTTAAGCGGACCGTCGGCGAAATGTTTTGTAATTCTGACGATGCTGTTGGACAATTCAAGGCCCACGGAATCGCACCTCGTTACGGCGCAGGAACACTGCATGGAAAGCGGAGAGAGCGTTAAGTGGATTGAACAAGCTAGAGAAGCGCAGTATATCGTTTTCAACAAAAACACCGCGGTATTGTACGTGACTAACGGTATTCGCAAATTCTCTCTGTAAAATGAGTATGTGGCGTAAACAGTGCTGTGTTTCAATGCACCGAACAAAAACAATGCTGGTCCCATCCCTTCGCCACTCTCATGCGACTGGTGAATATTTATTAATCTCTCGAGAACGTTTCGTTTTCTGCATATTCTTTGTATAAAGAACTGTGAAGACGAGCCGTAAAAGTTATTTTCCGTAACAAAGGGTGCAGCAAAACATACAGTAGGCCTAATACAAACTGTATATATAGGTGCCAGAAACCGACAGACAGAAAAAACTATTTATGAGACAGAAGAAAATCACATTATTCTATAGTACAATTTTTGTAACTAAGGGTGCAGCCAAAAATACATATTTTCTTTTCAATTTGTAACACTTATAGATTTGCTAAAAATCGTATACTGATATATCATAAATGTCAGTTTCCTTATTGAAAAAATACCGTTATTGCATTCGAGATTTCATTTTTTATCGTTGATAGGGTCTTTGTTTTTTGTAGTTGCGCATCACTAGTTTCGAGAGATAAAGAGTCGGTGGTTGCGCGTAACATCTGCCGTTATTGTCGCAGATGAAAAGAGAACTCCGTTTTGCTTTGCTCTCCCTTACTTGTAGCTGCGGGCCTGCGACATCCGGCCGTCATTGCTGTCCCGGAATGCAATGCGCGCGCGAGCAAGCGCGGGTTTTCATATCCGGCTTGGCGGCGCGCATGCCTTGGGGGCTAACAATCCGAGCCCATCGATGACCGTCGAAACTGACAATGGATGACTTTCGCGGCCGATTTCGCTGGAAATCAAAATGACACTTAAACTCCGACGACCGTTCGTTCCAACGGTCTAAGCAGCGCACGTGCGAGAACTATACAATCACTATAACTTTGGTGGTTTTGAATCGATAAAATCTCTTCATGGCGCCTGCTGCCAGGCGGCCTTGGAAGTAAGTCATTGTATTGCCACGAGGCAAAGCGACTTGATTAATTTGTTCATTCGCGGCGACGAATCATCCTTTTGAACAGCGGGATGAGACGCTATAGAAGCATAAGCCCATAGCTGTGCATTTTGCCTGCAGGTCCTCATCGTGGAAACTAGAAAGATAGAAGTAAGACTTAATTCGGGGCGAGTCGACAAACGATTAGACCTAGTCCAATTAACACACGCTGAGCTCGTGCATGGATGCTTGCTTTGATTGATGTAAGCCTACATGTAAACTAATAAATTTTAGTCGCAAGATTCCGTAAATTTTGTGTTGCCGCTGGCATCACTGTTTGTTTAGCATTGGTAAAAGTAGTGAAACTCTGTTTTCCAACAGAATATGATATTTGTCAACGGTTTCTAACGTACCATAGGCTATGCACTCTGTATTTTGATCAAACAACTCTAAAGATTACAGTTTATTTTTAAAAATCATCTACGTCCTGATACTTGGCAACAAAGCTAAATCAGTCGGCTTATTGTTCATCGGCGAACGCTGATACATCGTTTTAACCGAGGTCGGGTGTTATATTTGTTGATAAAATTAAAATGCACTTCGACACATTCTACAGATAAAAAAACTAAGTTTTGCTTTTGCAAGAACTGATGCTGACCTCGTGTTCGCTGGCAGACTGGAGCAAGAGTTCTTTCAACTCATCGAGACACGTGTTGATTCTTTCCCTTCGCTTCTTCTCCACAATCGGCTTGTTAATCTGCATACGGAAATCAGATGATTAACGCTAATACAACGACAATCGTTTATGTATTACTAAGTAACAAAAACAGTATAAAATATCGCATTCTATAGATAAACCATTCATTTTTACGCGCGACAGCTCGTATTAGGTAACGCAGAGGAGGTCGTCCGTCCGTATACGTCCGCCCGTCTGTCTGCCGTCACACCGCAGTATTGTGTCAAAACGGCGCAAGCTATGATCACGAAATCTTGACTGACAACTGTCACCAATACTCGAGTTTCTTGCGACAAAATGGTTTGCCGCTGGGTGAGGCGATTCTCCTCGAACAAAAGCGTCAAACGGGGGTACAACGACAAAAGAAGCGTAAACAAAGAGACAGGGAAACCGTTATACAGGGTGCGGCAAAAAAAGTTTTTCGCTGTTTTCTCAGCAACCGTTTCGAATTTTAATTTGAAATTTTACGTATTTATTTAGTAAAACCTTCTACATTTAAATGCCAAGTAAAATTTGATTCTGTTGAAAAACGACGAAGTTACAGACTTTTTAACATGACTGCTTACCGATTTTTCAGCATTCAAAAATGTTTCGGCTACAACCAATTTAATAACATCGTTGAAACAACACAGTTAAATAATGATCAGATGCCAGAAATCCATTGTCGCTGTGAATGTTCGAAGTGTTCACCAGCTCCAAGCAACAACAACAGCCTCCAGTCGCCTTATTTGAGTAATCTTTTACAGCCTTGTCGATCGGTCAAACTCAATGAAGCGCTTCAGGTTATCTGGGGCAACCTGCCACAGGGACCGATCGACAAGGCTGTAAAAGATTTCTCAAGTGGTTCAAAAAATTACTGCAGTACAAAGCGATATTTTAAGGACTTTTATCTTGCACGCTTCTGTCGTTTTTATATATCTTATAAGGTGCGTCCGGAGCGACAAAAATAAAATGAAATGAAAGCCGAAGCGCGCTGTTACATTTCATTTCGTTTTAGTCATTCTGAACGCACATTTAGTATGTTTACATTTCTGTATTGCTCTCTCTCTCTGTATGTGTCTCATTTCTACCGCAAATTTCTTGTATGCATGCAGATTGTCATAATCAAAGCTAACCTTTCGAAGCTGTGCTGACGACATAACGGAGCCGATGTCTTGCATGCTGTCGGCGGCACACTGCTGTTGCACGGTCTTCATCCTTCAACAGCCGCTCTGCTATTCGACTAACTTTCAGACAGAATAACAGTAACTAAATAATGGTATATCGTTCAATATGAACTCCGGTTGTTCAACTTCTATACAAAGTATAAAACTAGCGATCAGCTGATAATGTGGCAAAACGTATCATATAGAACTGGCGGCGCGACGCCGCTTATATACGCTGTCGCTGTCGCACGTGCGGGGCACGCGAATAGCTGGTTGGACAACTGAGGTAAGGGAGGAGGGACATTAGGCCCCGATAGCACGCATGCGCGGCCCGGGGTGGACATCTGCCGGGTCCCTTCAGGGTGGCGCCTTCAGGGTGGCCCGCCCGGCCAGCCAGGCCATGTAGTGACGGCGCTGATCAAAGGCGCCGGCGATAGATGGGCTACGGCCACCGGGCCACATGTCACATGAAGGATCTTCCTGGCATGCAGGCCGGCATCTTTGCCGCGCTTTCGGTGCATAATGACGTTAGAATGTTGCAAATGGCGCGCAAATAAACCTCAAACTGTGGGCCTATACTGTTTTATAACTATTAGTCAGTGGCAGTGTTTTTCGTCATCAAATTGCATAATACGCGATTACGCGTAATTTTTTTGATTGTGTCATATACAGCAGCCAACAAGTAAGACAACAAGTAGCATTCTTACACAGAAAAAAGTAAAACAAATACGCCATAGGCCTATGACAAAGGCGTCTATCCCCCTTAAACACACTATGCAAGCCCCTCCTCATTCCCCTCCAATGTTTAAGCGTCCAACGCCGACTTGAACCCCTCGCACGTCAAGCTTAGTCAAGCGCTGTATTGCCGCCAATGATAATTATATGATAGTATCTTTTACTCATGGGTGCCTGTAAATATTGTGAAGTGGTCAAGTCGGTCGAATGAAGTGGGGAATTGGGAATATTTTCGTTCCCAGCTTATTACGGAATCTGGGGAGCATCGTAAAATCTCCCAGTTGGGCCAAAAACAAACTTGCTGCATTTATAATCTCAGAAAACACTTCTGGTCAAGTTCTGGTGGAACGATGACTGCCCTTAAAAGTCCTATAAGTTGCCCCCCTTCTTTTAAGTAAAGTAATACGCTTTGAGCATAGTCCTCAAT
>Ga0209671_1006140_pt1 | contig 12274 bp, 6 predicted proteins | sample WorMetHERISLAND2_2_FD_187401 | JGI IMG/M metagenome (GOLD analysis project Ga0209671, IMG submission 187401) | Marine gutless worms symbiont microbial communities from Max Planck institute for Marine Microbiology, Germany - Olavius geniculatus... | ecosystem: Host-associated > Annelida >...
GCCCTAGATAGGCAGCGGTGGGCAGCGATAGTAAAAATGGCGTCAGACACCAACGGGCATTGAGCCCACGGTTGTCGATGATGATTAAATGTGTCTTTTTACAGTTATTTACTCCTACAGAGAGCCAGGAATAAAACGACACAGTCTGAGATATCGAGTTTGTGAATGGCGTTACAGGAAATTGTCTGTAGTCGAGATAGACAAAAATCTGCAAAAGTCAGCAAAGTTTTACACAGCAAAGCTTTGTTATCTTGAGTAAGTAGGTCTATTCTAGTAGACCCAAGGAAAATTAACTTTCAACTCATCCACAAAGATTAACAGGCGTTATAAAAAATATAACAATTCTACAGAAGTCGAGAGAACAAATCCACAACAGCTTGCAGAACTTGTTGTCCAACATGTCCACAGTGACAGTGACAATCGTAGTATTGCAGATTGTTTATAAACAAAGTATTGACAACGATATAATAATAATAATTATTATTATTATAAGAACAATTTGGCCACTAGTGTAGTCGAGGGGGAATGCGCGGGAACGCTGTTCTCAAATATTTTTGCCTCCCCGTGGGCATCTAAAAATTGAAAAAAAACTAATACAAAACTTGATGTCACCAGGTGCGGTTTTTCGGATGGAAATGCTCTAAAATACGTGAACTACATTCCTAACCTGCTGAGGGAGATGATCTGCAGTGGTGTGTCTGCAATCTTCAATGGAAAGTTTCAAGCTATAAGTGGTCGTATCTCGGAAAGGGTGAGAGATAGGGCGTAGATTGCTATTGATTACTAATAGGAAGTCGCATATTGGCTTTTCAATGACGTGAAAATCATTGACCTTGGATGACCTTGAAGGTCGCTGACGACCAGTATGGTCTGCTATTCTAGCGACAGCTGGGTTTCTTGTTATTTCATGACATGCCGTGTAATATTAACCTACGTGACAGCGCAAGTAGGCTAATCCACTGAATAGCACCTACGAGATCTAGAGCAAAATACTGCAACATACAGATGCAAGCAGATTTTTAAAACAGTTTTTTCAGTAAAACTTTGGAAGCAAAGAAAAAACTTCTAGGCGCGCAGGTTTTATTAGTGTCGGACGTAAACCGGAATCACGTACAGGACGAAATGTTTATTTTAGTTTATGCCTAGTTCTGAATTGACTGAGGCTCGGTCGGGTCGTGAACGAGTGAGGGGTGTACGCGATCTCTCGGTCTCACGTTGCAGTTGTAGCACTCGTCCTCGTCCCCGGTGTCGACGTTAGCTCGTAGTGCTGGGTTGCGCTGTAGTGCTGGGTCGATGTACGAAGCTTCGTTGGTCGACTCCCAGCTGTTGCACTTGGCCTTCATGTAGAGCGTGTCCAGCTCCGGCTGGTGGCGTGGGAACGCACGAGAATAACGGGCTACACACGCACACACAAAGCCTAGGCCAATGTTCGCCAGTGTTGGGTAAAATCATTTTAACAAGAAGCCCAGCTGTCGCTAGGATAGCCGACCATACTGGTTGTTAGTGACATTCAAAGTCATCTTATCTGAAAGGGCGTATGCGATTTCCTATTATAGTGATCAATGGCAACTTAGCCTTATCTCTCACCGTTTCCGAGATATGGCCACTGGCCCACTTAGGCCTATAGCTTGAAACTTTCCACTGTAAATAACGGCCAAACTGCTGCAGATGGAGACATTGTTACTATTGACAGTCTATAGGAAGTCGCCAGCGCTTTAGCCTATCCGATGGTACAGTCGCCGACCCATACGACTTATCGTATAGTCACAATACCGCACGATCGGCATACCATATAGTGCGTTATGACCTTTCAATATCATCTATGGTCACTGATTTTTTGTCATTTAAAAGCCAATATGCGACTTCCTATTAGTGATCAATAGCAACATAGGCCTTATCTCGCACTGTTTAGCCATAATGAATGCGTTACTGACGACGACGGGCGAAACCGTAACACAGTGTTTTTCAACCTTTTTGCTGCAGCGGAACCCTACGTATTTGGAATTCCCGAGGCCATATTGTGTCTTCACTATACAACTTTTATGCGCGTACGATGACGATTAAGTGTCGTTTATAGGTGAGAATTTTATACAGGAGCGTTTTTGGCCGAAAATTTCTAAGTCCGTTTTGGGCGCAATTTTCGACTTTGGGCGGGGATTTTTCAGGGGTTAGATATTAACTTTGAATTTTCTACTTTTAAAAAGGCACACCCTTACGTGAGACCGCGTCGTTTGAGCCATTGCGCGTGAAAATCCGCCAAGCGATCTGACCTGTAGGCGTGTCAATAAAAAAGTTTATTTAAATAATAAAAATTTTCGTCATATTTCATCCATTTACCGAGAAGCCCCCAATAGACGGATTTGCACGAAATTTTGCACAGGGGGTCGTCTTGCGGACATAATTAACTTTTTCAATTTTTTGACGATCGGTTGAGGCGTTTCGGATCTGCGAGGGGTCGAATTTTGCCATTTTCCATTGACCTACCCGGTCGCCATTAACACAGGTCTAAGCTACCGCGCGCCTGTGATCAATCGTTAAAAATCCAAACTGCGGAATACTGTAAAGTGCAAGTAGCAGTCATGTTTCGTAATCTGTCTGTCTTATCTTGCACGACTGTTGTAGCCATTAACGCAGTGCGGCAAATTAAATTAAGTTGCTAGGCCATAGGCCTTTACGTACTTTTGAGACGTCGGAGCTGGTCTGGTACGCTGCTGACGCCCCTGATGTCACCATAACTTGTCCTGTAAGTCGTCTCATAGTTCACATTCAACTGTTATCATGACACACGACAAACGGACCGGAAATGTAATTTAGGCAACGCTGTGCGCTCCACGCGCTGGAAGCGTGACAGCACAAGCTCCGATCTCGGTTTCTAATAACGTGTTAACCGGTACCAATATGGACGATAGGCCCTAATGTTGCTGCCGCTGATGCTGATGATGATAATGACAGATGAGACAGCATATCATGCATATGCGTAGCCAGAAGTTGGAGTTGAGAGTGCACTTTGAGGCCCGAAAGGTTGAAAATCGAGGTCGAAGTTTGAGAGTTTGAGAGCAGAGGTGGGGTTTTTTGAAGAGTGGGCAACCAGCCCTCTACTCACCAGTTATGGGGCTTGGGAAGCGCTGTAAACTCCCCCAGTGAGGTCCGGGGCGGAGCGAATGGACACGAAAAATCCCTAAAATGTTAAGTTTTACTGCACAATTTTGCATATTTCTTGGGATATAAGTGCACCCTGGCCTATATGAAACAGGTAGTAGTCAACAACTTGGCAGCCGTACAGTACGTACATCTGACAGGATGTTCTTGTCTCTACTGAGATGGACAATGTCCTGTCCCTCATCAAACCAGTTGTTAATGAGCACGCCTTGTCTGTAGGTCTGGCCACGCACGACCTGCAGCCATTCGGTCCCCCGTTCACGTGATTTGGTTGGTTTGACCCCACACAATGCTAGCGCCGTAGCCTCGCTGACGTATTCGTCGATTGGCGGGAAGATCGATCGCTGACATACCGGGTCTACCACCTCCAGGCCTGGGCACTCGTCCTCGCTCCAGACCACGCTGTGTGTTGTTGGCATTGTCTGCATTCTGACTAGCTGTCGTCAGTCGCTTGTATCGTAGTCAAACGTCCTCTATAAATGTTTAACACTTCCACTGCCTACAGTCGCCGTCAGTTCTGCTGTTTTATCTCCGTCAATGCAACTGTGACGCCGCTGTGACGTCATTGTACTAGCTCTAGGCCTAAGCTTCCCAAAACCTTAATCGTCGAATCTTTTTTCGATTGATAAACTGATACGCTATTTTACGTCTCAGTTAGTGATGTACTAAGTCCACGAGACCATAGTTTTGGTCTCGACGAAAAACACAGCCTAAAGTCTTGGTCTTGGTCTTGAGAAAAAGTCCTCAGAATTTCAAGACATTTTAGCCGACCGTACTCGAGTAACGGTCGAGCTTTTGGTAGAGTTGTGGTCCGTCTGTCCGTCTGTCGTCGTCGTCGTCTGTAACGTATGTACCTTGTACTGTGGCTAAACGGTAGGTCGTAGAAAAACTTTTTACATGAATAATATAGCGGGAAACTATACATGAATAATATAGTTCTATGTTATAAACCCAGGCATGTAAAATTTTAGCGATCTAGTACAAGGGGAACATTTTTAAATTGGGGGGTTGAATGGAAGGGGTAGGAAAAATCAGGCCCGTCGATAGGGGTGGTGAGAAGGGTAAGTTACCCAAACCCCGCGACGTTTGGAAGGCCCGACGTCGCTGAAAAATATAAAGTACACGAGAATCCGCCATTTAAAATTTTTTTAAAATTTTGCCCAAAGGGGCCCCACGAAAATGTTTCCCGGTCCCCGCTGTGGCTCTCGACGGGCCTGGAAAAAATGTGCGTTTTCAACGGAAAACTGACCATATCTCAAAAATGGTTCATGAGAGATACGGCCAAGGTTACTATTAATCACTAATAGGAAGTGTCATACGCCCTGTAAAATGAGATAGAAATCTTTGACCTTGGATGACCTTGAAGCTTACTGACAACCAGTAAGGTCGGCTATTCTAACGACAGCTTGGCTTCGATCTTGTTGCTAGTTATTACTTTTAAATATTTTGACAGTAGTTAACTAGTTATCAAGTCAAATAATAATTATATATTACTGCTTCTTTGTTTAACATCGACAGGCATTGGGTAGCATTGATTGCGTACTTTGTGTCGTATCGAGTTAGTCCTATGTAGTTCTTTTGCACACCATAAATCTCAGCACCAACAGAACGAATCTGAACTCTGCACGTGGGTCTTTACATCAGACCCCACAGCGTTGTGTGGTCACGAAAAAAACAAAATCTTCCATGATCTTGGTCTTGAATAAAGTCTTGTTTATAAACCCCTAAGCAGGCTACCTGTGAATTTCACGGCCGGCTTAGCATTTTCGCGGCTAAGGTCCCGGCTTAGCCGCGATTTTCGCGGCGGCGGCGGCGGCGGCGGCGGCGGCTTAGCATTTTTGCTACGTTCTTGCAGCTTTTTTGACAACACTTTATTTGTTTATTGACAAGAAATGACGTTACAAATAACGTCGGCTAATAAGTCGTGATGAAACGTATAGCCTAATATCCGTGCCAACACTTTGGAAAAAAAAACAAAACCCAGCTATTATAAACAAAACGACACATTTTTTCGCAATTTTGCGCTTGAAATCTTATTTCGTTCCGTGCAGATCCATGGTTGTTATTTCAAGATTTTAGGAGATCACTTATCACGGACACACCAAATATAAGCCTAAGCTACTAGATAAAATACTTTTTATTTAATTGTGACTGTTTCTAGCCACACTGTACTATTAACGTAAGTAAGTAAGTAAGTAAGTAAATGATTTATAAAGCGCCAACGTGATCAGATCATTAAGAAGACACACGGACAGAGTCAACGATTCGCTTTCTTTGACTAGCTCTATAGGCCGATATGGGCTAACAGTTCAGTTCAGTTGAGTTGAATCACTATAGTAGGCCTAATCACTTCCGACGACGTTCCTGCTCACGACTGATGCTCGTTGAACACAACCTGCCACTGCGTTGCCAGGCAACCGCGTGTGTTGCTAGGCAACGCTGCCTGCAGATGCACCTGATTGGCTGCCGCTTGCGTGACGTCATTAAACGACGTGAATTTGCGTTGCTGGATGTTGCAGCATCGGTACGCGGCAAACTGTGGATTTGTGCGGTCTCTGCAGCAACATAAAACACTAAAAACTGCCGCCACATTTCACGCTCTAACAAACACAGATCTACTTTGTACAGCCATAAGCCTTCAGCAAGTTATTTAACATATTTGATACAATGTATTATTACTCATGAAACATTACAGCGCGTAGTACCAGTATATTCAAAACGTATAAGCATCGTACAAAAGAACAACACAAAAAAGCTTTTATATTGACGCTTTGCTTTCAAACTGTAGATTTAATACACTGTGTCCCGCAAAAACTATGCCATTAGGCCTAACGAATTACTAATTCGCATCAGTGGCATATTCAAGGGGCTCCCTATTGACTGGAAGGATCTTGAAAATTGTGACAATTTTGCACAAACATGCATCATTTTTGCATAAAAATTAAAAAAAAAATTTGGGGAGGGACAGAATTCCCTCTTCAGACCTTAATTCCTACCCTTCGATTCGCCATCCTTATTCCCAACTTCTGGATCCGCCACTGATTTGAAAAAAAATTTGCATTCACAAATGGGCTTCCGTACACGTCGTATATACAAAATATGCAATAACATTTTTATGATACATTATAATTATGGACAATTAGTAGTTTTTGAGTCTCAAACGCTATTGTAAAATAAAACTACAAAATACTACACTGTGTTTCAAAAAAATTCCCCGACATTTTTGACTCTAACTTGAAAACCAATCATCAGATTTTGATAATTTTTGGTAAGAGTATTTTTGACACAACTTGCCATCAAATTATCATTCAGTTTTCCACCTCACCCAATGTATGCTTCTGCACTACCTAGGGAAAGCAGATCAAGTGTGCCAGTGAAAGAATTGTGAAAATCGATCAATAATTGGCGAAGATATGAACAAAAGTAAAGTGTCACGTTTTTATGGCCCATCCTGTATATACCATGTGTCTCAAAAACATCCCCGACATTTTCGACCGTAACTTGAAAACCAATTAGCAGATTTGGATAATTTTTGGTACGAATATTCATGACACAACTTGCCATCAAATGTTTGTTTAGTTTCGCATCTCACTTAATGTTTGTTTCTGCACTACCTAGGAAAAACACAACCAGCAAAATATCACTTTTTTATCCAATACGATATGATTGCTTAATTAACATAGCGCGTAAAACATATTTTGTTCACATTTATAACACTATGGCTGACATTTCATCCAGTTGTCCATTTTTCAACTGCCTGTAATAAAATTGCTTGAGTGTTGGCCCACTAGGCGAACACAGGCACATATCCCATCACAACGTAAATGCGTCTCCACACATCATTTGGCCCGCCTCACTCCTTACCTCAGCGCCTCAGATTCAGTGAGTTTCTCGCTGACATTGTGCGCTTTATAAATTAAATTTACTTGCTTACTTACTTACTTATCAATAAAATATGCATACATAACGATAATAACAAACAACATTTTGGTAAAATTTAAAAAAAAACATTTCAGACCAACATTGCAGTAAATGGTCTGCATGACACTAAACTGCGTGGGTCTAACACAGTCTAGTGTCATACAGATCGTTCATCGCAATGTTGGTTTTAAGTGTTTTTTCATTTACCTAAATTTATGTTACTATTATAGTTTTTGCTTACATTTATATTTGACAAGGTAATGTAAAAACGCATTTACCGTGTGGTAATATATACCATATAATAATCACATTATTGCAAATTGTCTGCAGAGTGCGCCAGTAAAAGAATTTTGAAAATCGGTCAATAATCAGCGAAGATATTGACAAAAGTAAAGTGCCACGTTTTTATGGTCCGTGCACGATGTAGATAAGAAAGATAACATGTAAAATGAACATTGGCCAGTCTTCTTCTTACATGAACAAATTAAACTATTTTAGTCGAATAAGCCTATGCTTAGTGGGGGCGCGTTTCGTGACTGGAAAAAAAACAATAATGCGATATACTGAGCGATGTAAGACGCTAACCTTTGAGCTCCTCCGTCATGACGAAAACCTCGCGCAAACGGATTCTGATCAATCTACGAGCGTGCAACTTAGTTTATTGTTCTTTTCTTATTTATTACAAATTTAATAATTTATTTGGCCATTACGTCATCTATTCTGATCAATCTTGAGCTGTGTTATCGACTCGTTCTGGTAGGCCGTGACCGCGATGAACTCCGTTTCCGAAAACACGCGGCACGTTACATGACCTCTAGCCTCGTTCTCGTCACCGGGCTGATAGTTGGTGGCCATCAGTAGCGCCGTGCTGACGTCATCGGCCGCCACGACGAACACTCGAGGACGATACTTTCGCAGCGAACTCACGATTATCTGAACGAATATCAGTAACGTGACAAAAGTTTAAGCAGCTGGTTTTGGGCCGACCGTTAAGTCCATCTTTGGGCACAACTTGTCGTTCGTTTATCTGTCGTCGTCTGTAACGCATGTATTGTGGCTGAACGGTACGTCATAGGGGGTTGTCGATGGTAATCATGGTAGCCTACCGTTGGATAGGGCGACGACGACTAACGAATTTAGATAGGCCGTCAGTACTCAGTTGTAACCATGTCTTTATCTGTATCGGTTTGGTCGCAATTTTAAATGCAAAGTTGTTGCTTACAGCCATCAACCACGTGCGCCGAATTAGTGTATCATATCGGCAGCGGTTTGTTACGTTAGATATAGCAACGTCACCATAACGTCACTATGGGAAATCGCTTTTTACGACTGGAATTCGGATGCTGCATGGCCTTTCAATATGGACGGTACGGTCGGCTCACCTTAGCGACAGCTGGGTTTTTTTGTCATTATATTACCCCGGCATCAATGTACATGTACGTGCAAATCAATTAGACAAACAGACAGACGGGTAAGACCCGCAATGCACCTTATTAGGAAAACTGCATAACGAACGTCAAATGTAAAATTTGACTCGAGTTCTGCTGTCGATTAGGCGTGCTATAATTTTTTGCCATACGTTATTATTTTTAAACTAGTTGCATAAAAGGATGTTGTCTTGTTACGTTGCCACGTTGGTCGTTGACGTTGTTGGTCAGTTTCAGTCGATGAAATGATATCGCTGACTGGCGCATCCAGTGTTTGTAGACTCTAGTGTAGTAGTAGTAGTAGTAGTAGTAGTGTTGTTGTAGTCGTCTTGTAGTAGTAATTAGTTGTTGTTGTCGTTGTTGACATCGAGATGGTGGAGTGGCGCATCCAGTGCTTGCCCGTGGCTGGTGACTCCGGATGAACGTAACATCGATGCTGCAGCTGCTGTTGCTGCTGCTGCTGCTGATGATGATGATGAGGATGAGGACTAATACATGTAGTTGTGGTGTCAGTTGATTCTCCAGGTGGCAGCACCGACTGCAGGCTGCTGTGAGCTGCAGCACTCGTGTGACTCTGAGTGTAGACCTTGTTATAATGGTTCGAGTCTGTGCCGGCGGTGAACCATGTCGAATACTCGTAGCGGTAGCGGTACTGATCAGCTGCTACCACGTCAACCAGTAGCACGTTGTTGTAGTATAATCGTAATAATAGTTGTTGTTGTTGTCGTTGTCGTAGTCATCATGTCGACCAGTAGCACACAGTTTAGTTGTTGTAGTTGTAGGGTCTTGTTGTTGTTGTTGTCATTCATCGTCATCGGCGGCGGTGGCGGCGTTGTAGTTGTTGCCGTCATGACCACGTTTACCAGTAGTACATTGTAGTAGTAATCATTGTTGTTGTTGTCGTTGTCGTCGTCGTCGTCATTGTCGTCGTTGTCGTGACCACGTCCACCAGTAGCACGTAGTTTGCTGACTTCACCAGTCCACCGACGCGCACCCGTAGCGTCGGAAACAGCCGCCTATATAGCATCGTCATCGTCGAAAATGTATTACTCAACACATTTTGTATTCCCGAAATTCCGGGATTGGGACACCTCCAATCCCGGGACGCAAAATTAACAGAAACTGCCGAAATCACCGTATTCGGGATCACCGCCTTCGGCCTCCAACCTTATATGATCTGCCTTAAACTTCAAATTATTTTCGGCTACGTCCACAGAAGTAACCAGAGGGTGTAGGGGTGTATGTGTACTCCCCAAAGTCTAAAAATATTTAAATGCGTGCACTAAAAACTAACGTTTTTCGGGCTTTTTCATGACCAAAAAGTCTTTGCAGCAGGAGCTCTACCGGGGGAACTTATAACGTTCCCCCAGATTCTCCAGCTGGTGGGTAAAAGATTCTATGCTTTTTCCCCAAGAACTCCACCCCAGCTCTCGGCCTTCGGCCTCGATTTTTGTCTTTTCTGTCCTCAAGCCGCTTTTTCAACTCTAATTTCTAGCTACGGTTGTGGCTACGCCGATGTGTAATCTTACCGGCAACCAAGTCCTGTTTTCAATCTCGTCGGCCCAGCGCCGGAAACTGCTTTCACCATGCCGCTTTTTGACAAATTATTTTGATCTTTGCTTACTTTGCTTACTTCTTCACAGTTCTAGACGTACAAAATAAAAAAAAAACAAAAAGTTTGCAACAAAATATTTGGACATTTTGTTTTTTACCTGTATGGTACATGGTCTAAATATCTCTTTTAATTTTATGTTTCCTCTTTTTTCTGTTTCTTTTGCTGTACTTTTCTTTCTTCTTCCTCAAAATGCCAGTAAACGAATTTTTAATTAATGCTTGGCGACACTATGACAAAGCATCAAGCGATTAATTGTTTTTCGACTCAACGTGTAGGTCTATGCATTTTTGTAAGCTTACTCCTGAATGTTTACCTGCCAGACTTGGTGATGATCATTTCTGTGCCGAGAGACCTGAACTGGCGCCAAAGAGACGCGTTTTCTAGCTCCACATCTATATCAACTGCCATCTCTCCCTACACTGCAGTGAAGGGCAGTTTTAAACGTTTACCGTTTTACCGTTTAGCACTTTAAAAACAATGGCGCGTGTCTATGTGGCTGAGTGGAGCTTCTTATATAGACATGATCGTGAGTGGAGATTATGGCTGTCTAAGGTAAGGTAAGACGCGGAAGACCGTATAGAGGATTACAGATTAAACTCGCGGAGCGTTTGTCATTAAGCGAGTTAGTTTTGCTGGTCCAACAGGGACGTATGAGCTCAGACTCCTGAGTAGCGGTGGTCATTAATAATCTTTCATAATCGACTAAAACATCTTGAACGCAGCATTAACCCTTTTGCTAGCACAAAAGCAGCAAAAATTCATGCGCTGTGCTATAATGCCGATTTGGTTGCTTGTGACAGTGATAGCGTAGATTGTTTCTCGTATAGGCCTAGGACTCAGTCTAGAAACATGACCGCTGCCATAAGCTGTTCTGGCTTCGTTGCGCTATTGAACTTTTACTTACTTGCAGATCGGTTTAATTCTGCAAATTAAATACTCGACCTATAATACTATTTTCTCACAATTATAACACTGAATACTGCAGCTAAGCTACTGATCAACAGCCGCCGGCTCGCTGTCATGGACTAAGTTTTATTAGGCGGCATCGCTCTAAGCGATTCTGCCTATTGCGACACATTTCTCCGTAGCGTGATCTGTCTGCCTGTCACATTTGCTCACCTTGCTAAAACCGTTCGACAGATTTACGTTCCATTTGGCAGGTACGCTTGTTTGGTCCAATTACGCATTGTCAGATCGAAGGTTTCTGACTCCAATGGAGAAGGAGTTTTCAGGGTCGAACTTCCAGCCAAAAGATACAATTGCTTCTGACTTAAAAGATGATTTATGACTCAGCGTCTGACGCTGCTGTGATCATTTTATTCACCAAAGCCTGCCAATAAAGAGTTAATTACGTCGTCATAATATTAGCTATGCACGGCGATACATCAGCTGATCGTATTAGCTGCGTTGGTCTAAACGTCGTGGGAGTGGGCTACTTATACTGATGGACTAATAGGCAGATGGCACATTCTTCGGCTAGCCAGCGGCTTGATTGTACGATCTTTAAAGACCTCATATAGGCCTATTAGCTACCACTAGAGTTCATCTTTCTATTCCTTAAGGGGCGGGGCTTGGAGTGCAGTACACTAGCACTGTTACTGTAATACTACACAGTCCTTCTGCTACTACACTACTTCGTAATAGGACTATTGGCCTACTAAATTCACTACACTGTGTCCCAAAAAAACATCCCCGACATTTTTGACTGTAATTTGTAAATCTGTTACCAGATTATGATAATTTTTGGTACAAATATTTCTGACACAACTTGCCATCAAATGACCATTTAGTTTCCCACCTCACCCAAAGTTCGTTTCTGCACTACCTGGAGAAAGCACAACCAGCAAAATATCACTTTTTATCCAATGCGATATGATTGCTTAATTAACATAATGCGTAAAAACACATTTTGTTCACATATCTGACACTGTGGCTGACATTTCATTCAGTTATCCATTTTTCAACTGCCTAGAGTAAAATTGCTTGAAGTATTGGCCCACTATGCGAACACAGGCAATGAGACGCTTTCTCTATTCACTTGACAGCAGTATCGATAATGTTCTGCTCCAGACCAATACAGGCTCTACCAGTCACTTCTGACTTTACAAACATTCCTAAACTTTATCTGGTGGACACGCTGCTACAAGACAGT
>Ga0209671_1006142_pt1 | contig 12271 bp, 8 predicted proteins | sample WorMetHERISLAND2_2_FD_187401 | JGI IMG/M metagenome (GOLD analysis project Ga0209671, IMG submission 187401) | Marine gutless worms symbiont microbial communities from Max Planck institute for Marine Microbiology, Germany - Olavius geniculatus... | ecosystem: Host-associated > Annelida >...
CCACTATATCATTAATATATGCCAATAACCAACACTGATCATATACCATCTAGGGATAACACTACTGTGCTACAGCCACAGCCTACAGTGCTGTAACCTGTACTTGTATGGTAATTGGCATAAATCGGTATAAAGACAGTCTGTGATGAACTAACCAGTGAGTCAAATGAAGAATGGACGTTTATTCTGCCTGTTGTACTGGCAGATACGAGAGACTCCTTGTACAGACTCGTGAAATGGACTGGCTCTGCTGGACCTACACATAGCAATCATACCCTATCAGCAATTGCATGTTAACATGCTGGTCTTCATCGATGAAGTTAATTGACGCCGAGCCTGGCCAGTGCTTGGATGGGTGACCATTGGCAGATGAGTAAAGCATCTTGGTATGCAACCAGCTCCCTAGGTCAACTCAGCCTGACCATCACTCAGTGGGTAAGCACAGTGAGTACCAGCAAAAGCTTGGGCATAGACACTGTATGTATCTGTGGTCTAGCTGCTCTTGCAGTGTAAGTGTCTGTCTGGCCTGGGCTGAGGGAACAAGATCAGTAGGGCCCAGTTTTCTGTGGTAAATTTTGCCAAATTCCACGTGCCAGTTCACAAAATTCCACGGCTCACTGCGGCAAAATTGTCCAAATTCTGTGGCTTACTGCGGCCTTCCATTTGTGTGTAAACTAAGCTTTATTTTGTTTAAAAAAACTTCAGTATTTGGATCCTGGCATGGCACTCAGTTATGCTAGCAACAGACAAAGGAAATTATCAATCTTCTTTTCTTTTCAAAAGTGCAATTTGTCAACTAGTCACATTGTGTTAATTTACGATTGTGCTATATACAATGGTAATTATTACTAGGGACGCAGTTCTAGGCAGTTCAGTTTGATTTTTCTCTGTGACATAGTTAGTTTAAAGCCAACGATCGTACTAATCATTTGTCATTTCTTAACTTCTCTAAAATTCCGCGGAATTCCACAGCAATATCAAAATTCCGTGGAAAAGGGCAAATTCTGCGGCTCGAATCAAAATTCCGCGGCCTGCGGAAAATTGTGGGCCCTAAAGATCAGTGTCGCTCTATACCCCCATATACAAAATAAACCTGATTCAGCTCTCATCAAGCTGACTTGACCATGCTTGACCAGCACTCATCAGCCAGCTTGTCGAGCACACAGTACTAGTGAGTGCAATCCCCAATTCAATCCCGGGATTGCAATCGGATTGCGGGATCCGGGATTGAGAAATTTGTAATCCCGGGATCCCGTTTCGGGATTAGGCTTACAGATTGGTCGTTATTTTGGTATCCTTAACTGACTTACTTTATGCATACAATGTAGTGTAGCAGAGCACCTGGTGCTAGTGTCCAGCTCACGACCAGGCCCGGCGGGACATCTGGCCAAGAGGAAAGTGTAACACGGATCCTCGACGCCTCTGGGACTTCTTGGAGCAGATCGGGCCAGTGACCCACTCCCCTGACCGGGAATGAGAGAGAGAATATATAGGCCTCTACGGAAGGTACCCCGGTATATCCGAACTGTACAGAGTGACGGTGACTGTCAAAATACAAATTACAGTGCACACGATGGAGTACTTACTCTAGTGCACATAAAATATTTTATTCATCAGAAGGCTAAAATTCTTATTTCTATCATTCAACACACAAAAAGTATAATTTTATCCAATTTTTGTAATCTCGGGATTGGAACACCGCCAATCCTGGGATTCGGGATAGGCGAAAACGGCGGGGATTCGGGATCCCGCTATTGCAATCCCTACACAGTACCAAGTGCTTGACGAGCTATGCCACTGCAACTATACGCTTGAACCACTTGCTGAGTGCTTGATGTGTGCTTATCGAGCACTCAATAAGCAGGCTCAACGAGCCCGCTTCATTGTGTAAACAAGGTATTACGTAACACAGTAGATTGCAGTCGGCAAATCTTTACTCAGTATCAGTAGTTAAGCTTATAGTATGCTCCTTTGGTGGTTTATACCTCTGAGAAGTGCCAGGTGCTTGCCCTCATCCTGTCTCCAGACGGCTATTGTCTGGTCCAGTGATGAACTGACAAGTCTCCGGTTGTCAACGGCTTTGATCTGCATTCAGTCACAATCCAACAGTATAGGCACTGCATTAAATATGCACCAAGATGTACACAATGCTAACCAAAAAACAATATTCAGGGAAACAATCTTGAAAGGTTTAGCAACAACCTGCCACAAGCTAAATTACAATACAATTCAACTAACAAACAGGGGCCTACTGCTTTTGATTACTGCTTTTATGCGAGTATTTCGTTCTGTCCTCCAGTCTCTCACCACAATGTCTACAGTGTTATAACCGCCCATAATGTCACGAGTTCCAATCAAGCGTGATGACTGAAATGCACCAAGTTCTGTTTATAACACGCGTGTTGCAGGCAAAACAACTTCGATCGTTTCAAAGTCGTCTAGTTAGATGTGCACTCACACAATACATTTTACGCTATGATAAAACGTATACATATAAAACGAAATAGTTTTCGCACTAGAAATAACATTAAATTAGCACTAACCACTAAACAACAATCCAGTTAGGTCTACATGATAAATGCAGTAAAGACATTACATCTAGAATGTCAGCTTCATGTGCTTTCCATGATGCGAGTAACATTCCCGTGCGCAGATCGAGTGTTGACAACACGCCAGATGTATAGCCGATGCCAATGACATTACCATCAGGACTGGTCGTAATGCAGTGTACAGTACCTAACAGCAACCATAGGCAACAGAACAGTACAACCAAGTTGAAAAAATGAATATCATGTAATCTAAATCTACTATCCAATTTCTACTCGAGTTCATATTACGATCACTCGCACACTTACAAACTATGCCGCTGTTTACTTTTTAGTGGTATACAGTTTCAGCATTTTTTAGCCATCTTGTGTTAAATGATGTGTGAGAACTGAAAAGTCTTGGTTGACAAAAAGTCTTGTTTACATTACTGTAAATGCTGAAATAACTGAAACAGTCAGAATGGCCAATGTATGGAGTGAAGCAGGTAGCCAATTTTTGCTGGTCTATTTTTGTCATGCCGGCAAATGATACATGACAAATGAGCAAATTTTTCATAATTACAAATATATGACACACTTCAACATAAAAAAATGATAATTGTATTGGACGTTTTAACTGTTTGATCGCCTGTCAGTCTGACTATTAGCCTCTGTCCCTATCTGTTCTTATGTCATGTTGACTTGATACAAATAAACGTAAACATATGTGAAAAAATTACCAGCTGAAGATGCTATAGCAGACTGCAGATCGTGAGCAAATTTTCCATTTCTTACATCGACGAGCCTGTAAAAAGATCAGAACGTCCTAATATTAACACAATTTCCTCACAGTTCACATCTGCCACCACATGTTGAATTTTTCTATCAGATTACTACAAAAGGTTTAAAACGTTAAAAAGAGTATATAACTCCATGGAAAACCCTCTGCAAAGCTATGGGGTGTCACCTGCCGTATGGGACACCCGACACTGTACGTGCCCCAAGTTAATCCTAGCCAAGTAAGCTGGTACTTGATTTACCTAGATGCATGCTGGAAAGGGATGAAAGGCTGAGTTGACCCTGGTGTTGGCACTGTAACTAGTTAGAACATTTTGCCACACACAACTGTAGACATGATTTTTGCCATTCTACCCTGAAAATGGTCTACACTTGAGAACACACTTCTACCCAATGATATATACATGCAGCAGGCCCGTCTTTGCACTCCGAGGGGCCCACACTATGGCAGTGATTGCTGCAATGGACAATGGATCGATCGATCAGTCACCAATTTTCATCGCCTTTGGAGATGAATTACTGCCACTGAAGTAAAGCTAAAATCTTGGGGTTCAAAATTTTTGTACACCTCAAACATACAAAAGATAGCCTAAAGGCCTACATTACCTATACAGACTTGGGCCTATCCTACAGTTTGTGGTGTGATGTGGTCACAGTGTGGTATCAGGGGCCGCGCGAAAAAGTCAGTGCCATAGGCCCCGCATTGGCAAAAGACAGCCCTGCACTGCGGTATGTACTTAGCCTACCTGAGAACAGTGTCGGTGGCTGTAGCCGTTACAAGAGAGCAACTCGGAGCAGGCAATGGGTGAACAATGCTGACATTGGCAGGCTGACTGTTGCTGGCACACATCACTCTCTGCATGTTCACCACTCGGGTATTGCACGGCACAAACGGATCCCATATCTGCACAATACACGCATAGCACAATCATGCTTTTACTGGACGATTACTGACTCTGAGTGACTGACTGTTATTACTTACCATAAAACTTTGGACAGAAGCCCTCGGCTTCTATTACTACAAGTTCACTTGACCCCTAGGGCCTACTGGTACTTTACCGTATGTTGAAAAGAGTCAGACTACTGTCGTCTCCTATATATTCTGCATATACCAGTATCCTCTCTTTCTCTCTCTCATTCCCGGTCAGGGGGGTGCGTCACCGACCCAGTCCGTTCCAGGTAGCTCCAGAGGCGTCGCGGGTCTGTTGTAAAAATGTCTCCAGGCCACATGTCCCTCCTGGCCTGATCGTGGGTCGGACATTGGAACACCGGATGTTCAACTGTATCTTCGGCGCCTTGACAGTGTGGGCTGAGTCCCAGCGCCTGATATGGTGCAGGTAAGCTGCTGCCAGCGGAGAATGGCCAGTGCGTACTTGTGCCACCGTGACGCACTGGTCTCTGGACCAATCCCGTTGCCAATGCTGGTAGCAGTGTTGACTGCCTGTGAATGCTCTATGGACCCTGGCACGTGGACCCTGAAGTGAGGCCCATGGTAGTGGATGACTGTGGAAGCATGCTCCCTCGCTTGGCTTCTTGGTCGGCTGCTGCATTTCCTTCCAGGCCCATGTGTGCCGGTATCCACTGGACGTTAACTTCATTCGACACGCCAATAGCTGACAGGGCAGCCCAGATGGAACAAAATGTAGGCTCTGTCTGGCGTGTGGGGCCTTGGGACAAGCGTTAGATGTGAGACTTGGAATCGGTAAGGACTCTGATGCCCTGGCAAGTGCTATAGTCCTGTAGGGTGAACACTGCCTGGAGTCCCACCAAACAGGCAACAGCCTCGGCTCTAAGATCAGACACTCCCTAACCTGCTGGAGCGGCAAACGTTTGGATTATAGACACAAAAGCAACACAACCCACACAGCTGATCAGTTAGCGAAACATACGTGCAACAGTCCATCAGTTGATGCTACCAGACGCACAGACTCCACAAAGCCGATACTCTGCAGCGGCTTCTTATGATGTGTGTAGGTCCACTGCGGCAAAACACTGCACAACAGTCACAGAACATTAGGCACTAGTCACTAATACAGAAATAGCACTCTCGAGAGTAAATGTGAAACAATATCTCACCATGTTAGTGTTAATTTTAAAACTTTAAAAGAATGGTTAACAGGCTGCACAAATGTACAGTACAAAGCTTGGAATATCAGACCAATTGTTTCTTAAGGTGCAACAGAAATGAAATGAACAGCAACAAGAAAAGCCAGCTAACACAAAGGGGAATGCGCAACAGCGGTGCACGTTTGAAAACCCAGTAAAACAAAATCAGTCGCCAGATGGCGCCAGACGACTAGCAACTAATTATCTATAGTGCTTTACTTGTACTCATCAGAGGGCGTGACCTGTCTTGCTCTGCCAACGCCGTACTAGCTGGATATCGCAAATTTTCCCCACCCCCATGTCATTTAGCACCGTTTGGGGTGACCCCCTTCAAATTTTTGAAAAAACTTTACAGTTCCTGAAACCTGTTGATTAATAAGCAAGTAACTTATAAAAAAACTATAATTTTAAAAAGAAAATTGCAATACATATGAAACCGACCTTGCAGATCCATCAAAGCAGTTACGCAGAGACCACAGTCGTACGGTACGATCCTTGCTGGCTGTAATGAACGAGTTTTCACTGTCCAGCACACAAATGGATCGGACGGCACCTTTGTGACCTGCACGCATGTACAGCTTAGCTAATTCAATCGGTGGACTGTGGCCAGAGATCAGTAGAGTTTTTGGCTGTCGAAAAATTGTCAGAATATCTTCTTTTTGTCAGAAAATTGTCATCAAAAATGCAAAACGTGGGGCTGTAAATCAGTTTTTGGGAAATTTAGAACCACCTGTAATTTCCTCTGTTGGAGATTTGGAACTGTCCTGTTGAAATTCTGTCAAAAATTTGCAGTGCTTGTCGGAATATTGCAACTTCCTGCCCAACAGCTGTTCCAGCATATACCACCAAAAAGTGCTGAGCCCTGTATAAAGGTTAAGGCTAACAGAGCAACTGCAAACTCCAGATCAGTGATTCGATATCAGGATTTCAATTTCAATACGATATCGATACAATATTTTTTAAAATATCGCGATATTGATATCAGTATCAATATTTTTTTAAATGATCAATATGTAAATTTTATACAAGCACAAGAACAAGACGTGAGCGTTCAGCAAGGCAGTTTGCTATACGTAGATGCTAAAATGTGTCAGTAAACTTAAAAATGAACTATAGACTGTCGTAAGTGTCGTTAAATTATGACACTATATGGTATGAATAGTCCACCGTACGAAAAGTCCTGTAGCCAATATGCAAATACCAAATTCTCTATCTGGATCGCATAACAATAGTTCCGTGGTCCAACCTTGTGAATGATATAGACTTGTTGCAGCCCGAAATCGCCAAAAATCTATAAAACCCCTTACTTTGGCGTTCAAGGTCATTGAATTCGGCACCAATCAAGAGCCAGTGTACGACTTCCTACTAGTGATTAATAGTAACCTAGGCCCTATCTTGCACCATTACTGAGATACAGTGACTTATTGGCCAAAAATCGCAAATTTTGCCCACCCCCCTCTCATTTAGCGCCCTCGTTCGGGGTGACGGCCAAAAATCGCAAATTTTGCCCACCCCCCTCTCATTTATCGCCCTCGTTCGGGGTGACGGCCAAAAATCGCAAATTTTGCCCACCCCCCTCTCATTTAGCGCCCTCGTTCGGGGTGACCTCCTTCGAATTTATGGAAAAGCTTTATGGTTCCTGAAACTAGAGTCTTCCGGGCAGCCAACGGTGAAGATTTGGTGATTCTAGCTTGCACCGCTTTTGACTGATCTACCTGTGTGACAGACAGACAGACGGACGGACGGAATTGCGATGACTAAGACGCGTTGAAAGCAGTAGGCCTAGCTGCTTTCGTGTGTAAAAATGAACACACATGACAGAAACACTACATAAAAAATGATAAATATGCGCGTTTTTATTAAGCATAAACAATGCCGCAAATTTTAAATGTAACAGATGGGTAATTCATACAGCACTGCTTGTAACATAAATCGAATCCATGTCCGGAAGTGCTTTACAGTCTCAGAAATGAAAGCTGACTGGCATGAGCTAATTCTAATAATCCAAAATGGCATAAGAAGTTACCATTATCAGCAAATGCTTACAGACATACCGACGAAGTGTTGCAGCACAATCTGTTGTACGTGGAACGCAGTGTCGCGATCACTTCGACCGACTTCATGTTCCCAGTATGCCAACCAGTTGCCACGCAGGTGTCTATACGTCTTGGCTTCAGACATTTCTGACCTGTAGCATTAACACAACTGAATGTGTCATTACCAAACACCTATATCGATACAGTTTTAACAGAATCCAATACAAATCAGTCCAACAATCTCAATATCGGTGTCACTAATCAATTAGCATTCACTTATTTGTACAACACCAGATGCAACTGTCCACAGCTTAATTGCATCTTGCACATCTACTATACTGGCCAAAATTCCATATAAGTAATTTTTTGGCACTCCAAAAAAGATAGTAAATACTGAATTATCATTGCAGCCTGTCACAATGACCTATAGAAAAATAAATGAAACAAACATATAAATCTTCCAATTCCAAACTGATTGTAACCGAAACTGCTTTTTATCCTAAACCAAAACTGGAAAAACCTAATCAAAATTAAACAAAAAATTATTCCGCATGCCCTTAAAGATAACTGAGAATTTCACACAGTTTTAAGCTTTCAATCATTTTATTTCGTTGTGCGCACTTTTTTGTATTCGTGCTGCAATTTAGCACGTTTCACTTATTGATATAGTAATACCTGTCATTACTGGAGAGCTGATCCGAGACAGCAGCAGGAGCTGGAGCAGCAACTGGGAGTGATTGCTGACGAATGACGAGTTTATCACCTTCCACTGCAATGCTGTCATCATGACTGTCGGCGTCACTGGCTGTACCCACGCCACTGTCACCCAGCGCACCTTTGTCCGCCTTACCTGCCAGCCAACAGACGGTCAGCTGCCACTATTTCTAGAAACATACAAATATGTTGACCCAGTGCCGATATATGACATGGCTATCATGACCCAATTGACCTCTGACCTTTTGTACTCAATTTCTCTACTTTTCATTTCTGAGTTAGCAGCCAGCAAACGACAGGGCAGATGAATAAACAGACAAGGCATGTAATGTGGCTCTCAGGATTGCTGCATTATAAACTATAAATCAGCAATAAAGACTAAAACCAAATACTTAGGTGTAAAAAAATATTCGTGTTTCCGGTTGCAGCCGGCAAAAAACTAAAGATGGGGTGGTGAAATTTTTTTATTATTTATTTTCTTATCATGGCGTAACCCAACAACTCAGAAAAACAATCTGACACACTAAATAGTAGTCAGGAAACCTTAAGCTAAGATACTGCAACATTTCAGGCTAGATGTAAACAGTATTCTTCAGCAAAATTTTGAAAACATACTAAAAACTGCGCTGATATTTTTGAAGGTCCAGTAAAAATTTTAGGGATGCAGGTCTTTTCTAAGGACAGATGGCAACCGGAGGCACAAATTTTTTAGGCCTTACTGGAACAAATATTTATGAGTTCACTGCTATTTTCAACTTTTGTCTATCTGGCCTGTCTTTCTAAAGTTATTCCAGTTTAAGCCCAAATCTTCAGAAAAAACTTAGAAGACTGCTACAGCAGTACACATTTTAGCAATCATGCTGTTGCATGGAGCATCAAAGAACTATGGGAATGTAACACTAGCGTGTGCTATTAAACAAACTGCATCAAATAAAAGGCCAAAAATGCACCTGATGAAGAGCTGGATGAAGATGAACTGTGCTGCTGCTGTGAACACAGCCTCCGCAGCAGACTATCATTGGCCAGGTTCTCACTCATATAGGCACTGCATGCAGACAGCAACTAACATTAGTCACAGCACCGGACATTTAGACTATCTCTAACATAACTCGTAGTTACACTTACTAATGTCAAACTGCCACATAGCGTTCTTTCAGTCAAGTTTAATACAAATATTACACACTTACACAGTTTTTCACGCATTTAATTACATCAAAAAACTGAAAATTTCTTAAAATTGCCCAAGAAATGCTGCACAATACAGAATACATCTTTGTTTTATTTTAATGATAATTTAGAACAAAAACTGATATAAATGATATTTATTCATTCTTAGTCTTAATATAATCTTTTACTGTTGGATAAGTCAATACGTAACATATAGGGCTGCAGATTAATCGCAGTTAACGTGAGATTAATGCGTTAATCCACTAATCGCGATTAATTTTTTAAATTGCGATTAATTTTTAATCGTGGGTGCAACGTTATATGTGTATTTGATTTACTTATTTATTGCTGAAACCGGAAACGTGACGTCATTTGCAATGTTATGTTGATAAACAAAAATATATTTGTGTAAAAGGTAGTAAAATGGCAAGTGAATCATCGGACAATAAAACCGATGCTGTAGAAAAGTTACAATGACAGCAACCTAAAAGCCAGCATTTGAGATTGCATTCGAGTATTAGGTTGAGACTTTTGAGTGAATTGAGCTTTGAATGATAATTGATACATATTGTCTGGTTTTTACTATGCGATTAATTCCGAGATTAACTAAGATTAATTATTTTAATCGCGAGATTAATCGCGATTAAAAATTTTACTTGCACTGCAGCCCTAGTAATATAATAACATAATTGTGGAGACGAAACACCATCACATAAAGCCTTCCTTGAACATCCCCGTAAACAGTTGGACCTAGTAAAATATGCTCATCTAATCAGCTTAAGGCTTATGATAACACATGCAATATATCTCAATTTACTCTCCGTAATCGCCAAGATGACCAACGATTCTCTGAGCCTTGTGCTTCTGTTCCAGTGTAATCCAATCCATTTAATCATACCCAACTCTATCTGACTGTGCTTAGAGATTACTTTTATCAACCACTGCCATTTATCAGCCAACTTGTCACCGAATAATAGAACATAAGTGTTCAAATAAATTACCTGCCCACAAGGTGGAGAAAAGGAACGTAAACACAATGTGCCATTTTGGGTGTGAATGTTTCACGCAGTTCTTCAACAATTTTCTTCTCGTCTCGACATGTCACGTTATCAGCGTCACTGCCACTATTAACCTCATCTGCAGCAACATGCAAATTGATGTACGTGTAGTTTGATGTTTGGTACAGTATTCAAAGCGGTTTTTCTCAGAGTCTAAATAGGCCATTCCAACTCAACTGTAAAAAAAGATCAAGACCAACAGCAACAAGCTTTAAAAATCATTTACCGTTTATGGTATGCTATGGCACGGCACAATCTTCACTGACAAAGAACAAATATGCGGAACTTATAAAATTGGTTTAAATCTGGAATAGAGCCGCCACATTTCTTACTGTACCATACAGTGTGCAGTACAATATCTGAACACTACATTGCATCAATAATTAATACATCCCACCGAGCTTCTTCTTATGTACCAGACCATAACAGTCAAAATTCATACGTAGCCACAGTAAAGTCCACGTCAGACATGCGACAAAATCGCCCACTTTATCGCGCAACAAATTTGCCTAGGCAACTGTCGAATTTCTATCGGCAAACAATCGCCAAACAAACATGGCTTCTAGCGTTACAGACAGTGCAAGAAACAACGTCCGGGAACTTTAACTCTGGAATTTCCTGGCACAAACTCACTCAGCCTGCAGCTGAAAATAGACATGCTCGAACGTAGTTACAGCTCCGTGTGCTAAGTGGTTACTGCACGATGCACTTAAACAAATGTATTGTACAACAAATTTTTTTGGTGACTTTTAATACTAAAATTAGTACTAACGTCATAACTGATTCGCCAATACTTACGAGTCAGACAATAAGCAATGCGATAATAACATGTAAACAACAAACTGGCCAATCACAGCTCAGAGATTCGGCGATAAATTGCCAAGGAACAGAGATGGTTTTTATTCAGCAAATTTATCGCACAACACATCAAAAGTTGCGCAACTTGCCACGTCGAACAGGCAATTTTGTCGCTCAACAAAATTGCGCTACAAAATTGCGCAACTTTGTCGCGTGTCTGACATGGGCCTAAGCCCTCCAATAAGACTGCATAGTACTAAAAGCATAATTATTTTTAACACTGCAGCAATCATATGGCACAAAGTATCTCAGCACAAACCCTGACTGGCTGGCGACAGACTGTGAGTCCAAAAACTGGACAGTGACGAAGCACGATGGTGTGTCCTCTTGACGTTGTTAACTGAAACGTTCTTGGTAGGTAGACTACCAGCCTCCAGTTCATTCACACTGGCAACTTCTACAGCACATGCACACATTAACTACACAAACAGAGACAGATGTTTCACAGCCACAGGCCTAAAACCAAGGAACATCTTACTCCCTGGCATTACAAAACTTGGCAAGGATAGAAATGACTCTACAATACCTTGACAATCACTGCCAGCGTGCCAATATTCAGCATCATGCTTGGCCACGTCATTGCTATTGCAGACTGCTTGGCTGCCAGCAGCTTGACTGGAGGAACTGCTCAGTGAACTGATTGTAAATACAGCAAAGAAAAGCTGCAATGGCTCCGTCAAATGCTGTCTCAACAACTCAATGCCAACGCGCTGCGCAATGGTGTACAGCACATCGGCCAGCTTGCAGGCGACTGTCCGACGAGACGCGCTGCCTGACGGATAACTTCTGTCCAACGACGTGTTGTCTTTGACTAATGGAACCAATATCTCCGTCAGTAACGGTATCTACAGCGTAAAAATACAGCCAACAGATATAAACGATTAGACTGCAAATATCCACTGATTTTGCTACAAATATCAAACGACCAGACAAGTGGCGTATTTAGGATTTGGCAAAGGGGGGGCCATGGCGAGCATGCAGAGTGCGAGCCTATAACAGGGGTCTGGGG
>Ga0209671_1006143_pt1 | contig 12269 bp, 6 predicted proteins | sample WorMetHERISLAND2_2_FD_187401 | JGI IMG/M metagenome (GOLD analysis project Ga0209671, IMG submission 187401) | Marine gutless worms symbiont microbial communities from Max Planck institute for Marine Microbiology, Germany - Olavius geniculatus... | ecosystem: Host-associated > Annelida >...
ATGTGTTGTTACAAAAGTCGTCTTGTTTTAATTGTTATTTTTAAGACACTGACATTTCACAAGGTAGTGTAGTGACACACTTAGGGTGTGGTAGGATTTATAGTGAGAGTTTTATTGCAAATTGTCTTCTGATTCTGACAGTAAAAGAATTTCGAAAATCGGTTAATATTTGGTGAAGTTATGAAGTATACAAAAAACTGTGCCATTTTTTTGGCCCACCCTGTAGAGTCTGTTGCTAGTTGCATTTCACAATAAACGTCGCTCTAATTTCTCGCGCGACAGCAGAATGCTTAGCGCTTCTTAGCCATAGTCTAGGCGTCTATCCGTCTGTCTGTCCGTCTGTCACAATTGGAATCTGTATCAAAACAGTGCAGGCTAGGATTACAAAATCTTTACTATGGGCTGCCCCAAGAACTTCAGTTTATAGTGACAAAATTTCGTGCCCGTAGGTGCGGGGGTTCCCCTCGAACGAGGGCGTCAAAGAGGGGTACCCCCTAAAAAGACGTTATTTTGCCGTTATTGGCTCGTATAGTGTAAAAACGGTTGCAGATAGGTACGGACGTGTTGCTTATCATAACAAGCACTGGTCACGGGCTTTTTAGTTTTATTAACATAGATGACCTTGAACGACCATGAACCCCCAAAAGTGTGGTTTTGGGCGAATTTTTCGCAGTTTTATGACTGCAGCGCACATTTCAAGAGTGAATTGCGCCGAAATGGCTGCAGATAGACCAAGACAACCTGCGTATGAAATTTTAAGCATCAAACTTCGATTTTATTATTCAAAGTCCCGACCCTTGAGGTTCAAGAACGCCTGCGCACGCGAGCATCAAAGAGGGGTACACCGCTAAAAAGTGGTTGTTTCACCGATATTGGTTGGTTTAGCGTGAAAACAATTGCAGATAGGCATAGAGATGCTGCTTATAATAACAAGCACTGCTTTTTGAGGTATCTACACTAATGACCTTGAACGACCTTGAACCCCCAAAATAATGGGTTTTAGTGAATTTTTCGCGATTTCGTGCTGCAAGACACATTTTAAAAGTGAATTGCGCCGAAGTGGCTGGAGATAGACCAGGAGAACCTGCAGATGAAATTTTTAGCATTAAACTTAGATTTTAGCTGTCTAAGTCCAGACCCATTAAGTTCAAGGAGGTCTACGCACACGAACATCAAAGAGGGGTACCCCTCTAAAAAGTAGTTATTTTACCAACGTTAGCTCGTCTAATGTGAGAACAGTTGCAGATAGGCGTACACATGCTACATATCATAACAATCACTGGTTACGAGCTTGTTATTTTTATTAACATCGATGACCTTGAATAACCTTGAACCTCCAAGATATGGTCTGTTAGTGTTTTTGTGGTGCAAACAGGAACTGCTAAAGCTGTCGCGCATCTCATGAGCTTGGCTCAAATTACTTGTACATAGTAGTTAAATCCAAATACACATTTGTGGTTTCATATCTGATGCGTATGTAAAGTTCATAAGGGATCATAATGACATGCAATACAGTGTTGTCTATTGTTGACAATTTCGCGAGTAATTGAGCGGAGTGTGTTGTGTGTTGATTTGCAGGCTGCGTGCTGGACAGTGAGTCGGATGTGATGCTCAGTAGCGGGTCAGTGCTCATGAGCTCTGCAGGCGACAGCGATGACGTCATTGGTGAGACGTGGACGCCGCAGCAGCAGCAGCAGCCAGACACAGACACATCATCGCACACGCTGCCGCCGTCGCTCAACTACTGTCCCCTAGATACTGGGAATAACTCGGAGACTGTGTGTGGAAACAACAACCGCCCGGACGACGACGTGAGCAAAGCTAACGAAAACACACACAGTGCGACGGCAGCTTGTGATCCAGTCACTGGATCTTGGACACCGCCGGCAACAGACAGCGATGCGTCGGACTTGGGTTCGCATTCGCAGGCGACATCGGTTAAGTACGAACCAACTGCAGAAGACAGCATCAAAACACCGATTGATGCTAACGAACAGATTGACATTTCGGTTGCAGCAGAAAACGTCAGCGAACAAAACTCGCCGGAACTTGCGGAAAACGAAGACGACCAAAGCGCAGCAAAAGAGCAAGTTTCGACGTCAGCATCAGTGGAAGAACCACAGCTTTCAACTTCTGACGCAGCGAAAACAGACGTTGATTTGCAGGCTTTAAACGGCATACAAAACACTATGAGTGCAGAGAGCGTTAAGATAGAAATGCCGTCTGTTGATGTGGACAGTTGCCAGTTGTCATCACAGCTCCAGTCAGTTGAGCCACCGCCACAGAGGTTGACAGAACCCAGCACCGACAGAAGTAAACTTAGCTCGGAAACCGTTCAAGATTCTGTTGCCGATATGGATGTCAGGATGAAAACCCGGAAGCATGACCGCAAGAACATCAAAGAGCAGACGAATGTCTCGAGGCAGCCAATACAGAGTAAAACTGATAAAACCTTATGGAAGAAGGAGACTGGTTCGTCGGCGAAAGACAAAGTCGACGGAGCTGCCAGCAGTCGAACAGCCGCGAACCCGCGCGCTACTCGTGCTGCTGGCGTCTCAGCGACGTCGAAGGAACCGCTATCACGTCGTTCTGTTGATACTGCACAAACTGGTGACATGAACACGACAGACAAGTCGAAACGTAAGCGCGACGACGACACAAGTCAGACAGATATCGACAACAAAACATCTGTAAAATCTGCGTCGACGCAAAAAGCGTCTGACAGAACAGCGACCGCTTCGTCAGCCGCTGTTGCACATAGTGACGCGACGGAACGATCTTCCAGCCGGATAAAGAATGGAAAGACAGTTACAACGGCAAACAGAGAAACGGAAAATACGCCCGACAGTGCTGAGAGCAAAAATCCGTCGTCGACGGCAGCTGCAAAAAGGATCACTGGCAGAAAAACTGAGTCGCTAAACGCAGAGGATCGAAAGAACAGAGTCGGCGATAAAGTTAGCGAAACGACATCTAAGCTACTCAGCAACAATCCGACAGGCAGTAATCAGGAGTCGACAAATCAAACGAAATCGCTTGGCAGTGACGTGCGTCGTAATCCCGGCAAAGGGACAAGCGCATCGGCAAGGCAGTCATTTGTGGCTAGAATCAATCCAAAACCCGAGGATGAGGACAAAGATGCGGAAACACGGCGTGAAGAGACAACGACATCGAACGGAAAACAGCGGAAAAAGTCGACCGGTTCGGACCTAACGAATCCGCAATCCATCGGTTCAACTGCCAGTGCTGATAATCGACCAGCCGAAAAGTTGTCGGAAAATTCTTCATCAAGCGGGAATCCGGGAAATCCAAAGACTGTCGGTGACCGCGCGACGACTGCCGATCAATCGAAGGCAACAACAAAGAAACAAGCGGCACCACAGCGGACAGCTGGCAGTCGGGTGACCGTCAAGCCGTCGACGACCACACTGCCATGCAAAGGTGCTAGTCAGACAGCAAGAACCACACAACGAGCCGACAAACCCAGCAATATGGCTACTGCTGTTGCTGGAGACTCAAAGACTCCCAAAACGAGCAGTAAGTGACACACCTTGCAGTACATCTATTATTTATTCATTTGCCATTAGCATCTTATTCAGCTTGTTAGGCTCGATTGCTTTTTTGTTGGTCTTTACTTCAGCCACAGGCTGTTCAGTGTTTTTATTGTCAAATCCAAATTTTCCGTGTTCGTCAAGCATATCGAAATATTGTGATCTTAACCTCACTGCATTATGAGGACGTTTTGGCGTTCATTGTAGAATTTGTAGTTTTTTTTATTTTTTAAATTTAGAAAAAAAATTGGAGTAGGATGACTTATGATTTCTGCTACTACTGCTACTAACCGGGTTTGCTTATAACTCATCTTTTCGCAAACCTAGACGTTGTAATGCACCGTCATTTTTCAGTCACTGGTGTAAATAGACCATTCTAACATTTACGATTATGGTTTACGTTACTTTTACGTTCGTCGTTGTGCATTACGAGTATGCTGCGTTGCAGCTGTTCGCGCCAGGGCGGCGCCACAAGTCGACGTCGAGTCGTCAGTCGTCGGTCAGCCGGGACGACGAGCGGTCAACGTGGACGCGAGTAAAGCTACAACCGCTACGACGTCTTCTACTGTGACAGCTGATCGACATCGCAGCAGCGCAGCGACCAAACCAACAAGCACGACTGTCGCCGCCACTAAGCGCACTCCACGCAAGGTATCTCAACCCAAGTGTATATGTACTTTCTTTCGCCTCAAGAGCAGCCAACACAAAGTACAAGAAGCCCAGCTGTCGCTAGGATAGTGACCTGCAAAGTCATCCAAAGTCGATGATTTTCATTTTATTTGAAAGGGCGTATGCCACTTTTTATTAGTGATTAATAGTAACCTTGGCCCTATCTCTCACCGTCTTCAAGATATGGCTAGTTTTCCGTTTAAAAAACGCATATTTTACCCCTCCATTCAACTTTAAATTTAAAAATGTTTGCTTTGCACTAGATCGCTGAAATTTTGCATGCTTAGGCTTAAGACACATAGCTAATTATTCATTAAAATTTGTTCCCTACGATTTACCGTTTAGCCACAATACATTCGTTACAGACGACGGATAGGCGATAGACAAACGACAATTTGTACCATAAGCTCGACCGTTACTTAAGTACGGTCAGCTAAAAACTAATTGCAGCAATGAAATACGACTACAGCAATTAGACAGAATCAAGCAGAAGTAATGCAGTCTATAAACGCTAAAAATAAAACATACACACTTTCGTATAGACACATACGTGTAAGCGTGAAATCATAATACGCGGATTCAAAAAACTACAATTAACGTTTTTAGTACTACTACATTACTGTCACGCTCAATTATCTAACCGCCGTTATTTTTGTGCACTTTTTAAGGTGAGACTGCGAGTTTTGGCTACATGCAGCTACTTTTAGCAACATTCTAATAAAGTGCTATTAAGAATTAATTTACTTTAATTTTTTCTTTACATTTACCTACTTTATCTAAGCTGGCTATTTACATTTGATGTGTACAGGGATTTCAATGAAACATACATTAAATTGATGTATTTTGTGTTAAATACGGAACCAAACTGTGTATCTTGCAGCCTGCGTCGCTGGCGGATCAGCTTGCTGAAGCTAAAGAACAGTTGAGTTCGGCATTACAGCAACTTGGTAAAAACAGCGTCGTTGTGCTGTCTGCAATATTTAACACTGCGGCTGCAGTATGTCACTGTTTGCTAATAAAGTTGTCACTGTTTAACAGACACCCAGACACAGGGTCACTTAAAGGAGGCTGTGTAATACTTCACAAGTTCGCCGTCTATGTTGCTGTTAGCATGCATATAATTATGACGCTTGAGAATTTGAGATCCACAGATTAGCTTAAGCTGTCGTTCCTGCAGAAATGGGCGGTCTTACAGCCCGACGGCCTTAGCCACATCTCAACATCTTATATCATTCATAGACATCTTGCACTCTTTAGACTAACTTCACAGACCTTTGGACTGTTCATGGATTTTCCTTGATGTCACTGTCACTTGCGATGATTCTGTTTCAAGATTTTAACAAGAAATCTGAGATAATGCTCATGAGACGCGCGAGAGCCAATAGCAGTTTCTTTTGGAGTGGACGTTTTTGAAAATATTGCATCTTGCAACATCATCGCTTTTGTTAAAGATATCAATTTTTACAATCGTATATAATGTTGTTTTTGCGTTTGCTTAACAGTCTTGATTTTAACAATTGTTTTAACTTTGCTTTTAATACATATATTAACTGCTTTTAACTAATTTTAACCATATATGGCACTGAATAGATCTTAATCTACGTTTTCTAACAGTCAGTTAGATTATCGTGCCAATCCAGACACAGCAAAATTAAAAGGATTTTATTGTGTACTGCATAATACGATTTTTGTAGACATTTAAGTAGCCTATACAACACAGTTTTCGGCGGAGGTTAGAGCTCTGTGGGTGTTCGTGCATTTGTTTGTAGAAGAAGCCAACACCGCAAAAGATCTAATGCAGAAATCGGCAGATGCGCTCGGAGATCAACACAAAACTGAAACTGAAAGGCTGAAAGAGGAACTGAAACGAAAATTCCAAACTGCTGCAGAACAATACGAAGTGAAGCTTCAGGCCGAAGTCAACAACGGTATAATACGAAACTAATTGAACGCGAATGTACAAGAATTACTTCTATTGTTTGGTTTTAGTGGATGAAAATTTTTGTTTTTTAATTTAACGTTGTACGTTTTAATCACAAATGGTAGTTGAAGTCATTTCATTTGAAATTGGAAACTGTCGTAGACGGCAGTAGTATCTTGACCGCTTGTTCAACAGTCGAAAAGTTCAACTCTGCAGAAAAAAAACGGCTATTATGCACTCTTCCACAGATGCTGTCAAGTGTTTGCTATTTGCCTACTTATTCGTCTGACTCTTGTCTTTAACCTGTTTTTATAAAAACTAGAAAAAATATGTCGGCCCAGTGCCCATATTTTATGCGGCCGTCCGCTTGACCTTTTACGTCGTACTTTTTCGAACTAAAAATTGGTACACCAGCTACTCCTGTCCAGGGATACGTTTACATTATTTTGGTTTTTTATGCCCTTTTGTTTTCAGTGTACGAGAGAGAGAGATAGAGAGAGAGAGAGAGAGAGAGAGAGAGAGAGAGAGAGAGAGAGAGAGAGAGAGAGACGGAGGGACAGACAGACGAACGGATCGACAGGCACAACATGTAATGCAGCTTATTTGGACAACTGCGTAATAAGCCATCATTTCCGAAAATATGCCGTAACTTCGGTTTTGCAGTCACTGAGTCCAAATGTATACAATAAATTAAGTAATTCGCACATTTTACTTATCCATATTTGTTTTTTGATATCGGTCCAGAAGTTTCGGAGTTAGAGGACCCCCCAAACGCCATTTTCTATACTTAACGTTCATCGCCCTTACAACAGTGTCGGCACTACCGTGCTGCACTGTGATTGCCATGACCGTAAACCAAAGTTGACATTGTAAGGGCGATATGAGTCAAAACTCGAAAACAGCAAAAATGGTTTTGGGGCGAGATTATCGCGTGTTGAATTCCAGACTGGACAGCCCTTACAAGTTTTATGGAAATCGGTTAAGGGGTTTCGGAGTTACAGGATCCCCCCAATTAAAAACGCCATTTTCTATACTTAACGTTCATCGCCCTTACAACAGTGTCAGCACTACCGTGCTGCACTGTGATTGCCATGACCATAAACCAAAGTTGACATTTTTATCAAAAATGACGTTTCAGTGTATGTGTACAGTATGCACAAGTTTACGAAAATTTGGCCCGTGTGTCGCTTGGCGTTCATGCTTATCTTCTAGCTTTAATTGGCAGGAAATCATTCGTTGTGACTATTGTATGTTTTAGTGATTGATCAGCATTCTCACGAAGTGAAGACACTACGACTGTACCATGAGCGACAGGTAATCATTCAGCGTTGTCATCGTCATAGACTTAGATCGCGTTTTCGTTTTCAAAGTCAAACAGCAAATCAGCCTTGGTAATTGACTTTTTTATTCGCGTTTTAATCACTTAGCGGTTAATACAATAACTTAGTGTTTTTAGTGCATGCAGGCTAACCAATCACCTAACCATGCACATATCAACTTAACCTTTCATCCCTGCTGGGTATAGGCAAGTCGAATACTGTTGTCTAGAATTAAGGTGGGGTGCGTTCACTTATGTTAGGTAAAAGGCATCTAGGCTATTTTAAGAGGTCTATTGTAGAAGGTAACATTGTGCAACGTCATATGGCAGGTGGCGCTCCGTAGCGCTTAGATACGTTTTTTTCTTGAAAAGCTATACACGCTGTTTAACTTCTTTGACCTGTTATCAGAATAATTAGAAGTGTGTGCGTGTGTACGTACGCGGGGTGTAGCTGAGTGATATAAGACGTGAACACGAGAGTGCTGTGAAGTCAAGTCAAGAACAGCATGCAGTCACCGTAGCCGCACTGGAAGCCTCTCATGCTGCAACTGTTGCAGGTATTTCTTTTCCACACTAATGCCGCCTTTGCGATTGATACACCTGATCATTTATTCACCCTTTTTCAATTTTTTGTGCGATCTAAATGAACCACTCATCGATATCGTTAGCGAATTTATGTAGCTCAATTTGATGCAACGTGCCCACCGCTCGTTTTATAGCCGTTAAGTGATTTATGCATAACACAGCTTAAAATTCAGCTTAGAATTTGCACTGTAAACGAATTGCAAGCATCGTTTACATTTTTTATGTTTTGTTCTTAGCGCTGAAGGCTGAACACGAGCGTCAGTTGAACGAAATAACGGAAAAATTTGAAAGCATTAAACACTCTTTGTTGGTAAGTGCTAACCGTCAGAAGGTCAATTTTCGCTTATGATTTATGTACATGTATTTTTGTTAATATTTTATGTATGCTTTACGCAAATTCGATGTCTTATATTGCGCTTTTTGTAACGACTGATAAGAGGCAGTGTGCAATATACAAATATGGTACCAGTATTATAGAAAATACATAAACTTTACTCAAAAATTTGTCTGTTAATTTATTTGTTAGCCGTAATTCTAACCAGTTTTCACACTTTGGCACGTAACCTTTATCACTGTTTGCCCACTGTTTGCCATAACCCGATTTCACAAAAATTTAGTTGTTGCATTAGCATACTACTAGAGCTAGCAGATGGCAGAGAAACGACTTGTGACCGTGATACGTAAATTTCTTTTACCAACAATGCGTTGAGAGTAATTAAAAATGTGTGGTCCAACTAGTGTCGACGTGTTATGCGACTGTTTGCCTATATATACGTTTTATATATACGTTTTATTCGCCACAGGAGCAGACAAAAACAACAGAAAAAATAGACAGGGACAGAAAAAAAGAAAAAGAAAATAAACTACAAACTAAATGTCCAATACAAACACTTAAATAACAATAAAGATGACAAACTACGACCTACTCACGTTCCACCAAAGCACAAACCAGCAAATGCATCATAAACACTGTCTCGAATACCACTAAAAGACATCTTTATAAAGTCAACAGCATACAAAGACTTCAAATCACTGAACTCCTGCGCGTAATTTTAACCATAACCCCGACTTTAATGGAACTGTAAACTGGCACACCAATTACTTTTACCATAGGGAAAGTTTTCACCAATTTTGGTATTCATACGTCTTTTTTGAGTTTGGAACCAGGCAGAAAGAAGGGCGGACGGGCAAGACCCGTAATGCGGCTTATTATGACGTCGGGTGGTATAAGAACACTAAGGCGATTACTGTGGTGATTACAGGACACGGTGGAACAGCTGAGAGCGCGGTGCGACGAACTGAGTGCTCGTGAACAGATGTACGCCGCCAGCTGGAAGAGCGACAGTGATGTGCGCCAACAGATGTCACTGGAGGTCAGCAGTCTGCAAGTCGTGCTCGAACAGAAGAACGACGAAATACGCCGACTGCGACAGCACCAGTCAGACCTCGAGACAAAGGTCTCTGTCAAATGATATTGACACTTGCTGGATTCAATACGCTCTACTGATTGCGTTATTTTCTAGTTATTATGGTGTTATCAAATTTCACATAAGTTTGTGACAAACGTCCGTTGACACGTTAACTGTTAGCATAATTTTGTTTCATGTTTTTGAAGTCTATTTGACTAGACTAAATACCACGTTAATTCGTTCGTGTATAATAATAATAATAATAATAATAATTCTTTTTTCTTAGTTTTAGCTTAGTTTTTAGCCCTTTGGTTCTTTACACTTTAGGGCATTAAAATTTAATATAATAATAATAATAATAATAATAATAATAATATGCGTTGATGACATTTTTGTTTGTGCACACATTTTTCAAGAAATCGAATGGAATTAAATATGACTTGTGTTTTTCTAGTTTTCTGCACTAATTGATAAACGGAAATGTGTGATTTCACATTGCTGTTAATTTATGATGTTATTAGAGCATTGATCTAATTGTCCGGCGGTTAAAATTAAAGAATACACGTTGTTTGTTTGCATGTTGACGCCGCAGCTTGAGGAGATTCCGACGTTGAAAGCAACGATCACGAAACATCAGCAACAGACGGAAAACCTCGAGGCAATCGTCAGCATAAAAACCGACCACGAGAGGTCAGTTATGACAAGCTACGATTACGGTAATTTTTGACGTTGCAAAAACTACGTGCCTGTAGAAACTAAAAACTTATTTTTTGATAATTAACAGAGTCAGAAAAAGAACTATAAACTTTCTTTGTCCATAAAGTTTGGAGACAGCAAACCTCTCAAATATTAGGAAAAATGATTTTCCATAGTCAGCACCCTGTAGGCTGTTTTTTTTCTTGTCACAGCACACATCATACTACAGTGAACTGAGATCTTGTTTCAACTTCAAACATGGCTTGGCAGTTTTCAATCGGCTTCTTTTAAAATCGTTTATCGTTTACTGCTGGGGTTCTGTCTCAGATTCTCCAGTGCGCTGATGAAGAAGTAAGTAAAGTTAGAGTGAAGTAAGTGAAGTGTGAATTTATATAGTGCATATCGTTAAATTAACCTCTAATGCGCTCAAAGCAATATCTATTTCCTGCTCCCACCTTCCTATCGTCGCCGCTGTTCGCTTCACACGGTGGATATTATGTGGATCGACGCGCTGCTCCAGATTTATTTACGGGTCTGTTTACTTTGACTATTGCTAGTAGAAGACGTGCTATGTTGGTGGTCGGTGGCTACAGGCAGTTGGCTGAGATGCATCAGAACCTGCTGCGTAAGTTCGATCGCGAGTCGAAAGCGATGAAGCGCCTGTCGATGAACAACGACGAGCTGATGTGGAAGCTGAGTCAGAGTGATGTGGGGCAGCTGAGCGACGACGATGACCGAGGTGGGGCCAGCGACAGAGCGACGGCGAGGCGAGAGGCGGCCGGTGGCATGTTTATGTCGGCGACGCTGCCGTCGCGGGGCGGCCGAGGCCCGTCCAGTACTCCCCGTGCCGCCATGTCTCGCTCGTACGACAGTCCACGTGCGATGTTTGGTGCGTCGACAGCCAGCGCCACCCGGCAGAAAGCCGCCGCAAAGTCCACTGCGACGACGAACGTTCCAGTTAGAACCGACTCCGACAGACTGTCGTCAGCGTCAGCGCCTGACGCCGCCAACAGCAGACTTCGGCGATCAGGAACTTACGACGTCGTCGACGACAACTAGCTTTTAATATTGCGTATAGTAGATCTAAACTAACTAATATAGGCCTAGTCATTGATATTGGTGTAAGTATTGACTTGCCTCTGTCTGTGTGTACCGCACAACGTTCTATTAATCACTAGTCTATGCCTCGTCGATGATATTCTTTTAAACAAGCATAGATGTTATCACGCCATGTGCCGATGAATGTGGCCATAAATGGAACCAGATTAGCGAAGAAACATCGGAACGTAACGGTAACAGTCGTTTGGTCCAAGGATAATGATTAAGACGTTGATTTAATAATAGTGGATAGCCAAAAATGTTGCACGTTGTTTTATAGCATATTGATGTAACTATTATGTGACAATATATTGTTTACATTGATTGATCTTAAATCTGTTGCACTGTAAATAATTGTTAGTTTATAAGCCATTTATATACTCGCATCGTAGGAGCGCCAGAAATGTACGTGTTGTCATTTCAGCCAGATTGTGAAAAGAACCTTTTTCAAGTGTCTGTCTATACACTGTGTTTTATTAAAAAGGGACCCCTTTTTGTTTTTTTTTCATAATTCACTTAAATGATGATCAATTCACATAAAATTTTTATCAGTTGTAGCTGAGGAAATACTAATTCAAAATATTGCAACAAAATGTGGTGTTTGATTAAATATTCTTTGTTAGTCGTGACGTAATGCTGACATCATAATGTGTCACGGGTACAAGCTTGATAGTCTCAACTGGTGCTGTCTATCGCTACCCTGCGCCGACGGTGAAAAATTTGGTTCGCTGATGACACATTTTTGAAGTTTTACAGTTGCAGCCACAAAAACGTGCAAAGCGATCGCATTTACGTGTCTGTGGGGATAGTTGGAATTTCACATGTTTGAGTAAGACAGTGCACTAGCACACCGAGCTTGCAAAATGGTTGCGTTTTAGGATCGCAAGACGCCTGATTTCATGTCCCCATGTTGCTCAGTGCTGACACGATAAACATTTTTCATTAGCGAACCAGATTAAGTTCACCATCAAAGCTAGGTACCGACTGACAACACCAGTTGAGACTATCAAGCCTGTACCCGTGAC
>Ga0209671_1006144_pt1 | contig 12269 bp, 9 predicted proteins | sample WorMetHERISLAND2_2_FD_187401 | JGI IMG/M metagenome (GOLD analysis project Ga0209671, IMG submission 187401) | Marine gutless worms symbiont microbial communities from Max Planck institute for Marine Microbiology, Germany - Olavius geniculatus... | ecosystem: Host-associated > Annelida >...
GTTTCCGAAGAATTCCAGATGGAGGTATTGGATTTGAAGTGTGACAAGCAGAAGCAGAAGTACACGGATATGGGTGTTCCTGATTTCTACAATTTTTTTAGAAAAAGGTATCCAAAATTAGTATCTGCAGTCTCCGAAATAATGGCAATGTTTGGCCGTACATACATTTGTGAACAGTTCTTCTCATCAATGAAGATCAACAAATCCCCTTTGTGATCAAGACTCACTAGTAAACATCTGAATGCAACATTGCGATTGGCTAACACCCGTGATTTCAAGACTAACGTCGACTTTCTGGTTTCTGCCAAATCACCAGAGACGGGAAAAAATCTGAAGTTCTAAACTACAGTGTATACTGTAAAAATAACTTCTGTCATTTGTACGGGCCTATTAATTACTGCATTTACTGCATTTTGTCGTCTCTAAAAACAATGCGGCCCACGGACTGAGTGATATCTTGCAGTGTGGCCCGCACCCCCAAATGAGTTTGAGACCCCTGGACTAAACTGTCATAATTGACCATAAAATTCAGCTGATATGTCAGTTCAAACAGTTCTGCGGTATGCGTTGGCTCAGTTACTGTTTTAAGATGGTGTTTACTGCAGTTTTGATTAAGAGTTTGCACGCTGAAACATTACAATTCACAAAAAGTTCTTCAAGAATTTCTGCAGAAAAAATATGACATACAGAGGATATGACTGCTTGCTTTCAAACGTCGACAAATAAACTGCAGAAAGAGTGCGAGGCAGTGTGCATAGCATGCATGTCTGACAACTCAATCGTAAGATTTTCAGTTTTCAGTGATTCTGCATTCTGACAATTTCACCACCATGATTTTCTGAGCCGACGCATGCACTGCCCAGCAGTGGTTAGAGTATGGGGAGGGGGATGCGGGGGAATGCAGTTCCTCCACCTCTAGTTTTTAGTCCAAAGTGTTCCCCCATCTTAAGTTCTCAAATGACGCAGCAAGGGGCCCAAAACCACCAACACCAAGGCCAAACTAGCGTTCCCCCACATCTGTATTGATAAAGTAAACCACTGCTGCGCAGTATGAATCAATTGCTGTAAATGGCCAAATTACAACTTCTGCATTTCACAAAGTAGTACACCAACACTATTAAGGTCAGGTGGGCAAAACTACAGTCACTTACATCAATTTTGTTCATGATGCTGCATGCCAAAATTATTAAAATCAGCCAATGCTTTGCAAAGTTATTAAAAAAATAACAGTGGCACAGTCTTTTGGAAATACATGGAAAATCATGAACATAATGGACCACGTGTACAGCAGTAAGCAATTTTCACATAATTAAAAAAACTGGTTCTGAACTAATAAACCACAATTGTAAGTTACCAACGTGCGTTAAGCTGCTACATACTGATAGAATTATATAAATAACTACATAATACAATTCAATGATACCACAAGAAAAACACTGTATAAATCAAACCACCAAAATGATTACCTGGATATAACTAGTGGCATAATCCTCTTGCGGATCACACCAGTGTAGTTCGTGCGAGCAGTTAACTCTTGACCAACGTAGCAGCCTTTCGAAAAGCTAACTGCAAGAATAAATATCACACTCGAATTTGAACAAAAACATCCAAATCAGACACACACACACACCTATGCACACAATATCTCTGTTTAGCTTTAAATGGGCCATTTTTCTGCACTTATTACAAGTTAGGTCGATACAAAACAAAACAACTTTTTGAAACTGTTGTGGATGTACTCTTACAGGCCATATGCTCTTCCTGCTTGTCAAATAACAGCATCAAAACAATGAGAAAATTTCAAATGGGAGATCCTGAAAATTCAGCTAAGCCATAGAAAGGTCGCTGAACAAGATTTAATGTGCAGTAATTATATAAGAATAACACTGCAATTCCACCAAAACATGTGGAAATGCCCAGACCACAAAAATACTCAAATGGTTTTGACTGTTAAGTAAGCTGACAATACATACATTAGTATCCCAGCTTCCAATCACTCCACGAGTAACAGTAAAATTCAACATGTTGAAGATTGGACCAGAAAGCATAACCTCAAGCTTAATTACAAAAAAAATCCTGCAAAATGCCTTTTGTTAGACTGAGGTGCAATGACACATTGATGTTCCTCCACCTGCTGTTAAGAGAATCGCCAGGGTGCAGCATATAACAGCCTTGGGTGTCACATTGTCTCACAATGATACCACGACTAAACATGACTAAACACATTGATATGGTCATGGCAGGCTGTGCACGTACTCTCTGCTGCGGTCTTCGAATGCTACGGGCTCATAGTATGCCTCAGGCCTGTCTGCAGTTAGTCTTCCGATCAACTGCCCTTGCTAAATTGTTCTATGACTCCCGCACTTGATGGGGCTTTGCTAATGCTAGCGAGAAGAATAGATTGGAGGCTTTCTTGAGACGAGCTGGCAAATCAGGCTATTATACCAATGGTTCTTTGCCCTCTGTTGCTGCACTCTGTGAACAGGCCGATGAACAATTGTTCCACTCTATCAAGTACATACCTACTCATCTTCTTCGACCACTTTTACCCCCGAGTGCAGTACTCCATATTGCACACATCTGCGACCGCATAACTACGAACTTCCCTCTAAAATAAATAATATTGATGAGTGCAATTTTATGTACCACGTATTGTACAAAGACTGTTTTCAGTAGTTGTTTTTAGCCTGTCAATATGTTCTGCATTGTGTTTAACAGGCAGTGTGTCTGTTGACTGCTTTAATAAAGACTGTCACTATCATCAGCATCAAAAGCTCTGTTATGAATACTCTAATTCTAAAGTATCTGGTGCTGTGTATACTAGAATATTTTTATTATTAGTTATTACTACCTCCGTTCATGAAGTCGAGGTTCGCCTCAAGAGGAAATGACTGGGTGGGTGGAAAATCGATAGTACCTTCACCAACTCCTGCTTGGCACCGCCACAAGTGATAATCACCAGGTATCACAGAACATCCGCTAAATGTCAGATCTACACACAACACAATACGCCACCTGGTGACTGATGCTGTAACAACAAACACCTGATGATAGTGATACAATAACACGGTAGTTAGCTAGCAATATTTTAACTGAGATCCAATCAAAGTTAAACACAAACAACAAGAAAAAAATGCTAAATAAACGTGCAACAAATGAGAAATGCACACACTGCAGATGGTGATCACATGTATTGCTAAATGATTATAAACTACTTACAAAGTAAACTTGAAAAATGTGGACTGAAGAAAATGTAAGTCTCTAGAGTGAATCACTCAAGTCAGCAAATAATGGAAGAACTGCACTGTCAGGATAAACTATGGGTATAACCTAATCCCTGCTTAAGTCATAAAATGGCCAAGGCATTTTCTTCTTATAACCAAAAAGCAGCAAACAAAAGTAATCTTTCTTCATTTAAATAATATCCTGACATACTATGTAAATGACAAAACTGACCAGACAGTGAACAATGAATAAGCAAATGCACCCTGAGAAGATGAAGGCAGCAAAAGACGGCATCCAAACGACGCATGCCGCGGATCACTCACGCACAGAACTGTGTCTTTGTTTGTTACATGCAAGTCAGGCATGTCACGAGATTCACTGAAAACTGACCAAACACTAAAGTCATTTCCTACATCAGTGATGTTGATCTAAAACAGCAATAAAACAATGCATAGAAAGCACAGTATAAGCAGCTGTTACAGCAAAACAATTCAGCAATCAGAAATAACGCATCTTGCACGAGTGACGATAATGATTAATAACTGTGGCTGTTTTTATTGAATTAATTGAGTGTTTTTGTCAGAATATGAAAATAGTACAACATTTGCAGCAGACAAATCTCTCTTTGATTTTTGCAAGTCAAACTTATCCAATGACAACTTTTCACTTTTCTTTTTCTGTTTCAATATGGCAATGCAAATTATAAGCATCTATCTGCAAAGCTTCAATGCACTACAAAATGGAAGATACCAAATAATTACAGGTGCAATAAAAATAGGAATTGTGCCACAAGCTAAACTGGAAACAAAAAGTGCAAATGCTAAACACCATTTTCCGTAGTTTGTATTTTAGCAGGTTACTTATGAGGTCCGAAGTGACGTCATACTGACACTCAATAAATACTGTCAGTTCATCTGCCTTGAGCCGGTACAGAATCAGGTCATACATTACACGACCCTGTATAAAGAAAACAATACCAATTACTACACACTGCATAAAAGGAATCAACTTAAGCATAATCTACAGAGCTATGGCGGTGCTGTTTGTTTGGTAACAGGAAGGGTAAAAAACAACAGATTTCAAAACCAGAAAGATAATAGTTATAAGGTTTATGTTTATGACTGACAAAAAGTTAAGTCACATTTTAATTTAATTTTTTTCCACAAAATTTCTTTACACTATCAACACATCTGTTTGATTCCAACTATGTACTCAGTTTTGATAAAAATACCAACAATATTGTATACCACACCAAATTTGTATGGAATATCTACAGCAGAAACATTTGACAAAGTCCATGACAAACTATTGTATATTAAATATGTGTGACAGTGACTATACTTGAATGCAGAAGTCACAAATAAAACCATGGTGATAGAACAAAGTGAAAGCATCTCAACAGTAATACAAATGCACTACAGTAATATAGCTGAGCAGTTTAGTGCATATGAAAGCATAATCCATTGATCAGTGGCTACTCAACTTTGCTATAATAACTGCACCCTAGAGATGGTCCTGATTAATATACTAGAATTATGATGACAATCGTTGCTGTACATGCCTGGAAATTGAGCATCATTGCATACATTGCCGAACCATCAGTTTGCAGCCGTTGCACGTCATTGGTGACTAAACCCTGCAAAAAACCTAGCACATCCGAACCACTCAGATGAACCAGAGACCGATGTTCAAGTTTCTGACACGAAACAAAGCCGGCACTGTTATGACTCTGTCTGACCAATAAGCTCGGATGATGACAAGGCAAAAGTGAAGCAGCACGACAAGTCAAATTAGAACAACGTCGATGAAACAGCAGCCACTGGTGATCCCTGAACAATGGACAAAATGCCTTCCTTAAAACTGCTGCGCAGCGATCCATCACCATTCTGAAAAAAAACGGCAGACCTGCAAATCAAATAATACATAAATACAAAGTAATCTACCACTACCTAACTATAGAAAGCTAGCTGGAGAAACAGCTCTTGAGATAAGTTTTGCTGAAACCTCAGACTGTAAGTTATGTGAAGATCAGTAGATGACCATCAAACTTCAACTTGTTGAAGACTCCAAGTTTCATCACAGATCGCTGCCCGTACTGCAAAAAAGAAATGTCATAAGAAGCCGTACACAAAAAAGTTGATAAATACTAGACAAAAAAACTTTTCTCACGTTTAGATTAGTTTTATTAAGCAAAATAAGCATTTACATCATATGTTTACCTCAGATTGTTTACGTTAAATTTGCGCTAACTAAATGCTGTGTCGGCCCGAAATTAGATATTTGGTTTATGTAATTTTCGGGACCATCAGGTTTGCTGATGCAGAAACGCAAACCCGAAACCCACTTATTTTTCGCAATGTCCGAACCCGGGTTTCAAAACGTCCGGGTCTTTCAAAACCCGGGTTTCAATCCCTAATGCTATCATGTGGATTGTGGAAGTACTAATTTGATTCGTGCCAAAAAGAAATTAAAAAATGTACCAGTAGTCGACAACAGAAGAACTGGGATCATGCGCTGCATGTTTGGCATGTCATTACCAGAGAGGCAAGCAGAAAAAAAACAAGCCACGGGATGAGCGTGTAGGGTTTAACGTTCAACCAGACATAGTAGGTCTTTTCGGGAACGGCTTTTCCAGCCAATGCAATGTATACATATAATAATAGAACAGAAAATTTAACCCTTAAATAATGAAACGGAAATTTTAGCCTTTACAGAAAAATCGATATGGAACACAAAACAGAAAAACGACCTAAACCTAAAATTGCAAGAACTGCCGATTATAATTGTGCATACGTAATGGTAATGGCAATTCTAATAATTTTCCCTCTTATCCTCAAGACAGTCATCAGTCTCGTAATGCTGTACAAACCACAGGCTATAGCATCAGTTTTTATGTGGATCTTTGATCTCATATTACAATAGTTACTAAATTAGTATTGCTGTAGGCTAAAATCTGCAACTGCACTTCGTGCTTCAAAACCCGATATAGTGCAGTCAGAAAAGTGGCAACCATAAATTAATATATAACAATAATAGCATCCCAACATCCAAAACTAGACTTTTTATTGTCACTAATGCAGACCATTAATTACTGAGTCTACAACAGCACTGTATCACTAACAATATAGCACCAGTCCACTAACATTCTCTTTTCCTTAACATGATATACTCATACCAATAAACAATATTACATGCAATTATCTTCCACAATTGCTAAACTGACAATATTAAAACAACTACTAATTCAAAACGTCTCACAAGTACGCACATTCTAAATAATGGATACAAATTGACCATGACACTAATTAACTAACCAGTATTTTTTAAAGTATGAAACTGTCGTTCACAGCAATGCATTATAGTAATAACATATCAGGGAAAATCATAGCTCCATAACTGCAGTGTACCACTGCAAAGCCAGCAACAACTAGAAATGCCAGGCAGTTGAATGCAAGTGAAATGCTTTAACACGAATGATATGCCACTGCATCTAGTTCTGGAGTTGCTCAGCATCTCAGCATGATTAGAAAAATGATTAATAATCATAAGAATGCAACATTACCTTAGACTAAACAACAGAACTATCAAATACTCAAACACAGCAACAGCGTTAATTAACTGTCCCAACAACAGCAGAAAAATTGCAACACAATAAAATGCAATTGCTTTTCAACATCACAAGCCGGCTTTAACATATGCGAATATTATACTACTTTTACTATCATCAGCTTTTATTTAAGTGGCCTACTTACTGCAGGTTAGAAGTACTTTTAAGGATATCTGTCGCAGATTTTTTGCAACCTTGTTGCCCTTTCTGTTGCCCAACAAACAACATCAAAGCACTCCAGTAACAATAAAAACTCATACGATACAGTGGTAGAAAACTGTGGCATAAAAAAAGACACAAAGGGACGAATTGTGAAAAAACATTTACAAGCGAGACAGCATCTCTTTGAAACGGCATGGTTACGTCGGACAGGGATAAGTGAAAACATGCCAACCATGGTTGCTACTACTCTGCAAAATTCATTTTCCCCCACTTTCCAGAACAAAATGAATTATTTTCCCTGACTAATTTGTTCACACGAAATACCAATATTTGTTTTCAATCGCTTGCAATCACACTAGAAACAAAGAGCAGCGAAACAAATTTAAAAGTGGAGGTACAAATAATCTGCAAGCAAAGCATGCAAAAAATTTTTTTTGAACTGTTGTACGCAGTCTGTGTACAGCAGTTCAAATTTTGTTTCTGCATTTTTTTTAACTTTTGCACCCTGTACTTTGATTTTCCCTGACTTTCCCTGACCGTAGGAACCAAGGCCAACATTATTAACTACAACTTCCATGAAGTCTGTGAATATACAAGGCATACAATCAAAGCCATTGTACACAGAATGATTGCAAACGTCTACATAACACTACAACTTGAAAATTTGGTGAACATCCATCATAAACAATTCAAAAGTAACATGATGCTACTAACACATGCAAACAAGGAGGAACAGATATATGGACAAGTGACATCAAAACACAATGGCACTCGCATAGGCAAACAGTGGCAGCGACATAAAATTAAGTTCATCTTTGAACAGACTACATGATCAGTGAGTGAGTAGGGTTTAACGTCCCACCCAACACAGTGTAGGTCATTTCGGAAACGGCCTTTGCAGGCAAAATTGCACATACACATAATAACGAAACAAAAAGTTTAACCTTTATAAAACACAAAACACAAAGAACGACCTGAACCTAAAATTGTAAGAACTGCCAAATATAATTGTGCGTAACGATAATGGTAGTTCTAGTAATCTTCCCTGTTGTCCTCCAGACAGTCATCAATCTCATAATGCTGTCTGTTGGAGGACAGGGGGAGACTACATAATCACACATAAGTAAAAAACTAAACTATTATTTATTGTTAATAACACAATTAGTATGCCTAATGGAACTCCTACTGCAAACTTGAATATGCAAGTCCAGAAAATTTCCGATCTTCAAAACGAAAGCACATTTGACAGCCAGCTAAGTTTTTTTCCCATTAACATGCAGCATGATATGCATAGTACTGAAACACAGGTACAGTACGGTCACACCCGTGCAGTAAGTAGTTAATGATGGAAATAATCCCACTAAAATGATAAATACAAAGAAGGCAACTGCAGTATACAGTACATGCATGCATATCAGTTAAAATGGTTTTGGAAGTCTACAGCTATCTACAAAGTAATGAGTGATCCAATGAAGATGAAAAACTTTTATAGCTCTGAAATCTGATACCCCGTGAGTTGCCAAAAAAGCTTGGAAACTAGGAGTAAAATACAAAGCGGATGTCACCAAAATTTTGAGAAAAAAACCAAAATTAGTAACAATTAATGCAGACAAAAATGTCGTTCTGAGTGTCATTAAACAATCAAATTAAATAGTAAGTCAGTCACGCTGTAAACAGATTTTCCACGAGCCCACACTCAATGTTTGGTGCATGGCGAATGGTCGATGACATCAACATAACATCACAAATACTCCACAAAGTTTTAAGATATTTTTGCATCAAAGTTGGAATTTAAGCAACCGTCATTGCATCACAAATACAAAGTACACGAGGTAATCTCACTACGATGGCAAGCGGTGACAAATCACAAATAATACGACATTGCAACGGCTAATGACAAATCACACAACAATAAAAGATAATAAATTCTTAACTGCCACCAGCTGCAGATATTATGATGATATAAAATTCGATTTTTGATATGAATACATTTTACAAGATGCAGATGAAAACCGGCTGCTGATACAAGTAGCATGCAGGCATGATAACAATGTAAGATAAGCAAAGCAAGGATGAGGCATCTTGTATACGAATTACACCACAAAATATAAACACACATTAACCTTCCAACCATACGATATGTCAAGGCAATACATAAAATAGCAAAATCACTAATCTCATGATACGTTGCAGAGTTACAGAAACTGTTGTATTATCTAAACAACAGGTTGTCATAGTTATTCACAACACAAATATATAATGGTAACAAATGAGACAAAAATTTTGTACACTGTACATTAACCAGATAAAAATAAAAACATGTGGCAAACAATCACAGCAGCATAGAACCAAGATTTAGTCCAATCGAGAAAAATTCAACTGCATTCTGAAAATAAGTCGATTCACTCGATATTATCTAGAAAATGCTAATTTTAAGAAACCTCTAAACCTCTAAAAGTTGTGCATGGAGCAAATACAAGGTTCAGAAATTGCAAAAGCTAAAATGGTAACATTAAAAACTGCAACTCAAGTAAGGGCAACAGCAAAATGGCAATAGGCTATAGATAAAATGTGCAGCGATAATTCACACAGCTAAGAAATTTTGCTATACTGCTGCTGCTTTTATGAAGTATGTCCAAGGAAAAATGGCAAAACATAGTCTCTGCAGTTGTTTGTGGCAAAATGTCTTAAATACAACCTACAAAGTTCTTCAGAATGCTATTTAAATATTTATGTCGTTACAAAATAAAATACAGCAAGCAAATCTGTATCTTATTAATAAACAAACTGTTCAAGAACACTCACAATGCTAGAAAAAAATCTCCCAAAATTGAATGGCGCAGAAAGTTGTTTCAGTATTCATGAAACATCACAGAAAAAAAAATTAAACGTTTTGCCATTCTACTCTTGATGTGCAAAGCAAGTAACCAGATAATACTTAATATAACAATATTGACACACACAGACGTGACATAAATTGGGCGGCAGCTATAAATGCAGAACAATGAAAAGTCCCCACTGTCATATGGCACTCAGACTTGGCCAACAAACTCGGCAATGACTTCTGACGTGAAGAAAAATATGCTCTGAATTCTTTTAAATCTGAAAAATAGCCAATGATAATACAGTTAAGTGTGTGCATAATAACTTTATCATGGAGAAAAATAACATTCACTCTCACCATAAAAAGCAGCGATGAATGCAGGGCCATGCAGGCTTGACCAATAAAACTCAAGATGGCAAGAACAACAACTACAATTGTTAGTGATGGCAAATTGGAAAAAATACCATATAAAAACATGTTCAGCGAGGCACAGGTAAACCGTAACTGTTGACCGGTGGACCCGGAAACACGGCTGAATCATATCCACCGGATGTTTCTGGCGGCGACAGCGGAACGAACGAACTGTCAGACGACGTCGATCCGTACGAGTGATGATGGATTGCGTACTCTGTTGCAATGTTTTCGTGAAACGTCACTGTCTTCTTGCTCGAGCCCGGGGTGGAGGCCGGTTGTCGTAGTGCTGAATTGCTGACACCGCGGCCTGCATTGCCCATGTCCAGGCCAGCAGGTGGCTCATTCTCTCTGTTGTAATTCCCTCTTGGGAAACCCTGCATGTCATCGGCATTACCGGCCGATCGGTATGCACCATCATACGCAGCACCACTGTACTGTTGCTGTTTCCAATCCTCCACCTGGCCGACGGCGGCTGTTGAATACGGTGCCAGATTGCTGCCTGATCTCTGTTCCACGTTGTATGCTTGATACGGTGGTTCATAAGTTGCAGCTGCTGATGAAGCCATCTGTAACTCAGTGGAATTTGATTGGGCTGGCATCACGCCGTGGCCAGCCCCCTGACTCTGTAGCTGCTTGGATTGATCATTTGCTGGCATGTCAGATACAGCCGTCATGACTGGCGGCGGATTAACAGGCCCTGACATCCAACGCTCACCACTCACTGCTGGTGTGTGGTCAACGTACATCAGTGTTGTGGGAACATGGACAGATGGCTGCAAAGCTTGCTGTGGATGTGTCTCAGCACTCGGCCTGTGTCCACAGGTACACCAGCAATTACATCATCTTTGTAATTACATCATTACAACACCGTCGTAAAGATCTACTACACATCCGTGATCATTTTGTGATTGATTGATTAACCGGACGGACATTTAAAACCATCAATATAGATGGATTTAATAATTAAGTATACAGGTACATAGACACCAGCACTGTAATTTTCAATACAATAGCAGGCCTAAATAATGAATTAGTAATTTATTAGCACATTTATTACTTGACATTTAACTTTGTTAAAAATATTTTTTCACAAGTTCAAGTTTCACACACTTCAAAACACTTCTTACACTGAACAGTGAAGGTTTTGTGATAGAAACTATACTTACATTCTGTCAGATTTTAACAAAAATAGCATTAAATATCTTTCTTAAAAATGTAACAATACAAAGAACTGGTCATATCCTAAGAACATAAGTAAATGGCTATGACACCAACAGCAATTCCAAAAAATAAGCAAGTAAATTTATAAGAAATACAACATCAACAAGCGGCCTGTCAAATTTGAAGAGCTGGCATTTTCACTGTCCACAACACATAACTGAGAAAAAAAAAATAACTTTTAGGTATAAGAAAAATAAAGACTAATTTGTGAAACTGTCAACATGCCTGTAAGTCGGTGCAATGGTTGTCAGTTGTGGGGTTGAATATGACGGTTGACCAACTGCAAGAGTCGACTGCTGAAAACAGCAACAAATCATCACAATGTGCTTCCTATGCAGTCCCGAATGGCAGTGCTTACTAGTTAAAAACAGTAGGCCTAAACAATATAACAAATGCACAGAAGACCCTAGAATGCTGTATCATATCTACATAGGCCAATGCAATGTGCTACTGACAAACACATACAGCAACCACGGAAATTAGTTTTGCAGTTATCACTAAATACGAGAGTCATCCCAAAAGTTTCCGGCCTTGACATATTAGACAACAATATTTTCTATAATTTATACATCAGTAAAATGTACATCCTTTACGAACTCTAATGAGTCGGTTGCGGATATGACGTCATTGTAATTTATGACGTCACAGAGCATTAAACTGAACCAATTTCTAGTGTCAACGAAAGAGGCTTGCGTCATTCATCGTCATGGATAACAAACACCATCATTATCAGATTTCAAAACAGATTATAGTCACTGGGGGTAAGGTCGTTGCTGTATGCAGAGTGGTCTTGGTGTAGAAAGTCATAGTCATGAA
>Ga0209671_1006145_pt1 | contig 12269 bp, 5 predicted proteins | sample WorMetHERISLAND2_2_FD_187401 | JGI IMG/M metagenome (GOLD analysis project Ga0209671, IMG submission 187401) | Marine gutless worms symbiont microbial communities from Max Planck institute for Marine Microbiology, Germany - Olavius geniculatus... | ecosystem: Host-associated > Annelida >...
CTAAAAGTAGATATGCTGCTGTTTGAATTTGAATAAGTTTTGAGTGGTGTTTTTGGCATGACATGCAGTACGTATCCCAGCTGAAGTCTAACATCAATCGGCCGCAGTCTGCGCTGTGTATTCTCTCTGGAGTATTGCTCAGGCTGGCTACACAAGCCTTGCTGCCGGACTCAAAGGTTAGCACCACTGTCAGTTGTTAGAAGAAAGTTGAAGTTAAAACTCACATGCGCATATGCAAACGACTGTAAAATTTTAAGTTGGTGCTGGATATGTTATTGTTTACAGTTTTGTCTGCAAATGCAATACTACAGACACAGATGTGTCTTAATTTTTTTTGGGGGGGGACAGGCAGACTGTTCACAACACAAACATTAGCAGGTAGTTCATTTCAGACGTTTAATACAACCATAGATAAGATAAACCCTTGATATTTGATTCAGCAAAAACCTGAAGCCCAAAAGTGCCACACCCACATATGCACCTGCATGATGAATACTTAATATATCTTGATTAATAAGCATTTTTAATTTGGTTTGCACAACAAAAAGTCCTCAGGTTACAGCTACATGATCCAAAAGTTCATGATATGCTATTTTAAAAAATACAGTTGCAAAAACAATCTGGTTTGCTAGCAGATGATAATGACGTTCGTGACGTCATTGCTCAGTCCTATTTATAGCTCATTGGATCATAGGTTGGTGGATCATATCCACTGAAATATGCACAATAAATATTTAATGAAACGGGCTTCAACTGGTTGCATTAAGCGAATGGTGAGTAAACAGTCTACTTGTTTATTTTGTCTATGGATACAGCCACATTGGAAGTGCAACTACGGTTACTGTTTCAGTGAGGTCTACAACACCTGCAAGACGGTTTTGCACTCTGAAGCATTGCAGTTGTTCAATTCATCGGCTGTGTTTACTTTAATCTGATTTTTACGCGCAAAAGCAGCTATGCTTTCAGCGTGTCTTAGCCATCGCAATTCCGTCTGTCTGTCCGTTCGTCCGTCCATCTGTCTGTCACACGGGTGGATCAGGCAAAAACGGTGCAAGCTAGGATCACCAAATCTTCACCGTCGGCTGCCCGGAAGACTCTAGTTTCAGGAACCGTAAAGCTTTTCCATAAATTCGAAGGAGTCACCCCGAATGAGGGCCCTAAATGAGAGGGGGGTGGTCAAAATTTGCGATTTTCGGACAATAACTCGCTGTATTTCAGTAACGGTGCGAGAAGGCCTAGGTTACTATTAATCACCAATAGAAAATCGTATACTGGCTTTCGATTGGCGCCGAATTCAATGACCTTGGATGACTTTGAATGCCAAAATAGGGATTTTTATAGATTTTTCGGGCGATTTTGGGCTGCAACACAAAATCATTCACAAGGTGGTGCCACGGTACTGGCTTTGGTGGCGCGGTACAGTTGGTAACACGTTTCGGCTGAAACGAAGTTAATCTACGCCAGGCCCGGTTAGTACTGCGATGAGTGACTGCCTGCGGGCAGGAACTGCTGTAGGCTTTCACGCATCCCGTGAGCATTAGCTCAAATTTCTTGTTATAAGTAAGTCATCTTGGCTATATTGAATATTCGTAGACTAATGATTTGTTTACAGTTTGGTTGAAGCTGAGGTTGCCCACTGTGAATATTCATGTAGACTGACTGGTGTGTTTACAGTATGGTTGGAGCTGATGTTGCCTGTATTGAATATTCGTGGCCTATCGTCATTCTGCGTTCATTTCATCGAAACTCTTCTCAGGTCTGCTGTCTGTACTGCTAATTATGTTGTCTGATGTTGCTATTTATGCTAATACCATAAAACTTTATGAATGGAAATCGGGTCTCTAGTACAAGCCGGGAGTCTAAGTCAGATTTTCTAATATTAGACTGTTCCAAAAAATTTTTAGAATCAGAAACCGTTCATCCACAAATACAAAATTTGGGATTGAAAGGCAGTTTCCTAATTTTGGGCCAAGTTAGAAGCAAAATTGAAATTTTAAGAAGAAAATTGCAGCTGTCCGCAAAACTAGACCTTTTTGCACCCGTATCTTTTTTTTTATCCACTTTGCTGCTGTATATTGACTGATATGCATTACACAGTTTTTTGCTGGTTAAACCCACCTAATAACCTGCCAAATGGCCACCAAAAAAACCACTTCAAACTTAATCCATTTTTAGTTTCTTGTTCCACTACTAATGAAATATTCTATTAATAAATGGCTAAGTTTTGTAAACATTTAAACCTACGAATTTGCAATTATTGATATATTCTGTGCTGTGCAGAGCAAACAGAAACTCATTTGAATCAACCAACTGAAAACCTGTAGAAATCCCAAAACACATCAAGTTGGGCTTCTGTTTACAAAAGAAAACGTTTTTGCATAAAAAACCAAAAAGGCTCAAAATGCTGAAAGACTTAAAACATGAAAAACTTTTTTAAAAAGTGTTTTTTAAACGAAATTTTCAAAACTCTCATGCTTTAGGGTGTTGTCATTGTGCGAACATTTTAGACGCTATCCTGACAACTGCGACAGTGTGACGGCTCTGCTGCCCAAGCGAGAGTTTTTCATGCTTTTTGATGAACTGTTTTCCACTCAGTCAAAGCTTCCCACTGATCTTCACACCAGGCTCATGCACATCTACCCAAGACTCAAGGTCAGTCCACAGCTTCTTGTCTCTTGCAGCAGTTTTTGACACAACATTTATGCACATTCAGTTATCTACTCATGGCTCAGTATCAGTCTACATTTTATCTGTGATGAAACTAAATATATGCATCAGCCTTTTGTGCAGTTGTTGTCTTAGAGCTGTGCAACCTTAACCCTAACCCTGACATTTGACTTTCTGAAATAAAAATTGGCACACTAGTTACTTCTACCTTGCTTAGCGTTCTTACCAATTTTGGCTCTTTTTCAGTTTTTTTGGCATGCTGTAGCCTGTATTGGACAGATGGATGGACAGGACTTGATGAATTTCTGAGCTGATGTCACTCAGCTGTCATCAGGAAAGACGTCTATACAGTTACTGCATATTGCTCCTCAGTTTCACTTACTTATACAGTGGAGGATGGCCGGTTGGCTCTATTAACAGCTGGTTCCTCCAACCGAACTCGCCATCTCTTCTCTGACACTGACTGTAACCATCACCAATGCTTATTTCACCCACCCATTGAGGAATGGCCAGCTCTGGATGGCTTGGTTGAATGCAAAGATGATATACCTGTGAATGGTCACCCATCTCAGTACTAACCAAGCTCAGTGTACAATAACTTCATATTGATTCATTGCACTAGGCTAAGCTGCTACCTAATGAATGGCTGGTGGATATGATATTGACTCTCTGTATGTCTATGTGTTTGAATTTTAGTGTCTAATGGCACAACTGATGAGTGTTTGTCTGTCTGTCTGTCTGTCTGTCTGTGTGTGTTGCTAAGATGGTATCATTCGGCAGCCATCAGGAGACTAAGTTACACAATTACTTCACTTCATTCCTCAGTCGGCTCACTGCCAGCTGTCATGGATCTAAGAAGACTGAGGTCGGTCAATCAATTCAGTCTCGCAGTGCTTTGATGCAGTTGGTTTTGTGTTGGAAAGAGCATGCATCCTGTAAAAACACTGCTGCAGCATGCAACATTAGTTTGACAAATTTTGAAAACTTCCTAAATTTAAGTTAAATTCTTTGGAAGAAGTCAGTTTTGTGAAATGCAGTTCTTAACAAATCTATGGCTGACTTGCGAAACTGAAAACACCAAACACTCATGCATTCATTCTGTGCGAAATTGTGAGTTGTTGACTTTCACAAACGAATCAGAGGCTGCTGTTTTTTCATTGATAGTACTGGGTATCGGGTAGGCATAAATCAATAGTAACGTAACTGGTCAATAGTCAGCATTGCTTTCTCACAGCTCTGTGACATTTGGGTCGATTAACATCATTATCTGGCAGTGCATCAGGTGGGAGTTGAACCGGGGACCTCAGGGTCACTAGTTCAATGTGCTACCACTACACGCTAAGCCGCGCTTAAATCCATAGTAGCATTCTGCATTTTTCTGGTCCGTGGTGACTTCCAGACTATGTTATATAGCTTGTGGCTTAGAAGGACTATGTATTGTTACTGTATCTAGTATGTTGTGTGCTGCTGGTCTAGCTGTTGGCATGCCTGATGACCTGTCTGATAGTGGACAAGCAGTCACTTGGTACTTGGAGACAAGTCTATGTCAAACATATCTCGCAGTCCAGGTCGGCTTAAACGGTTTTGCTTCAGTTACTATTTGAGTTTACTTTTTTGTTTACTAGAGCTGGTAATGATTGAAAAAGTTAAATTGTTAACTTTTTACAAATTAATGATAGTTGGTGATTAACTTTGATTAAAAACTAAACTGCCATCATTTTTTAAGAACTCGAATGTTTTCGCTTAGAATGTTTTCGATTTAGTCAGTCAACTTGCATTTTTCACAAACACTGAATGTGCGAGTGTTTGATGTTTTTTTTTGGTTTTTTGTATGTCAGCTAATAAGTTTTACTTTTACGATTGCTTGAGAAATGCATTTTTTCTTCAGACTTTCATAAAACTGATTTTTTCAAAGATTTTGCAAATAATACAAATGCAGTATGTACCTGGTCCTAGATTGGTGATTGCTTTTGGACAGTTGAACTCATCTCTATATCTAACATTGAGGTCAACTCAGCCTTTTTTTCCCTGTTGGGACAATAAGTCGAGTACTGGCCTCCCCTGGTGGGGCGCATTCACATGCATCTGGTGGTAGGTAACGCTGTATGATGCTTGCTGTATGGTGGCTGATGCTTTGCAGCTCTGAGATTGACTGTTTTTACGCATGCGTTGGTACAGTGTGCTTCTGCGTCATTTGGTGGAGGACATGGACGGCCTGACGTCACAGATAGACCGACATTTGCTGCATGAGACTGTGAGAGCATTCACTTTGACCAATGACGATCTCACCACTGATGGTGCTGCTGACACACCGACTTCACGATCATCGTTGATGGACATACAACAAGCTGGACAGAGTTGTCAGGTATCTCACTTAGGCTTGCTTTCCATTCAGTGCAGTGCTGTTTCACTGTTGCTTTGCTGCTGCGGGCTCATTGACTTGGAATTCGCTGCCTGGTCGTCTTCATGACACAGAACTGAGTCTTGGCACTTTCAGCTGAAGACATATTTTTTTGCGAAATATTAACAACATAATGTACGCGATGGGTGCCTGATTGCTGCATGGTCTAATCTGCTACAGCATGTCATTGATAAGGAAGTCAACCATTGGCATGGACGCTGCAGGCCTGTGTTGGAACTGATGGGCAATACTTCAAACATTTGCTATGATAATAGGAACAGTCTTTTCTACATATTACTGCTATCATTACTGTATTTGATGCTGTACTGTGTGTTCTAAAAGTAGTTGCTTGTTTTCGAAAGGTACATTGTTAACATATAAAACAAGATGTAATGTTTTTTCGCATTGAATTTTCTAGGGTATATTTTTGCCAAGAATTGGCAAAATTGAATGACTTCTGATTATATTATCATCGAAATAAAAAGGTTGAGGTTTTGTATATCTGTAGTTACTACTGGATGACTTAACTCGTGTCTATGTCCCAGTCTCTGTATGGCTGCCTGTGCTACTAATGCTGTCTCTTGTCATCTGCCTGCTGTTAGCATTCGATGTCTACACGAGTGCAACGGGCATCATCGGTTAGACATACATCATTTTTTCTACAGTATGCTATTTGTGTGTTAATTCAATGGCGGATTAAGTCAACATGTTTTAATGATCTGTATTTTAGTCAATTTTGTATTGTATGGAAATGGCTGTAGGCTGTAGAATAGGCTCCATCTGTTTATATTTGTTTTTTTAAAGAATTAATCTTCTTTGTCTTTATCTTATTTTGTTCTTGTTATGAGTCTTTTCTCCTTTTTTTCTTTTGCAGTGTTGCAGTGCAGATATTGTGTTGCTGGCAGTCAGTTGTTATGCTCTGTTCATATTTGAACTAAACTCAGGCTATGTACGCTGTGTCTCAAAAAACATCCCCGACATTTTCAACTGTAACTTGAAAACCAATTGTCAAATTTTGATTATTTTGGGTACGAATATTCCCGAAACAACTTGCCATCTAATGACTATTCAGTTTCCCACCTCACCCAACTTTTGTTCCTGCACTACTTGGGGAAAACACCATCAGCAAAATATCACTTTTTTATCCAATGCGATATGATTGCTTAATTGACATAACACGTAAAAACACATTTTGTTCACATTTCTGACACTTTAGCTGACATTTCATTTAGTTGTCCATTTTTTAACTGCCTGTAGTAAAACTGCTTGAAGTGTTGGTCCACTATGCGAACACAGGCATGGAGACGCTTTCTCTATTCATTGATAGCAGTATCGATAATGTTCTGCTCCAGACCAATCCAGGCTGTACCAGTTACTTCTTGACTTCACAAACATTTTTAAACTTTATCTGGTAGAAACACTGCTGTGTGACAGTCAAAACTTGTAATAGACCGGCTGTTGGGCCCACAGATTAGGATAGATGGAATTTATCTACGTTTTTTCATTCATTTTAACATGTATTATGTTTGGTCTGATTTCCCCAGGTTGTGCAAAAGCAGACGTTGGGTGAGGTAGAAACTAAAACACTTGTTTAATAGCCAGTGGTGTCAGACATTTTTCTGCCAAAAATTATTAAAATCTGCTCATCTTTCTCCAAGTTACGATCGATAATGTCGGGGATGTTTTTTCAGCACATATTTTGCTTGATCTAATTTCCATAGGTAGTGCAGAAGCATACATTGGGTGAGGTGGGAAACTGAACGGTCATTTGATGGCAAGTTGTGTCTGGAATATTCGTACTAAAAACTATCAAAATCTGATAATTCGGGACCAACCGAATTCACGGGAAAAATGCATGATTTCACGGCAGAATTTTTAAAATGTGTCAAATTTCACTGAAAATTCACAGAAAGCGTTTCCGAAATTCACGGACCACGCAGACGTTATTTCGAGGTGCTGCGCTACTACAAACGAAGAAATTTTAGAACAACGAATATTTACTACACTAAGTCAAGACAGTCAATGTCAACTACTTAGTGCTGAAGTGCGACACGTAGCAAACAGCAACATCCGTACAAAAGCTGCTGATAAAACTCTGGAATTGTCATAAATTAAACTAAAAGCGCTAAAATTCACGAAAAATCACGGATTTCAGGGAAATCAGCGTTTTTCACGGAAGAAGGTCAATTTCACGAAAAATGTCACGGCCGTGAAATCGTGAACTAAGTTGGTCCCTACTGATAATTGGTTTTAAAGTTGCAGTCGAAAACGTCGGGGATGTTTTTAGACACAGTGTATATATAAAAATAAAGGTTAAATTGCCGATAGTCAACAGTGCTACACCATCTAAGCTGCACATAGTTTCATTAAATATTGTATTTTTTTGTTTCAGGCTGTCGCACATACAATGCTCTGAGTGCTTTGGGAGTATTGGGGTTCATTAATCATATCTACTCACGAGTCTCTCTCTATACTGGACATGCATGCCGGTTCTTTCTTCTCTACGCTGGACATGCATACAGGTTCTTACTTACTTATTATACAAGCACTTGCTGATTTTTGTCTTTTTTTATGTCATTTCTGTTGAGACGAACAGACAGTTTGGCTGTTTTTTTGCTTAATTAATTAGTCAGCTAACTGTCAGTTGGCTGAAAGTTTAACTTTGCAGCTTCATGATGTTACTCACTTAACTGCCATTGATTTGCAGTGAGAGCTGTTTTTGGATTACCTAGTGGATTGTATAACTAGCTATTAGGGACGTTAAATTAATTTTTTTTTCCAAATTCGAATTTCTGCTGCTAAAATTCAGATTAAATTCGAACTTCGTTTATATATTTGTGGAGAAGCTTAAGCAATTTGCGTTTGATGTCTGCAATGTGGGGCGAGATGAAGGTCACAGCAGGCATACCACATGCTGGGAAACAGTCTATCAACAGTGCAGTCAGCCAGGACGTCAAGCCATGTCGTATTGCGGTCAATTGATGTCTGCTCTGTGTCTGGGCCACCAAGATTTGTCACTTTGATAGCTTGCGTCAGTATGCAACGCGTGCCAGGGGTGCAGTGCAAGATGAAGAGTAATTGAATGCCGCGGCTGTATGCAGGGAAGGGAGGGGAAGGGAAGGGAGGGGTAAGCAAACACGCGGCGGGCGTCGCTTGAATTGACGGCCGGCAGAGAACAAAGAAATCGTCACACAGTGCACCGCTGAAGTAACAGTGCTCCACTTTCAAGGCAAAACCATCTGCGTCTAATTAGTGATTTTAATATCGAAGGGCTGAAAAACAAAGACTAATTTGAACTTGAAATTCGAAGCTCGCAAATCCGAACTTTGTTTAACAACCCTACTTGCTATTAAAACTAATATAATAGTAGTACTTAGTAGTAGTAGTAGTAGTAGTATTAATAGTAGTAGTAGTAGTTGTCGTTGTTGTAGTATTTGTGTATTTGGTTGTTGGAGATACCTGCCATCAAATAGAGCATTCAGCCAACCATCGTTTAGCTCTACTCTACTACCCCTGTTATAACTACTGCTGGTAGTATTAGTAGTATTAGTTGTAGTAGTACATGTAGTTGTTCTTGTTATATGCTTATAGTTGGTTGCTGGAGGTATCTCCCATCTACTGGAGCAAAGCTGTTGAAGTTCTTCAGCCCTATGTCTTGCTCGTCCACTCTTATTTACACAGTGGATTAGATATTCTATTTACGACTTCCCAACCATTTGTCGACTTTTGTCACATGCACATGGCTCGACTTTTGACTGTGGTTAGTTGTTCTTCTGTGTTCTGCTTAGATCTTTATTGAGAGAATATGAGCACCTTTTATTCCAGTGTTTGGCACATGATCAGGCTAGGAGTTAGATATGGCCCAACCCCCAAGTCATAAGCAATTTATGTCTGTTAAGTGTCCTGGAAAAGATTGGGCAGTAACCTTTTTTCCCTTTCCTTTCCCTGATCGGGAATGAGAAAGAGAGGATGCAATGATCATTATCGCAGTTTTTCATGGTAGCCATGGTTGTGAGGTAATTTTTAGACATATATGAGATATTATTGTATTAATGGGAACATTATGTGCAGTATTAGCGTGTGGTAATGGTAGCACAGCTGAGCGTTGATACTTTCAATGAACTCAGGGTGTGAAGTTTAAACTTGTGAAGCTGACACAGTGACATTGACAGTAACAGGCTGGTAGGCTGAATTTAACAATATGCTGATTGCGGTTGAATAGTAATAGTAATAGCTGCGACAATGTTTATGGTGCTGTCATCATAGCAGTGAAGTGCCACTGCGAGAGTTCACTCGGTTCATTTGGTCAGAACAGCATGAGCGCCAGGCGGCTGCCGACCTTTGGACCAGACTGATTGATCTGAACTTCAGATCCGCCTGTAGGCAGCTACAATTACTACACTAAACATCGCCATTTATTATTACTACTCAGCCAAAAACCTGATACTCATTTTGCCATCCCACGGAGGGTAGAAGGCTGAGTCGACCTAGCTGGCTGGCTCTGTAGACAGTCATCCATCTTAGTACTAACCGGGCCCGCCACCAACCATTCAAAACAAGAGTGCAATTCTGCAGTCATTGAATAAAAAACATGAAAATAGTTGCTGCATAGATTGTCTGCGTATGGGGACATATTTTACAGAGATAAATGTAGGATTTGTGATGTGGGGTATTGACTGGGATGTGTCATTTGTTGTTATATGCGAAATTCGTTTTCGTGATTTATTTTTGACATTTTACGTTAAATCGTCATCAATTTAGGCCTGTCAGAATATTTATTTTTATTAAAAAATTTTTTCAAAAATTTAAAATTTTGGTCAGAAAATACCCCATTTGGGGCTGGGAAATTCACAGGCAGAATTGAAATTTTATGAAAATTGCGACTTCTGTTTTCCCAGCTCTTTAACCCACAATGCCAGGGGGCAGCCCAATAATCTAAAAATTCAATAGTCTGAATGTTTGATAGTCAAAAAGTTTTAGGGTTCTTCTACAGGTGTTGACTTAATCTTTACATATTCTTTCAACTAATAGTAGGGTTAGGGTTAGGGTAAAGGTTATAGTTACTGTTAGTGAAAATGCATGTTGCAGCATACACCTTTGGACTATTGAACCTTTGGATTATAGATACACAACCCAACGCCAGTTAAGCTACTGCTGATGTTGATTAAGTTGCTGAATGTCTGTATGTAGCTGTCTGACAATCTACCGATGATTCTCTCCATGCTTGCTTACTACATCTCTTTAGCCGCTGACATCGTGGTCCAGCTCTATGTTTACGCTGCAATCTATGCTGGTGTCATCATGGACTGGATGCTTGCTAATGTGCTTACGTATGTGTCATCTTGTGTCTTACATTGTCAGTTCTTCGTTATTTTTAGTTCTTAATTTGTAAAAAAAAGAAGTGCCGGTTTTGTCAATCAAGATGATCAAGATTGAGATGCCAAGGGGCGAAGGAAATAAGGACCCCCATTTGGTGCATAATAGTGTTGTATCTTCTTGGATATTTTGAAAAATAGGTGCTGACATGCCATGCTGGATAATACCAGCCCAGATTAAGCCCTGATCAAAGTTGTTTGTGGCTAGTTGTAGTTTGTGTGAAGGAGTATCCAACAGAATATAAAGACTCCGTTTTAGAGGAAATCGACAATGCCTAGACCTGCCATCCACTCAACTCATGTTTTTTGGGATTGTAGGGGAGGTCAAGGGCTAGCAGTCTGTTTTTTTTTGGGGGGGGGGGAAATCTGACAATCGAGGGTTGTGAAGGAAAGGCGGAAAGAAAAATTTTTAACCCCTCATATCTCCCCCATTGGGGGAGATGGAGACACGAAAATTTTTCCTGCAGATAGGGCACTACAGGGCCCATGCAGAAGTAAAATTTCAGACTCCAAAAGTTTATGTGGGGTGGGGAGAAATGTTTAAAATTTCCCCTTTTTCTAGGGGTTAAATGCGCCGTGCAGCAGATCTCAGAAACTGTAGGTGACATCAATCCGCTTTTTGCGCCAGGTTGTTGGCTATAGGTCAGTAATGTCAATGCGGGGGTAAAAATTTAAAAAATTGGGTCCATTTCCAACAAATCACCCTCCCGCAAATGTAACCTTTTTTTGACGATGTTTGACAAAAGGTTTCAAAATCGTAATTAATTCAATGCATGGCCCAGAATGTTCTAGGTGTGTGTGTGGGCCAAAGTTTATGGTTGCTATCATACTCAACCAAAATGCCGTCCCTAACCCTCCTCCCCTAAAAATTTTGGGGGTCAAAATTTTAAATAATTTTTTTTCACTTTTGGCTTCGCAAAATTTAAACCAGTGGTTCTTAAAATAGAAACATTTTTGAGGAGTCAAAATTTAACAAAAGATAGAGAGTTATTAGTAGTTTGCAGTGAGTTGCAGGAGTGTGGGGTGGTCAAAACATATCTGGGTATTTTAAGCTCCCAAATTGATGCACCCAATTTTTTGCCAGTTTTGACCAAATTTTCCAAAAATTGTCATTAATTCAAGGGATGGCCCAGAAAGTTCTATGTGTGTATGTGGACCAATGTTCAGGGTCTTTACTAGGGTGATTCAGAAAGTATTAAGTTTGGATTTTTTCACGGGGCACCCTCTCATTTTGTTGCATCTTATGAAAAAAATTATCTAAAAAATTTCATAGAAATTGGTTAATATTTAGAGGTTGCTACCGGCTGTCAAATATTTACATGGAAGGCCTATGGGCACATAATGCAAACTTTCATAAAACTGTAAATGACTGTATTTTTCACTTCAGCAAATTAACAGCATTTACATGGTTATAGTTACATACTTAATGCTTTCTTTTGCTTATCTACTGCATGGTCTTTCTGTTCCTACTGGAACATTAGACGATGACGGCTTTCCACTCTTTGCGATCACTAGCAACAGACCTAGCTTCTTCTCAGCTGACATCTGTCATTTATAGGTAGAAGATAAGAAATTGTGTGCGGATAATGATGATAAAGCATTACAAGTACTTGTGGCATAGAATGTGGTTTTGAGACTCCTGCAGTCGTCTGCTAATGTTTCATTCTTCTGTTTCTTTCTTCTTCTGCTTCAGATAATGACGAGACCAGAATCAATTGTTCTGTATGATGTATTTTCTCTGCTTTTGTGGTCCTTATCTTCAGAGTTTTCTATCTTTTCTGTAACTTAATAGGTGAATGATGTTGTATCAGTAGCACCTATCTGGG
>Ga0209671_1006151_pt1 | contig 12264 bp, 11 predicted proteins | sample WorMetHERISLAND2_2_FD_187401 | JGI IMG/M metagenome (GOLD analysis project Ga0209671, IMG submission 187401) | Marine gutless worms symbiont microbial communities from Max Planck institute for Marine Microbiology, Germany - Olavius geniculatus... | ecosystem: Host-associated > Annelida >...
GTCCCAAGTCGGCGCCAACAACTTCCGTTCTCAATCAGAACATCGTCAGGTTACTTACTTACTGCTGTTATCAATGGCTTTGCGTGCGTACAGAGATTAAATGAGGCAAGAGGTGAATGACGTCACGCGCCGAGGGGGAAAGGGGTTCACGATATCGTGACGATGTGTGACGTAGGGGGAGGGAGTGAAAGGTTTCGTGACGTCACGCACGTCACATCTGCGGCAAAGCCTGGACAGGGAGTCGTGGATGATAGCGCTAATATAGGAGCCTACAGGACTTTATGGTTCAGCACGCATGGCGCAAGCGACGGAGAATGATGTAGGCTTACCGTAGCCGGTGTTTCTACTCACGGCCCCTGGCACAGACAGTCGTGCCTCATCCTTGTAGCAAATGTGTCATATCATACAAAAAAATTTGCGTTGTGTTTGAAACTTATGTAGACCTGTAGACTACACTGCAGACTGTAGGGGGAGGGATTAAAAGTTTGTGACGTCATATTTGAGAGGTCCAGAGCAGTGTGTCGAAACGTGACGAAGGGGGTTATTTTTCCATAAAATTGCGTGACGTCATTTGTGGATGACCCTCAAGGTTTTTTGAATGAACTAATGTCCCCTAACATGTGACCTCGAAATACTTGCTAGAGCGCCTCTTATATAAATCTTTATTCGCCACACAGGCAGCAACCAGACAGACAGACAGACAGACAGACATAAAATGATACAACGACCACACAGAAAAATAAGAAAAATAAAACACCTACGACGCCGACGCGACTCAACTCAATTCAGCTGTTAAGTCGCGTCAGCGTTGTAGGTTTTAATTGGCAATTATTATCTGTAACGCAGATGATGCTTGAAGACGGGATGAGCGTACGCTTTGTGTATACAGTGGGAGATAGGGACAGAATGTTTGTGAGGTAATGTTTTATCCCATGCAGCCCAATAGTTTCTGGCTCACTGCTGATGTCACTGTGCATGATGCCATGATGCTGTGGTCTGCTAATATATATAACACTTTATTCGCAACAAGTGCAGAACACAAATGACAAATAAACGTGACATAAATTCGAGCATTCATTTGTGAGAAACTCCACAAGCCCAGCGTTTTTATTGGTGTGAAATTAATCAACAGTTAATTTATTAAATGTTAGTGTAACATGAAACAATGACTAATAGTTTGGTCCTCACGTATTTTGACCATTTGGTGGTGTAAAACATTCAAAGCGTATATTTTCACTTAATTTGCACTGTTTGTTGCTGTTTCCAGGTCAACGAATGTTCAGAATATCCACAGAGTGCATACCGTCATGTCGTATTAGTGAAGGACTGGATTTCGTTTTGCGTTAAAGCATGGGGAGGGCGTGGGTTACTTGCCAGTATTATTCGGATTCAGACGTACTGCACCTAACGTGTTTTGAGCTAATTATTTTCTGCATGAGTATGTTCTTTGTTTCTTTGCGGTTATCAGTGTCGTGGAAGTTCAAGAAGATGATACTAAAAACAAAAACAAAACAAACAAAATAACCTGTCCTAAATGCTACATGATAATCCAACCGTATAGGCCTACACTATTTTTGGGGGGGGGAGAGGCAAATGCACTATAGTTCATTCACACAAATTTGGGGGTCATAACCCCACCCCAGTAGTACATCTATTTGTTAAGTTTAATTTTTTATGTGGACTTGGAGATTTATAATTCAAAGTAAGATAGGCCTACTGCGCTGTTCGTTTGGGCCTACGTACTCGTATTGTTGTTCTTCAGAGACATTGAAACGACGTTATTTGATGTGGCTACATATTAGTAGACCTGCATTAATCAACGGGTAATCACATAATTAGGCCTAATCGTTAAAAAAAATTAATCGTTAAAATTTCAATTAAAGTTACACCAATAAAACACTTTAGATACAAATGATTTTTTATGTGCTTGTCATGATGTCACTATTGCTTTCTGGAAAAGTCTGGCATTTTAGTCTTTTTGCAAGAATGTGTTAAAACACTCAACGCTTTTGTGTTTCTGTGCATAGCGTAGATCAATAACTGAGAAATTAGCTAAACAAGAAAATGCATTTTTGCCACTTATATTACTGTTAGCTTTTAATCAAAATTAACGATTAACTAATCCTAAGTTTTTGGAAAGTTAACTATTAAATATTGCAATTGTTACCAGCTGTACATATTTTGTTTCCATATTGCTAGCAAATTCGTTTGTACACGAATCACACAACGCATATGATTTGATAATAAAAATGTACTGCCTTGTATTGATATATCATTTATAAGGTATGTTTACCAAATTGTTTACCAGTATTGCTTGCAGACATATTTCGTGTGTTGTCATTAGCCCATGCTGTTGCGTATTATAAGGAACGTGTTAATTTATTTAGACTTGTTAATTGTCATAGTAAAATTGTTAAGGCGCGTACAGAACGACGTAACTGAACTGAACTGAACTGACACGGTTTAGTTTTTGAGAAAATGACAGACCACTGTTCAAGCAGAGCCCATTGGTCATCTGTTAGACGGTGTTTACTGTCATGCATAACTGCTTGCCCAATTGGTCAGTTCTTCAAAAACTAGGCCCAAACCATGTCAGTTTAGTTTAGTTTAGTTCATTTACGTCGCTCTGTACTCGCCTTAAGTGTTAAAATTTAAACGAGATAGTTTTAGAGCATTTTGATCACGGCAGGTGCGTAGAGGCTTGTGGGGGTGTTTAAACGATCCAGCAAACGTCCAGCAAACTTCCAGCAAACATCCAGCTGGCCTGATGGAACCCTGCCGCCTATCAGCTGTGGGCCAAGCCCTAGGCGGGCCTAGGCTTAGCCCACAGCTGATAGGCCTACGTGTTTCCAATCTGCCTATCACCAATATCATTAATATTTAAATCTGTAGTTACAACCCGCCCGCTCTCCTAATTACCATAGAACTTCTAGCTAGCTGGATGAATGCTGGATCGTGTAAACACCCTATTACTGTCCAGTGCAGTGTTTTTCAATCTTTTTGCTGCAGCGGAACCCTACATAAGTGTGACAATCTCTCACGGAACCCAATGCAATGGCGCGAGTTCAACAGTGTATATAGGCAAAATGGAATTTTCAGGGTGTCTGGGGACTGATGTCCCCTTCGGAGTCAAGAAACAGAGAACCTGTGGGAGTCTGGACTATGGGGCGTATCCCTTAAACGCTGACGATAAAGCAGCAGGCAAAAGACTTGTTTAATTTGTCAGTATTAGATAGCAATTTTATTTTTTTCCGTAACCAAAAGCACCTTACGAGGCGATCGCCAAAGGCACACAAATTATCATTAGATATTTTACTTTTTTACGCCCACAGACAGCTCAGGGAGTCTGGACCCCCAGCCAGTTGCGCTGATGGGCGAAGCTTTTTATATTTTTCAAGCAGAGTGTTTCAAGAAATGAAAGTCTTTCAACAAATAAACACACGATTTCATAATACTGACACTAATAAGTTAGCGTTCAGTGTTCAATGCAAATATTCAAACATTGTTAACAACAACAAAAATATTCAACACTGTATGCAAAAGTGGACGGCTAAAAGCGTTAATTTGGAACTAAGCATTCGGTGCGTAGTTGGGGGCCTATACTTCTATGGCTTGGTTTGACATAATTTCGCACGCTAGATTATTTTTATTTTTTACTGATCAGCCACGGAACCCCTGGCATATGCTCGCGGAACCCTTGGGTTCCGCGGAACCCCGGTTGAAAATCACTGGTCCAATGAGTCGCCTGCTTCGCAGCAGCACGAGTAGTTTGGCGTTACACCGGTGTTCAATGCAGCTGTATCCTACCTACCAGGTAGTCGCAGCGGTTGTGTGGCGCAATGTTTGTGTTTATACAAGATAGGCGTAAACGATCGACGAGCGTTTTTAGTATTGGCCTACTGGTAATAATATGATCCCAGCTGTAGGCTTAGTTCACGGCAGAAGAGCGGATCGGCGCAAAAGATGATTCTAGGGACCTTTACCGAAGCTGGTCGCATCTGGCCGATTCTGCTTCTTCCTCTGTTCATAGGCTAGTCCGCTAGTCGTTGCGTGTGTGAGCATAGCGTGGGCCCAGGCCCTATACAACAGTGTCGTAATCGCGTGACGCACTAAACAGACGGCGAGTACGCTGTATTCTGTTTGTGTCATCAAACTGTGTAGAGTTACGATATACCGTATCGCCGACTGATGTTCACCGACAGAATACGGAAGGTAACCCGATGAACGATCTTAAATAAATATAAATCTTAATACTTCGGATTCAGATGCTGCGGAGATGCTGTCGCTAAATGAAGCATCCTCATCCCGTTCACCTTCAGACGAATCCATAGCGTCACAGTGACGTCATGGCGGTGATGACGTCATCGTTGTTCACGACGCAGCCGCTGCTGATTGGCTGGTCACTGGTTGCAGGTAAGCTCTGCAAAATACACCTGTTACATTAGATCTAATGCATTTCTCAGTGTACTCTGTCAAATTATGCCTGCGTCTTATGACCTACTTTTGTCGCCTCTCATTGCAGTGTCTTGAGCGTTATAACTGCCCAGAATCTCACTCTGCTGAACCGTGACGACTGAAACGTGGCTCGGGTCTTTGTACAACGCCCATTCTCAGGCAGAACTCACAGTCGATCACATTCAAGTAAGTTTCAACACGGCCTAAAGTGTATTATGCCTCGTTGCACTTGCATAAGTCACTGTAGAGTGTTGACCATGTTGAAACCTAAACCTAAATTACGCCCCCGATCCTGACCGAGCAAGTTCGATGGTTTTATGACTCCGATAAGCAATTAGTCTCTAAGCTAACTGTTCGTGCCATGACTTTTAAAGTAACTTTGCAAGTTTCTAATATAATACGGCCACGATACGGCAACGTTATATAGACGGAGATCAGGACAGAAGGACGGACAACTCATGGTAGCAGTACCGCGCCGTGCTTCGCGTATAATGCAGACTAACTCGCACGTAAGACTTATACGACTTTCAGTTCTTTGCGATTAACCACAAAGCAACTGCTGTATAGGTGGCCTGGAGATTTTTTTCAGTTACGACCTGTTCGACAGCCCAGATATAGGCCTAGGCCTAAAATAGAAAAAAATGAATAACGTGCGCTTAAAAACTGACCGCATGCTAACGCTAAAGTGAGGCCGTGATGATTCGCAAAACGAAACTTTTTTGCAAGTTGCAGCAGTTTTTTTCTACGCATAACCACGGCGGCTTACGTTTGTCACTCGTCGGCTTTCCTTTGATATTTTCTACTAATTTCAACAGGGATCTGGAAAAGACTAACAACAAACGATCGCGATATTTAAAGCCTTTTAGGATACTAATTAAAGTTGTCGCCCTGATTTTACACCGTAAATTAGGCAAATGCAGTAACAATTACAGCAAGTTATTTGGCCTCTAAAACTGACGAGTGGCGGTAGAACTATTATAGTAATTGGCGGTTTAAAGCGTTAGACTTTTTATGTGAAGTGGTTTTGACTTATGACGTGCAGCGTATTACGAAAGAAAAAGTCACTGTTAGTACGATCTCTACATTTAATGCCCTCGGTTCAGAATGGCTTCTTTAAAATTTCATTACATTAGGCCCGTATTTGTTGTGAAAAAGTCAAATGTTACCATAGCGGTTGAGACACAAATCAAACATTACAAGAGTGGCAAACAAGCAGAAAGACCGACTTTATCGTTACAATAGCATACGCGATTACGCGATGTACCAGAAGAAGTGATTATCACAGTGCAGCACGGTAGTGCTGACACTGTTGTAAGGGCGATGAACGTTAAGTATAGGAAATGGCGTTTGGGGGTCCTGTAACTTCGAAACCCCTTAACTGATTTCCATAAGACTTGGCGTCAGTGCGCATATCGACCACCCGACCACACACGCAAAATTTGGTTACAATCAGTTCACAGGGGACGTGGCTGCGCATGCGCGAAATTCGCCGTTAAGCGTCTATTTTTTTCTTTTTTTTCCTTGCGCATGGCTACAGATCCGGCCGTTGGACCGACTGACGCCACTAATGGCCCAAACGAAGCGTCCTGAGGCCGGACACATTCCTTATATGTTTTCATTTAAAATTTTAAAAATTTACCTCTTTTTATGCCCCAGTTTTTAAAAATTTGCATTCCCATTTCCCTTCTCATTTCCCCTTGTCCTTAACCCTTTCCTTTCCCCTTTCCCCTTTCCCATTTTCCTACCCCCTTCTCTTTCCCTTTTCCATCTCTTTTTTCCTTTCCCCTTTCTCTTCCCCTTTTCTTTTCCCTTTCCCTTCCGCTTCCTCTTGTCTTTACCTTCCGATTCCCCTTTCCTTTACCTACTCTTCCCCCTTCCCTTCCTCTTTTCCTTCTTTTTCTCTTCCTTTTTTCCTTCCCTTATCTTTCCCCTTTTCCTTTTCCCTCCCCTTCCCTTCTCCCTTACCCTTTACCTTTTCCCTTTTTCTTTTCCCTTTTTTTTCATTTACATTCCCCTTCTCTTTAACTTCCTTTCCATTTCTTCTTCCCCTTTCCCTTCTTTTTCCCCTTCCACTTTCCCTTTCCCTTTCCCTTCTCTCCCCTCCCCCTTTCTCTATCTCTTTCCCTTCTTCCGTCTTTCTTTCGTGACCAATGACGTGACTCCAAAAGGTCAAACTCGTGACCCCATTATTTTTGAAGCGCCATATCTCCGTAACTATGCCAGATGGATGCATGGTTAATATGGACCACCCATACGAACTCGACCCCCGGGAGTCGAATGGTCACGTGACTGATGACGTCACGTGACCCCGAAAGGTTAAACTCGTGATTTTATTATCTTTGAGGCGCCATATCTCCATAACGGTGCAAGATAGACGCATGGTGACGATGGACCTTTTATAGTAAATCGCTAGTGACGAATCGAATGGTCTCGTGACTGACAATGTTTCTTGTTTAGTTAAAATAATACAGACGGATGAAAGGATCTTTGCTGCTGTACAATTTGAAATTAAACTGCTTGATTTTTTTCTGCCGGTCTAAACTGCTCACTGATTATATTTATACGGACATATGCTATAAACTATCGAAATGCATTGGACAGACTCCGTGTTCGTATGAACATTCTCTTGTCTTAACTTTCAAATTCACTGTGCGTTAAATTACATTGAGTAAAAACTTACATAACGGATATAGGGCTACGCATTCTCACGAGCGACGTTTATGTAATGGCGATATGAGTCAACACTCGAAAACGGCTTTCACTTAGCTTAGCTTGCCACCTATTTTGTGTCGATTAAGTAAAAGTATGTACAACGAAATTTTGTTTAGGTTACACAGTAATATTTTTCAAGTATTTAGGATGGCTAGTCTTGTAAGGGCCAGTCTGGAATTCAACACGTGATAATATCGCCCAAAGCCATTTTTGCCGTTTTCGAGTTTTGACCTAACATAGCTTTGCAAACTGTTAGAGTTTTTTGCTCTTAATCCGTGACTAGAAATTTTGAAGTCAATTTTTTACACATTTGTTTCTGAATTGTTTGCCACTGGCGCTAGGCAAATTTGTTATAAATGATTGATTGAAACGAAACGAAAAAAATGTAGACTTTGTGTATTTGAAACTTACACTTTTCGGTCATTCACGTGACCTCCTGAAAATGGCTGCTGCGCTATGACGTGCGTGATATAGTCGCGGTGCTGGGAACCGGAAGTGACGACAACGTGACATCATCGAGCAGCAGCAACAGCGAGCACGTGGACCTTGATCTACGTCACGGCATCGTCAAGGGCTACAGTCAGTACGTGACGTTTGTCGTCAGCCCGGCACCGACTGACGATGAACTGTGCTCGGCGCGGTCTGTGATTCGAATCGACCTGACGACCGGTCCGTTCAACCGAGTCCGACTGACCCTCGACTACATCGACCAGCCGAGACTGTGGACCGTCGACGTGTCCGACTCATCACGAGCTGACGGATACGGCGTCAACGCCGCCGCCGCCGCCGCTACTGCTGCTGCTGCTGCTGATGATGATGATAATGACGACAGTAACAGAACCGTCGGCACAATGGCAGAAACGCACGTGCGTATTCTCCGCACAATTCCGACTTCTATAAAAAGCACTGTGTTTGTTTGGTACTGTATATTAAATATTTAGGCTCATGCAAAATGACGCCCAAACAATGAGTCGGTGGTAAAAATGAAGAAAAAGTGGATATGGCGCTCAGCTTCCTGGTTTAGTGTGGGCCATTCATGCTCGCATCTAAGGTTATAATTTTACTGCTCATTGTTAAGCACATCGTGGTTTGCTCTATGTTACACGCCATTAGTTAGAAGCCGTGGCCGTAAGATTATTTTCGTCGCAGAGATAGTTTTAATTAGCCCAATAAACGACAGAGTTAAGGGCGAGATACGTCTCAATTCTCGAAAAAATATAAGGTAATGCGTCGTAGTTTATAATGTAAACAACAGATGAATTACGCATATATCACGTACAGTTTTAAACTTCGTGAGGAGGTCAACCATGTCGTATAGACCTACTGGGTTTGAAGTTGGGACCCCGTCAAATACAGACCTATGCTAATATAGAAGTAATAGCATATAGAAAACATTCGTTAGTCGGCTGTGCGCAATATTGTAGGTATTTAACGAGCAAATGCGTATCTATGCTAACGACCTGCCGGGTCACCGTGACGTCAGTATAGATGGCGGGCACCTGCTCAAGGTGGTTGACCGGGTGGTGAACCGGAAGCACACGAGACTGCTGCTCGACGTCAGTAACGGTCGCGTAGAGTGGCGTGCTCGACGGTCTCGCAGACAGTTTATCGAGTCTCGCTTTCTCTTCTCACTACATCCGGGCAGCTCTGCCGGCCTATTTGTCGGTCTAAACCGGGTCATTGCCGGTGACTTCAGGGCGGGGTCCGGACTCTGTCGCGTCCTCGTCAGTCTCTTCGCCGACCGTGGTCAGTCATTTACTTACTTACTGTCTGCACGGCCGAGTTTAGACACGTGCAGATTCCGGAGGCCCTATGTAGGCTCCCTTGTAATACTAAGTTCGAATAAATTAGCGCTGTTCATTGAGTTGACCAATAACCACGTTAAAAGTATTAACACTATTATTCTTGAACTATATTGAAAAAGCAATTGATTCGTCCTTTCTAGCTTGTATAGCTGGAAGGAACTCGTGGCCATTTTTCAGTGAATCTGCTTGGCTGTATAGAACGACTGAAGATCGCTTTTAGAGCTGCCAGTGAGCTCGGTCTGCGAATGTGCAATAGGGCTTATAACGTGTGACTGTGTCAGCGATTCCTTGGAAGATCACGGCTCGTTGCTGCTTGCATTCTTGTGGCGCGTTGGCTCGATGCAGTCAAGTGTTCTACCCTGGCGCACTGTTTTCACAAACACGAATCATTTTATATTACGTAGCACTGCCTGATCGTGTGCAGAGCTGCTCGATCTGTTTATATACAATAGATGCCGCTGAAATTTCAGCCGAAAGCAGCGATCTGTCTTCAACCAGCCCTGCGCAGTGCGCGCCTCTCGCCCGCCGCGCTTGTCTTTATCGCGGCGATTACGCATTGCGTATAAAAGTTCAGTCCGTGTATACTTTATAGCTGTCTGTAGGCTACTGTATAATTCGCGAGCGATCCAGCGGACGAACATGCGGTCATGCGATCTCGAAACATGCTGAAAATTCTGCTACCTATACGAATCTCGAAATGGCAGCACGACATGCTGGGAATTAGTGCGTACCATAGTTAAAAGATCAAAAGTCAAGGCCTGAAAGTGTAAACTCATCCTATATACGGCGAATGCGCCAATCGGTTATCACTCTGTAACTAGTTGGTCACTGAGCTGTGAACTTTAGCCCGACAACCAACCACGATAATAATGATTGTACTGCACGCTCTTTTATAATTTCAAATGTTAACATTTATTTAGTTCAGCGCACAACGGGCTACAGAGAGCACGCAGTTTCGGTCGTCGATATTGTTTAATGCCGTGGCTACACACCACAATTTCCTCGTCGAAAGTGTTCTTCAACATCGGCGAGTCTTCCTATGTTTAAAAACTTAGTCGGAGAAAATCAAACGTAATATGCATGCTTATTTCGTTCGATTTCCTCAGACGAGGTTTTTTTGCCCGTCGGCCAAAAGACGCCCATCAGAACCTCGAACGAAGAGCTGGTCATTTATTTTAGCAGATCGGTGATTTTGGCGTTGGTAATTAGCTGCAACCTTTGTTGCCAAAATCACCGATCGGCGATACTAACCTTCTTACTTATTTTCACCAATTGGTGATCGTAACCGGCCCCGAAAGTGCAGGTCATGAAAATTCGGCAGAAAGAAAATTGCAGAGGGTTGAAATGCAGGACTGGAAAATGCGAGACAAGTCAGTATGGAAAGCGAACAGACAAATATAGCATAAAAGCAATTACTATTTATCTAAAAAACTGGGATTTTACTATCTACCGATAACTCATAATCTGTGCACTACAACAGTGTTCTATAAAACTCTGATGCAGTACATTTATTTTCTTTCTTTCCTGTAAACGTTGACCAATTTTTTTCCTGCTAAAGCACGCAAATTTATAAGACCTTATGGTTGGGTTTCGTTTCGCTTGGATGACTGTGATAAAATCAAAGGCTTGGACTATAAATGCATTTGTACAGTTCCGAAAAAACAGCATTAGCATTTATTGCCTTTGTGTCTTTGACCATGATAAAAATTACAAACTATTATGTATATGCTACTGAGCAAATCACAAATATAAAACCAAAAAGTAAATGTAAAAAGGGTAGAAAACTTACATAATACAAAGGCGTAATTTTTGACACACCCCGTAAAAACTGGTTTTTGGGTGGGCTTCGATACGGTTTATCAAAATACCAAAAGACCAGTTAGCCAAAGAGGGTTAAATGGATTCAGTCACACTACCCTTAATATTACCCTGAGGAGGAACTGCAGGTCGTCGACTGTCTTTGCGGATCCGTCGCAGCCGACTGACGTACATTCCAGATACTTTAGTACTTCTGAAGAAACTGTGAAATGATCAGCTCTGATGTTATCGAGGGTCATCCGTTAAACCTTAGAGTCCACCTACAAAAGTTATTTGACGTAGGCGTTCCATACTTTTCGTGTCCTTTTCCCTTTCCTGCATTTTCAACCCTCCCCCCTGAAGGCTTGTGCCACATTTTCCAGTTTTACATTTTTACAAGTTTGTGCTGCATTTTCATGTTTTTGCATTTTCATGTCGTGCATGTCGTCCGACGTGTCTGATTTCTTGGTCTAAGAAGCTCGGGCAACACCTCGGACGAGAGAATCGGTGCGTGTAGCCACGGCATAAGACGAAGCCTGCATGTGCGAAAACAATTTCCTGTGATTGTTTAGCGTGGATTTTCATGGTAATATAACTGGACGCATTTTGACGATAACAATTTCAAATTGTGGATAATTTAAACACGACAAAATGTAATGATACAGTCCTTCGTTGAAGATGCATACACCTGTTAGTTAAACCTAGGCTAATCGTCTCGTGTGCAATGTACATGTACAAGTACATGAAAACTGTTAGTAATATGAATATTATGTTATACGGACTTATTGCTAGTTGTTCCGCGGCACGGCTTTGAGTTAGCATGGTGCGTTGCTGTTGCTGCTGGACCGCTTGCTGAGAAATGACGTCAGATAGGCCTATAGCACACGGCCGTACGTTATCTCTGATTAATGAAGACGATGTCGTGTTTTTTTTCTGTCTTCGAGGAAATTTGATTCCTGCGTTAGACGGTATAGAGTCTGCCAATAATTAATCATTATTCAACACACCACGCGTTAAACCCGGATTGTGCTCTCACCGTGCGACCATTACAAGTTACAACCACGCTTCACTTTGTTGTGCGCTTATTTGAAACAAGTCGCAAAATACATGAGCTGTACGACATTTTGACATGTCAAGATATTGTGGATTTGTTCCGGGCTTTCGATTCGTCTGGATTTGTTGTACAGCATGTTCTATGAAGGCAAATCGAAAAATAGGATTTTGATATAAAATGAACAACAACATTTGTTCATTTATTCGCTATTTTTGACTGAAAATGAACGAATATGTCTGTAAAAAACTAGCATTTAATGCAGTTTATAGCAAAATTGGCCGTTTCGCCTCCGATGAGGTGGTTGTAAATCTGTAAGACACAAAATGTATAGCTCCAATGCTGTACGGAATCGAGGCGTGCCCGGTTACATCGCGCCACAAACATTCACTGGACTTCACAGTTACACGTGTTTTTATGAAGATACTCTGTACTAAGAATAAT
>Ga0209671_1006152_pt1 | contig 12263 bp, 14 predicted proteins | sample WorMetHERISLAND2_2_FD_187401 | JGI IMG/M metagenome (GOLD analysis project Ga0209671, IMG submission 187401) | Marine gutless worms symbiont microbial communities from Max Planck institute for Marine Microbiology, Germany - Olavius geniculatus... | ecosystem: Host-associated > Annelida >...
GCACTGCCATGTGCCCAAGTTTATTAAACTCAAAAACTCACTGCCAAAAAGTTTAGATTTAAATTCTGTGAATTATTCAGTGTGGGGGCATTCTGAAAGATAGCATGGTCACAAAATTTCAGTAACTGACCAGCCAAAACGCGTGCTAATCGGATGCTGGGCTCAGCTGATCCTGAACACATTGACTCCAGTGATCGATCAGCTGCCTAAAAGGACTGATGAATGAATGCAAAAGCTGGGCAACTTCCTATGTCGGATTTCATCTAAACTTAATTAATGTGTTAATGTGTTAATGATTGTTGATATTTCACTGTATGTTGAATGAAAATCAACTTAAATTCATGTGTTACTGCTAATTTAGCATGATTTTATGGGTGGAGCAGATTTGTGTAAATCAGGCAAAGAATATTTAAATACTGAGACAGGCAAGTTGTACACTTCTTCTGTACACAATTTCGAAACTTTTGGCATAGTACACGTCTTTTCATCAATAAACATCGTTAAGTTACAAAAGCTCAAATATCCATGTTAAATCCATGTGTTACAGTCAGATTTGGCAGAATTTCGGGCGTAACGAATATTTATGCAAATTAGGCAAAGAATATTTAAATGCTTCATTATGCAAACTTGTCGTTTATTCTTTACAGCATTTGGAAACTTTTGACGTATCACACGTCTTTCTACTACTAACCATCGCTGAGTTATCAACGCTCAAACAGGTCCAGTTTTTTTTGGCCCACCCTGTATTTTGCAGCTCATTTGGAAGAAGTACCCAAAATGTTGCTTAAAAGTATGAACTATAAGTGACAAAATCGAATTTTGAAGAAGTGTTGTTTGTAAGATGCCACTTCAAACAGCTATTTACGGATGCCTGCTATTGATGTCATTGGCATGTCACTATTGTCTAAACAGTAATTAATTATAGCTTAGGCAAAGAAGCTAAAGGTGTAATTCAAGTTCTGCATCAAGAAAAGATTATGGAGACCAGTGTTAAAAAGATTATCATTAAGTTTCTAAACAGAAAATGGTCCCTCAGCTTCGCATAAGTTGTTGATGAATTAAGTTTTATCATACTGTGGAAATGTGGACTGGAAACTAGTGGTGGTAAAAGGTGTAAATTGTGAATTGCTCAGAATGCTGATTTAGTCGAGAAGCTGGTATTAAGTCAAGAGAATACTCTGGCACTCATTGCAATTTATCAGATTCAAGAGAGGAATTTCTAAAACGTTATCACACAGGATCGTAGCTGATGTGTTGTAAACTACATATTGTTAGTGGTACAATTGAAATGTTATCGTGTTTTTTTTAAACTGATATGCTGTTCTTCTTGCCTTGATTTACAGTTATTGTGTCAGTGTGTCTGAAATTTCAGACAAAAGTGATAAGGTTTTGTGGAATTATAGCTATTTGTTTTGGGGGCCTTTTTATTGGGACACAGTGTAGTTGTATTGGTTGCAATAGTTGTAGTAGTGGATCTGCCAATAACTGATACACACTGTGTCTCAAAAAAAACATCCCAAACACTTCTGACTGTAACTTGAAAACCAATTACCAGATATTGATAATTTTTGGTATGAATATTCCTGACACAACTTGCCATTAAATGGCCATTTAGTTTTTCACCTCCTTCAGCATTTGTTTTTGCACTACCTGGGGAAAACACAACCAGCGAAATATCACTTTTTTATCCAATGCGATATGATTGCTTAATTAAAATGTAACATGTAAAAACACATTTTGTTCACGTTTCTGACACTCTGGCTGACATTTTGTCTAGTTGTCCATTTTTCAACTGTTTGCAGTAAAATTGCTTGAAGTGTTTGCCCACTATGCGAACACAGGCAAGGAGACGCTATCTCCATTCACTTGACAGCAGTATTGATAATGTTCTGCTCCAGATCGATGCAGGGTCTATTAGTCACTTCTGACTTTACAAACATTTCTAAACTTCATCTGGTAGACACACTGCTGCAAGTCAATCAAACCTTGTAATAGACATGCTGTTGAGGCCCACATATTAGGACAGATGGAATTTGTTAACGTTTTTTCATTTATTTTAACACGTATTATGCCTAGTCTGATTTTCCGAGGTAGTGCAAAAGCAGACGTTGGATGAGGTGAAAACTAAAACACTTATTTAATAGCCAGTTGTGTCAGAAATATTTCTGCCAAATATTATTAAAATCTGCTAATTTTTGTTCAAGGTACGATTGATAATGTTGGGGATTTTTTTCAGGCTTTCTGTTTCTTTTAACGCATATTTCGCCTGATCTGTTTTCCCTAGGTAGTGCAGAAGCATACATTGGGTGAGGTGGGAAACTGAATGGTCATTTAATGGCAAGTTCTGTCAAAAATGTATGTACAAAAAATTATTAAAATCTGATGATTGGTTTTCAAGTTACAGTCGAAAATGGAGATGTTTTTTTGAGACACAGTGTAGTATTACTGTGGTCATTGTGACTGCTGTGGCATGTCGTGTTAGCTGGAATCCTCTGCATGAAGTAACTCTCGATGCTGCTGCTGCTGCTGCTGCTGATGATGATGATGATGATGATGATGATGATGAAGCTAATAACAGACTGAGAACGGCTGTACTTCATCTGTACATTCTGACATCTAACTCACCCCTACTGTCTGTCATTCGCTCTGCTTGGGACAGCTGCATCGTCGTATGTATACTGCAGTACACTCAGTAAGAGGTGGGAGCAATAGGGAGGTGGGAAGGTAGAAATGGTTGACTCTCTAATTTCCGACATTGGGTTCTATTCCGGGAGGTGTGGTTGGTTGGATATTTACAGGGGCTTCAATTGCTATACCTGGTGGGTGCAGCATGCGCTCAGTGAAAAATAGATGGGGGAGTTTTTGTACCTTAACGTGTGACCGAGAGTAGAAGGATTTTTTTTTCAAATTGGAAAATACATTTGACAAAGACATGAAAAAAATAGCTGGCACATTTGTATGTTTTGCGGTGTAAAGGGCTCTGTTAGTACTAAGGCTGGCATACTAACCAGTTGGTTATTAAAGGCGCTTGCTGTTAATGGAGTTGACCACCCGGACGAGTTGGAAACAAGATAGCCAACTAGGACTGTATGCTAGCTTAATAATGGGTTTAGCCCTCACCGGCTCAAAGTACAGGTCCATGCATAAATCTTTGACTTGCTCAACTTGGCACAAAGTTCCTAAGCGACTATTTGATTGTGTTTTTGTGTGTATAGCATCAAACGCTTGAACTAGATTCAATTTTCATTGCTCAGCAAAACGTCGTTCCATCAACGTCTTGCAAGTACATGCCTTTATTTGCTCTTGCTTTCTCTGTTACCATGGCATTGTGGCTCTAGGGCAGTTAGGAGCTAGGAGGCATAGGGGAGAAAATTGTTTTTTTTTTCTTAAGTGTAGTTTATGGGAAAAATTTTTTCGCAGAAAATTGTCTTGCAAAATACAGATGTAGGGACTGGGAGTACAATATTTAGAGAATTTAGGGGTATAATTGAAATTTTGAGCACCTGTAATCTTCTTGATTGAAGACTGTCTGTCAGAAAATTGCAACTTTCTGTCTTTTTTCAAACATTTTAACTTATACAATGGCACTGTTTAGTTATTATTGTAAAATTTAGAAAATGATGTGTTGTGTGATTAAATCGATTTTTTTTGTTTCATTCTTGTGTTGTCTCATTAATTCTGTGATATTCCAAATGCACCTCTGTTCAAACGCACAAATGTAAATTAACTGTTTGAGTTTACGGTGCTACAACAGAATGCACTACAAGTAGATGTGTTTTTTCCAGAATAAAAATACAATAAATCATATTGCGGGCTTGACGTTTGTGTGTCAGACGTATGCCAGAATGCGTATGATTGTGATAAATGTACAAAACGTCAGTTTATACACTTGTTAACGGCGACATGCAATGACTGACACACCAAGAACAGCAAAAGTCATAAAAAAAGTGATATCACTCACCATCACATCGTCTAACTGTTAATGTGCTGTTGAATATTATCACATTTTAATGATTTTTGCTGTTTTCGATGTGTCAGTCATTACATGTCGCCATTAACAAGTGTATCAACTGATATTTTGTACATTTATTTTTGCTGTTTTATTACAATAACAGTTTTTATGTTGATAGTCAAGTATAAACCATCTACTTTCCACGGCCATGAAGACACTAAACCTTAAATATTTTGGGGTCACGATTTTGATCTTTAGGAATCACGTGACGTCATCGGAACGTGACCATCGGACTCGGTGATGGCACTTTCCTATTGGTGGTCAATGATGACCATGTGTCTATCTTGCATGGATATGGAGATACGGGGCTTCAAAGATTTTGGGGTCACGATCGAGTTTGACCATTTGGGTTCACGTGACGTCATCGGTCACGTGACCATTGGTCTCTGTATATGTGGTTTCCTCTTGGTGGTCCATTGTAACCACGCATCTATATTGCATCGTTATGGAAATTTAAAGTCCCAAAGATATTGTGGTCATGACCTTGATCTTTTGGGGTCACGTGACGTCATCGATCACGTGACCATTGGACTTGGCGTGGGCACTTTCCTATTGGTGGTCAATGATGAGCATGCGTCTATCTTGCACGGTTCATGCGGAGATACGGGGCTTCAAAGATTTTGAGGTCACGAGTTTGACCATTTTGGGTCACGTGACGTCGTCGGTCACGTGACCATTGGATTCGGCATATGTGGTTTCCAATTGTTGGTCCATTGTAACCATGCATCTATCTTGCACCGTTACGGAGATATAAAGCCTCAAAAGGTTAAAAGGTTAAAGGTCGAATATAGCTCCTAATGAGCGAATCCATCTCAGAGCTACGGAGCGTCACTTGTCATATGGGATCACGCAGTGTTACCTGCCACCCGACAGAGGTGAACGCGCCCCGCCTTAACCCCAGCCAGATAGGCCGGTACTCGATTTATCTGCCCCGGAGGGATGGAAGGCTGAGTTGACCTAGGCGGTTGGTTACATCCCAAGATGGTTTACAGGCAGTCACCCATCGCAGTATTAACCGGGCCCTGCGTACAGTAACTTCGCTGATCAGATCAGACGCGTTACCACTACACCACGCCTACCGCCCAAAGTTGCATTTGCCCATGTCAAAGGCCAAAAGTTCACTGCACATGCTCCGTGTCACGTGACCTGTAGGCAGGAGGGTCCAAAATGACCACATATTTAGAATTCCCAAGTTCATATTGCCTATTCACTATACAACTTCTATGGGGCTACGATGACCATTAAGGGCCGTTTGTAGGTGAAACTTTTATGCATAGGCATGTTTTTAAAGGCCAAAACGTTGACTGTGCATGCCCCGTGTCACGTGACCTGTGGGTAGGGGGTCCAAAGTGACCATATGTTTGGAATTTCCGAGGCCATATTGTCTATTCGCTGTACAATTTTTATGGGCCTACGATGACGATTAGGGGCCGTTTATAGGTGAAATTTTTATACAGGAGCGTTTTTGGCTGAAAATTTCTTAGTCCGTTTTTGGGCCCAATTTTCGACTTTGGAAGGATTTTTCAGGGGTTAGACATTAAGTTTAAATTTCAATTCCCAAAAAGATTTGACCCTTGCGTGAGGCCGCGTTGTCCGAGCCATCGCGCGTGAAAATCCGCCCGGCGGTCTGACCTGTAGGTCGGTCAACAAAAAAGGTATATATACTAGAAAAACTTTCGTTATATTTCACTCATTTGCCGAGAAGCCCCCAATGGACAGATTTGCACGAAATTTTGCACTTGGGGTCGTCTTGCGGACGTAATCACCTGTTTCAAATTTTGTGTCGATCGGTTGAGGGGTTTCGGATCTGCGCGGGGTCGCATTTTGCCATTCTCCCTTTACTTAGCCGGTCGCCGTTAACACAGGGCTGCGCTGCCGCGCGCCTGTGATTGTGGTATACGAGTGCATTTCATGCTTTTGTAATCCATTTGTCAGTAAACTGTTGGTGAAAAAGCACTGCAAGTGGGCAGAAAGTTGTAATTTTCGGACAGTTAGCTGCAAATTTTTGACATAGGAGATAGATTATATGACTCATGAGTGTTCATAATTATAATTTTGCTCTTATGTTCTCAAAATGGCGGTTGTTCAAATTCAAATTTTGTAACTTGAATGCATTTTTTAAAAAAAATATATTTCGACAATTTTTAGACAGCCCAAAATTTAAGGGAAAAGGCAGTTGCCCCATTTTACCTTTTCCTTGCACGACGCCACCGTCTGATGTCTATGTCCAGTCTGTCTGTCTGAGCCTGTAGTCTATCTACTCAACTTTGCCTCCTGGCAAAAATGTAGGCCTTGGCTTAGTCCACAGCTGATCACGTGTTATATAGGCCTTCCAATTACAACCCGCTTGCCCGTTTTTCTAATTAGCATGCTAATTACCATAGCTCGTCGAGCTAGCTGGATGAATGCTAGCAAACATCGTGCAGACGTCGAGCAATTAGCACGTGTATTTTGAATTCGACGTTTGCTCGACGTTTGCTCGATCGTGTAAACGGGGTATAACTTGTACCAGTGAGGCGCATGGACGCCCACGGAAAACTTTGCACGGAGAGGGGCAAAGCTGACTTTTTTCATAACGGTCAATTTATCCTGTCGACTTGGCGGCGTAATGGCAGGGTGTTGGACATGGTCAAAAGGTTTGACTCGGTGTCAGGTTGCTATATCAAGTCGTTCGTTGGACGGGCGACGGTCTGCGGACAGTTTAACCATTTTAGCATATAACCAACCACGAAGTTCAACTCAGCCTTCCATCCCTTCAGATCTTGGGTAGGTTAATCGAGTACAGGCATGTCTGGCTGGGGCTAAGGCGGAACGCGCTCATTTGTGTTTGATGGCAGGTAACACTTTGTGATCTTATATGGCAGGTGACGCTCCGTAGCTCTGAGATTGGTTCCAAGAAGAGTTGTAAGCAGCCTTTTAACTTTCTTTTTTATATTTAGTTGGTTTTCCGTTTTGGAGAAAAAAAGCAAGTGACTCCCTGCAGTCTGCGGGCGTCCGTGTATGCAACCTATTGTCTATACGCATGACTCCGTGTTGAGCACTTTGTGACCTAACCAATTTATGAACCTGCCAAAAATAGACCGGATAACAACCTGAACTATACCTGAAAGCTAGAAGTTATCTGATATTTACAGCATCTCTATGCAAAGTACACAAGTATAGGCCTACAATTATGTATTTAGTACTGCCGGAGGCCCGTACGTTTACCAATAATGTCGGTTACTGAAAAAAAATCTGATAAATCCAGTTGCTTTATTTCGCAGTATTTTGTACATCTATAATGTTGTGTGTTGTTGCAGTCTCAAACAGTAGTGAGTGATAGTTCATCGTGTGTTAGCTCTTTGCACTGCATGTCAGCGTTAACTGCATACTTCTTGATGTATTGATTATTTCTATGCTTCAGCGACGTCGTGTGGGTTAACGAATTTCAGGGATAGGGGGCAGGAAGTTGTAATTTTTTGATAGGCGGCTCCCGATTTTTAAGAGCAGATATTATGGGTGTTTGCAATTTTAGTTAAGCCTAGAAACTTCCAAAGTGGGGACTTTTAAGTCCTAAATTTTGTATTTTCGGAAGACAGTTTTCCAACAACAAAAAATATTCCGACAGATTAAAATTTAGAGGGGTGGGCAATTAGAGATGGTTTTACTATAAAACTTTTAATAAACGCCTCCGGCGTTTATTTGTGCATTTGACAAACAAAATTTGGCGTTTAATAGAGATCGGGCATTATTAGAAGTTTTACAGTAATGCCTTCCGCCGCTCTTCCACTGCCTGCCGAACTTGACACTTGCAATTACTTTTAATTATAGCCCTTTTTGGTTTTTTATGTCTATACTTTAATCTTATTCCAGGCTAAAATAACATTGTGTCTCACCGTTTGCCATTAGTGTTTATACATAGGTATATTGGATGTTGTCCTGTTTTGTTCACTCAAATTGGGCTTGAATTTCTGCATTTTATTATTTTGCTTTGTGTTTTGAATGTTTGATTTTTTTTTCACCATCATTTTAGTTTTACTGTTCGTGGTATTTTCTCAATTTCTGATCCACTGAGGTTGTCAAACTGTTTTGCGGGTCTCTTCTTCTTCTGCGTGTCGTGATTGGCTGTCGGTAGGCTACTGGGCATGGTTTGCTGCAGCATTCTGCCATTTGAACCTAATAATTTTTCATTGTTTTTGAGGGGAACACTGTGTGACTTTTTATATTTGTTAAAATGCAAAACTTAGTTTCTAGGGCTATGTAGGCTTATTTTTCTACCAGCCAACGCAAGTAATAAAGCAATTAAACGCAAGGACACCTTGTCTCAAGAGGATCCCCGACGTCATCGATTGGAACGTGAATAACGATCACTAGATTTTCACTTGAAGTTCAGTTGATGGCGCTTTGGGTCATGAGTTTTCATACCAGATTTATTAAATCTGTTAATCTTTTTTCAACTTGCAGTCGATAGTGTCGTTGATCTTTTTTTGAAACTCACTGTACAGCAGACGTGTTATAATTCTGTGTTTCGTGTTTGTGAATATGTCAGCGCAAAGTTGGAAGTACGATTCAGTCAGTTGCGGACCGACTTGTTTCGTCCGCAGAACACTCTCTTCGACGTTTTCGACTTCGTACAGGAGCTTCGCGACGGCACCGAACGACATTTCGTGCTCAGAAAGTTCTTCTGGAAGGTTGGCAACCGATTTCTGCGAATTTTTCGACCAGTTCTGACGTTTCCTTACTTGAATGGAGCGCAAACCACGTTACCACGATATTGTTCGTATATATTTTATTCTGAAGTTTTTCAGCGAATTTCTCATGGCGTTACTTTTTTGTGTAAAAGTACGCAGAACCATGAGATTAATCGGTTTATCAATTTCGTCAAATAAGTCGACTTATACGGTTTTTGCACAAAGTTTTTTGTTTCATTTAAAGAGCCAAGATTAGTGATGTTGTCGGGAGTTGCTTTATGGCGCTGAGGAAGGACGCCCGCCCCGGTATGGTCGCCTGATTAAAGGATTAATTCGCGGTTCTTGCTGTTTTTGACGCACTGTTGCGCTGCTGGTGACATGATTAAAATAGCAAAATGCATGAATGGTATAGTTTTTCTTACGGTAAACCCATCTCAGAGTTACTGCGCGGCACCTGCCATATCGAGATCACACAGCTTCACCTGCATTCCGACACAGGTGAACGCACCCTGCCTTAACACCAGGCCGGCACGCGATTTACCTACGCTGGAGGGATGGAAGGCTGAGTTGACCTTGGGTTAGGTTCTACTTACTAACCTACTTGGTAGTAGGGTAGACAGTCACCCATCCAAGTATTCTACTTGACAGCGACACTACCGGGAGTGAAACCAACCACTTCGCGTTTGCAAGTCCAACAATCTTATCATTATACTTTTAAGCCGTATGATTGGTTGTTTCGTGCAGTCTGATGAAATGTTCAAATTTCTAGTCGATCAACTAAGTCGCTATCTACACGTACCGTCAACGTCAACGCCAGCGCTTAGTACAGACATCGGCCGACCACCGGGCGTCACAGCCGATCAACTCGAGTTAGTATAATGCCAGAGGCGCGTTTCACACTTTTTTCTCTGAGAATCTCTGAGAATCTCAGATATTCTAACTTAGAACTGCGTTTCGCACTTTCTACTTCTCTGAGATTCTCTGAGAAATTGTGAGCAAGATTTTCCTTTGCTACGTTATGCTAGCTCCGCCCACTTGCTTGAGTTACGTCATCCAAATAGATAAAATTGGCTAGCGTAGAATTCTATGTTAGAATTCTCAGAGAATTCTTGCTTGCGCGTTTCACACTTTTCATGAGAACTAGTGAGAACTACTGAGCCGTAGAAGTGAGATTCTCAGAGAAAAAAGTGCGAAACGCGTTTCAGTTGTTCGGCGCTTGCAATCAGGGATGGGCTCGATGCCAGCATTTTCAGAGCCAATGCCACTGAGTTAGAAAGTAAATAAAGTAAGTATCACAGTTTTGCACTGCGCATCAAAAGCCAGCTTAATCTTATTCAAAGTGTAGGCTAATCCGGGTTTGATAAAAATCACGATTTTTAATAAAAATTAAGCATAGATGTTTCTGATTTAAATCAGATTTTTAAAAAAATTAAATCAATTTTTTATATTTTTTTTGACTTTTATTAGATTTTCACACCATTCTAAGCTGTCTGTGATAACCAATGTGTTATTTTCATCTGTTAGTTTGTGGATGACAGTAATTGGCCTTGATCAGAGTTTTTTTTTGAAAAAAAATTACATGTGTTATTTTTTATAGCAGCCTGGCAAAGAACTATTTACAATTTTAACCTGGTGATGCATACTAATGTTTGTGAATATTTTTCAGACTTTTTAAGGCAAATAGTAGACAGTGATAAAGGCCATAACATTTCTAATACCTGTAAGCATGCTGATTGCTGAAAGTAACTACCAACACGAGAAATTAACAAGAGTCAAGGCCAAGTAATTGGTAATATCAAGTTTGGTAAATTGTAGCCCCTATCAGGTTAAGCTAACTTACCAGCTCAGATATAACCAAATATTAATGTAGTCAACAAAATAAATTGAGTTAGCAAGCGCTACAGTGCACTAAATAACAATAATAGATTGCAGACTGAAAACAGCCATCACATTTACACAAAAATTTGTCGTTTTATATTCAGTGATTCAAGTCGTGATTTTTATTGTTGATTTAAATCATGATTTAAATGGATTTAGATCAATGACTTCAATCACTTGATTTAAATCGCATCAAACCTGGTGTAATGAGCATAAAATGTTCAGACAAACATAATTTCAATGTTTCGGAGGACAAAGCATACAAAGTACCAAAAACTCATTGCACATTCATTACAGATGACTAAAGAGCAAGGCGTCAAGGCCAAGGCCAAAGCCGAGGACACAATTTTTTTTGTCTTCGAGCTGTTATGTTTTGTGACTTTCAGAGAAGGGAATATTTGAGGAGACAAATCCTCAGTCAAAACATGCAATAGCAAAATATTTTACCAAACGCTCAGTCCTATGCTGCCACCTGGTGAATACAAACGAGTAGTTTCGTGGATGTTACACAGCGATTCCATTTGTTGCCAGATTACTTTAGTAATTGTTATACGGTCTCTCGCTTCCGTGCGGTGCACGTGCATGACATTAGTATAGGTGTTTAGCACGGTCTACAGAGTATTGTGTGAGTGTATAGATGCATAAAACACAGCAGATCATGTTGAAACGTACTTATTTCATGGCCGTGATCGACGGCGTGTTTTGCCTGGACGTACGTGATGTGATATACACACGCGAGACGCTATCAGTCGTCACGCTCGAATGGAGTGAGAACGTGGGCATTTATACTAAGAGATAGCAGAACTAAGTAGGTCACGAAGTAAGCCCAGTCAATCACGGTCAACATTTGTGGGGTCGCTGAAAACGCGGGACTGGAAAACACGGGACCAAATTCGCATTAGTGGAAAACGCAGGACCATCGTGTTCCAGCCAGTGTTAACTTCAGTTCGTTTTTAGCGTTCAAGCGATGCATTGAGCAAGTGAACTTTGATTGTGTAGGTTTGATTTTTAGATAATGTGTTCGTGTTTTTATAGTAGTTTTTATTGTCTCTGAATAGTTTTTGTGTTGATGTATTATGGTTGGTGACATGTGTGTGCCTTGACAGTTTTTGGGCCACAGTGAGTGTATTTTTACGCCTTGCGTGCTCCAGTTCTGCTGAAATTGTTACTGTTTTATTAAATGTTTCTTTGAACAAATAAACAAACAAACAAGCAAAAGCCAGAAGTATAAAAACGAAGCAGTAGGCCTATGTATGGCGCGATAAGACAGACCTGGCGGTTGTCGGCAGCAGCAGTCGTGATCGTGTGGACAGTCGCGCTGCCGGCGTCAGCGCTTGCTTGGACATCGTCATCGTCAGCTGTGTCACTGTCCGAATTCTTACCTTGCGCACACACTACTGGTGGCGTGGCGTAGTCGGTAGCACGTTTCGGCTGAAACGAAGTTACTCTACGCCGGGCCCAGTTAGTACTGCGATGGGTGACTGCCTGCGGGCATGTAAACCATCTCGGTGCGAAGCCTGCCAGCTAGGTCGACTCAGCCTTCTACCCTCCGTGCGACGGTAAAATGAGTAGTAACCCATTTACATGGGTTACGGAAGGTGGGGACCTTGGTACAGCTGACTGGGGTTGCCTAGCCGGCCGCTGCGCCAGCCTGTGTCTGCAGGCTGCACACGGTGGCCGTGCGGCAGGCGGCTCTGGTTAGT
>Ga0209671_1006154_pt1 | contig 12261 bp, 7 predicted proteins | sample WorMetHERISLAND2_2_FD_187401 | JGI IMG/M metagenome (GOLD analysis project Ga0209671, IMG submission 187401) | Marine gutless worms symbiont microbial communities from Max Planck institute for Marine Microbiology, Germany - Olavius geniculatus... | ecosystem: Host-associated > Annelida >...
CTACTGTGGTAGTAGTATAAACAGACAAAATTATACAACTGTGTGCCTTACTATATGGCTGAATGGCTGCTACGACATATCCAGAACTGGGAAAAAATTGCCGAACGTGCAGAATAAGCATTTTTGGCATTTTTTTTTATTTCAGACAGAACACAACACTGGACAGAAATAACATAATATTCTGATAGACTATGCAGCAGTTAAACAGCACACAAAATATGAATACATTTGGCCCACAAGTGGCTGAGATATTTGAGTCTGAAATCGTTGAAAAATACTACGCAACACACGAACGCGTTAACACCACCCTTGTAAAAAGCTCATTATCTCAGCAAATTTTGTGTGTATGCTAAGGACACATTTCAGTGCATGTCATAATTTTTGTGGAAAATACTGATATGGTCGGGTATAAAACTTCATAAATTCTGGTTGATTTGACATGTAATGACCCCGTAAAGTCTTAATAGGGCCTAAAGGTTCACTGTACAGATCTGAATAGCCTAATTAGCTGCACTGTAGATCGCAAGCTGCATTTAGTAATTTCTGGCTTTTTCAACTCAGTTTGCCGAACTGGCAATAGTAATTTTGGTCACCAATCTGTCAGTTCGCCGAACTGACCGTAGCACTGAGCTTTCTAAAACTGCTGTAACCAAAGTTTCCCAGCCTGTGTACACCAGTGATGTGATGCCTCGAGGCCGCAGTGCCTCTCCTTGAGGCTGCCTCGAGGCAGATTTTTACTGCTTCCGTCTTGGTCTTGGTCTTGGATATAGACTATTAAACTTGCATGGCATAATGTAAAGATTAGATTGATGTTTAGTTTGACTGGATTACTAGGATTATTGAGATTTTTTTGTCCTAATAGAAAATTTTACATCTGAGCTGTATGTTTTGTATAGTGTGCTTATTCGGATCCAAGTGTGCTATTTAGTACTCAGTGCATTAAATGCCTTGGCCTTGGCCTGGGTCTTGCGGGTTGGTGCCTTGGTCTTGTCCTTGAGAGTTGGTGCCTTGGTCCCATCACTAGTTTTAATGCCTTATATATCACTGTATCATATAACGAATAAAGTTCTTTTATCTGTGGAGTCAAAAGTTTCGAATAATATTAATAATAATAATAATGTTAATTTAGAAATTTATATTTCGATATAGACACTATCAGTATTTGCATTTTGTTAACCTAGTTAATAATGTTATCGAGAGATGTCACATTCTGAATAGAAGTAAACTATCTTACGTGCTGTAGTTACTTACATATTATTACTTTTGATTTATTAATTTACTGCTTTGTTGTGTATGTTTCAGTTGGCAGTGACGAAGCATTGTATCTTCTAGCTACTTGCTACTATCGGTCGGGAAAGCCCCAGCGAGCCTATTCTGTCCTGAGTTCCCGGGGATTTCCCACGTCGCAGTGTCGATATCTCGCTGCTCAGTGTTGTTTACAGCTCAACAGGTGCAGTTTGCTTTCTAGTAGTATTATGGCATTGTATGCAGCAAAGGAAGTAGATATTATATATTCTTTCAACCTGTATCAATCTATATTCAAGATTATACAGGACGTTACGAACACATTTTGATTATTTCTTTTGGAGGGCTGGATTAAGCAGTGATTATATTTTGATAGTGATTCAGATCGGGGTTCATTTGTTCTCACTTTTTAATGCAGCTTTGAGATAATTTTAGTATCATTATTATCAACGCAGTCGGTGATGTGCCATATGTTAGCTTAAAATGGAATTGTGCGATTTGAGATAGACTGTGAAGGAATGATGGAGATTATGTTTTTACTTTTTTGTATCCTGAGTATGATATTGTAATAAGGAATAAATAATGTGACCCATGTGATTGCTTCATGATAATTAGAGCTTACAGTTTTCCGCTGAAAATTTTGCCAAATTCCGCGGCCCAGTTCGCAAAATTTTGCAGCTCACCTTGGCAAAATTGTTCAACCGCGGCCTTCCGTTTTTGCATAAACTAAGTTGTTAAAAAGCTTTTCTTTTTGGAGGCTGGCATGGTGCTCGGTTATGCTAGCAGCATACAAAGAAAATTATTGATTTTTTTTCTTTTTAAAATTGCAATATGTCAATTAGTCGCATTATGTTTATTTATCACTGTGCCGTATTACGATGGTTATTATTACTAAGGACGCAGTTTTAAGTAGTTTAGTTTAATTTTTCTTCGTGATAGAGTTAGTCTAATTACGTTGTCAAGCTGGCGATCGTATTAATCATTGGTCATTTCTCAACTTCTGCAGAATTCTGCGAAATTTCGCGGAAAAGGGCAAATTCCGTGACTCAGTTCTTAAAATTCCGCTGCCCGTTTAAAACTGTGGGCCCTAATGATTATGCTAGACTCTGTTAGTCTGATAGCATTGGTGGTGATATTTGATATTTGATACAGGTTTGAGACAACAAGATGGTGGGTTATATTGGGTAAATGCACCTAAATTAAAATACCCTCACTGAACGTAATCCAGTCTGCATGTCTTGTTTCACTAGTAATGAAATGTTTCGTTACGGTACCGTTAAGCTTTCAAAACTTTTATAAATCTGCGGATTTGCAAAATTTCTGATGTCTACCTAATTGTAAACAGTGTTCTTTCTAATAACTTAAAAAGTCATGAAAACTTCAAAAGCCGTCAATTTGGGCCTGTTTTAAAAAAACTTCAATGAAATCCAGTGTGTTGGGTTTTTCTTCAAAAAACCCAGGTTTTTATCAACCCTACAGTGATGTGTAATTGTTATTGTAGACTGGCTGAGGCAAAGGAATCTGTGTTGTTTTTTTATTTTGCTTATGTCCAACTTCTTATTTAGCATGTCTATGTTTCGAATGCTGTAACCAATGTTCTGTGAGCCATACCAGCTTCTCACCCCTACTGCAAGTAACTAATAAAGTTACCCCTGTTCTTCAATAGACAGCATTCTAAAATTAATGACCGTCCGGAGGATAACAGGAAAGATTATAAGAACTGCCATTATTGTTAATTATATATATGCATGCATATGATGAGAGTGCTTACATTTTGAGGTGTAGCTCGTTTTCTTGTCTTTTGTCTCTCTGTAAATGTTAAACTTGTTTTTTTATTGGTTAAAGTTTGTTTTATTATTATGTTTGTGCATTCCGCCTGGAAAGGCCGTCCTCGACACGACCTATACTGTGTCGGGCAGGACGTTAAACCCTACTCTCTCACTCACTAATAAGGTGCTTTGTGTCTGATTAAGTATCTGACGTAGACATTGTCAGTGTTTGGATATTTGTTTAACATTATGGTGACGTGTATAATCGTAGGCTGGCCGAGGCAGAAGCTGCTATCACGTCGAGTCGTGCCAATCACAGGTCTCGTAGTAGTAGCTTGCTGGATGAGATTGTAGCGGAGTTTGGTGATCTCGCCAGCTTTGTGCTCCGACTGCTCGCCAACGTTTACTGGTATGAAACTCTCTCTTGTTTTTACGTGCGAGAGCCTAGCATAGCTAGCTATAATGCGTATTAGCTATGGTAATTCTGTCTTGTGTCTGTCATGTCTCGGTACCATTCTAAGACCATGTGAGATAGAGACTTGTAGTATTTCGTGACAAAATTTCATGCCACTGGGTGATGGGGCTCCCCACGAATGAGGGGGAAAAAGAGGAGCACCTTTTTAAAAAGGCGTTATTCTACCGTTGTTGGCTCGTCTAACATGAAAATGGTTGCAGATAGACACAGATATGTTGCTTATTATAGCAAGCACTGGCAACGAGCTTCTTAGGAATGTCAACATGGATGACCTTGAATGATCTTGAACCCCCAAATAGGGGGTTTTAGTGAATTTTTTGCGATTTTGGGCTGCGACACGCATTTCAAGAGTGAGTTGCACCAAAATAGCTAGAGATAGACCAAGACAATCTGCGTATGAAATTTTCAGCATTGAATGTAGATTTTAGCGGTATAAGTCCGGACCCTCTAGGTTCAAGGAGGCCTGCACACGTGGGTGTCAAGGATGGATACCCCTCTAAAAAGTGGTTATTTATCCTCTGTTGGTTTGTCTAGCGTGAAAATGGTTGCAGATAGGCACAGACATGTTGCTTATCATAACAAGCACTGGCAACAAGCTTTTTAGAATTTTTTACATTGATGACGTTGATTGATCTTGAACCCTAAAAATAGGGGTATTTAGTGATTTTTTGTCGATTTTCGGCTGCATAAGAGTGAATTGCGACAAAATGGATGGAGATAGATCAAGATTACCTGCGAACAGGAACTGCGTCTCATGAGCATCAGCTCAGATTTCTCGTTGAGGTTATTGTCAGCTGGTTGTTGTTTTTTTTGCTTAGGTCTACATGTGTGATGAAGTCAGCATATGCGATTGGCTCTAGGGGTTTTTGTTTTAGTTTGTTGCCAACTTATGCACCGAGTTATTGAGGATAATGTTAACTTTTTGGATAATTATATTGGTGCTTGTGTCCAGTTTCGTACTGGTTGTTTCTCAGCATAAGACTGTTTAAAAAATTATAAACATTTTTTGATAAATTTTTTTGGATTTGTGGAGGCAGTAGTTACTAGTTTGATTTTGGCGCTGATCCGGATTCTTTTTTGGATTTTGGGTCATTATTCGGGATTCTTTACTATTATAAGATAGCAGCTGCAATGCTGCATTTAATTCTGAGGCGTGTTCAGTAGCCAAGCTGCTTGCTACTGCTTGCCAAGCCTCACCAATCATCTCACGTACGTGCTTGCGCTAGTTTGTAAACAATAAATGACGCAAGCCGCAACATCACGTAATAATGCAAGTCGCTGTATGTTTTCATCTTGTTTATTCGGCATTGTTTGAGTAGTGTCATTAGCATCGCATTGTTTTGTCGCTGATGGATTGCACAGGAAATTAAATTACAATTATTTCCACCTTTTGGAAATTTTTTCACTCAGCCATCGTTATGTTTTCACGCAGCAAGCCCCTAGACATCATGAATATTCATGATGTCTGAGCAAGCCAAGCAGCCCGTTCAGTAAGCAGACCAAGCAGCTTGGCTACTGAACACGCCTCTGATCTGGATCATACATATCGGGGTGGAGGTGACGTTTTTCTTTTGTATCGGTGAGGCACATTGCAGCTGTATTCTGTAGTGCTCAGCAGGTGTCAGCACATCCTCAGATCAGGTTTGAGATGTCCGATTGCTTGTGGTTAATCACCGCGAACGTGTCTTTGTTATAGGAGAACGGATAACATTGCTCGAGCGACCGAATGCTTTCAACGTAGTGTCCAGCTGAACCCATTTCTCTGGTCTGCGTTTGAGTCACTCTGCCTCATCGGTGACTATAGCATTTTATCTCTCATTTCATCACATTGTTATAAATGAGTCTCATTTAATGGCTAGTTGTATGACAGCAACTAATAATAACAACCTTGGGCAAGTTGTTCACACATGTGTGCCTCTGTCGTTATAATTTGGTACTGGCTTAATCGCAGGGAAGGTAACGGCAGTATGTTGGAGAGGTCTGGCCTACCGCCCATGTAGCTGAGCTGTGGCTCACTGCCGGCTCAGGGCCTTGAAACGGAGATGAGCACCGACCCGACAGACACAGAGCTGCGAGAAAGTTCTGGTAACTACGGTTGGTGGTATGGCATCGAGCTGGGTTAGTACTTGGATGGGTGGCTGCCTGCAGGCAGATAAACCATCTCGGTATGTAACCAGCCGCCTAAGTCAACTTAGCCTTCCATCCTTCTGGGGTAGGTAAATCGAGTATCGGCTTATCTGGCTGGGTTTAAGGCGGGGCGTGTTCACCTGTGTTGGGTGGCAGGTAACACTGTGATCCCATATGGCAGGTGACACTCCATAGCTCTGAGATGGGCTTCCATTAAGAGCTATATCACCACCTTTAACCTTTTAACCTTTAACTAATAATTATTAGTTATTAGAGCCATCTTCATTCAAGTGAGTTGTATGTGTATTGTGTATATTTTTTTGGTGATTTGTATATGTGTTCAGTGAATGTTTTTTTTTGTATTTTATACATATTCTGACACTTACGCTGCTAAACCGAATAAACCATTGACTAATTATTTATTTTATACTTACTAAATCATTTATTGATCTGTTGATTTTGAAGGAGAGAAGCCGGATGTAAGTCAGATATTTCAAGTGAATGCTCAGACGTTGACGTCTGTCTGTCAGACGAACGTTTACATGACCCCGGCTCAAACCACACCTCACAATGACGTCATGGATTCACAGGTGCTTGTTGTATTAGTCGTTGTAGTAATAGTAGTAGCAGTACTCGGTACACTGTATCTCAAAAAAAACATCCCCGACATTTTTGTCTGTAATTTGAAAACCAATTATCAGATTTTGATAACTTTTGGTACAAATATTCCTGACACAACTTGCCATCAAATGACCATTCAGTTTTCTATTTTACCCAGCATTTGTTTCTGCACTACCTGGGGAAAACACAACCAGCGAAATATCACGTTTTAATCCAGTACGATATGATTGCATAATTAACATAATACGTAAAAACACATTTTGTTTACATTTCTGACACTTTGGCTAACATTTCATTCAGTTGTCCATTTTTTAACTGCCTGCAGTAAAATTGCTTGAAGAATTGGCCCACTATGCAAACACAGGCAAGGAGATGCTTTCTCCATTTATTGACAGCAGTATCGATAATGTTCTGCTGCAGACCAATGCAGGCTGTACCAGTCGCTTCTTGACTTTACAAACATTCCTAAAATTCATCTGGTAGACACACTGCTGCATGACAGTCAAACCTTTTAATCGACCGGCTCACAGATCATAATAGATGGAATTTATCGACATTTTTTTATTCATTTTAACACATATGATGCTTGGTCTGATTTCCCCGGGTAGTGCAAAAGCAGATGTTGGGTGAGGTGGAAACTAAAACTTATTTAATAGCCAGTTGTGTCAAAAATATTTTTGCAAAAAATTATTAAAATCGGCTGATCTTTCTTCAAGTTACGATTGATAATGTCAGGGATGTTTTTTTTCAGGTTTTCTGTCTATTTCAACACATATTTTGCTTGATCTGCTTTCTCTAGGTAGTGCAGAAGCATGCATTGGGTGAGGTGGAAAACTGAACGGTCATTTGATGGCAGGTTGTGCAGTTTTGTCAGGAATATTCTTACCAAAAATTATCAAAATCTGATAATTGGTTTTCAAGTTACAGTCAAAAATGTCGGGGATGTTTTTTTTGAGACACAGTGTAGTAGTATTAGTAGTAAGTAGTCATTGTTGTAGTAGTATTTGTTGTAGTACAACTTTGTTGTTGTTGTTTCATGAAATTTTTGGGAGTTTGATTTTTTATGTGTGCATTGTCTAGAAAGGCCATCCTTAAAATGACCTATTATGTGTTGAGTGGGATGTTAAACCTCTGCTCACTCAGACACTCACCCACTCTTTCTTTCTAAGATTCTTTTAAGTTCAACTTGGGAAGTTTTTGAAAATCAGGCCCTAGGTAAGTAAGTAGGTATTAGTTTCGAATATCCATTAGTTTAAATTAGTTTAAACTATTTATTGTCTGTTTATTGCTGCATGTTTATATTGATTTTGTGGTACTTATGTGCTCTGTAGGATGATACATCTAATCAGTCAATTTACGCTGACCCGGCGGTGACCTTTGACCCGACGCCAATCAATGTGCTTCCTCCCACAGTCTCAGTGGATTCATTGGACAGCACACAGCCAGCCGTACGATGGAGACCGTGCATCTCTAGACCCATGAGTCTTAGCCCACTCACACCCAGGTCAGCCAGCAGAATTTTTGTCCAGCCATTCTTACATTTGTGCCTATAGCACAAGATTGTCAGTCATCTGTAAGCGTGTGTTGTGGCTAAACCATGTCATCAGGGGTCAGTTATTGTGCCATATAGGGCAATGAAAGTTCCTGTAGGTTGTTAACAGTAACCATGTCGGTAATTTGGTATTAGGGATGTTAAATTCGTTTTTTCCAAATTCGAACTTCAACCGGTAAAATTCGAATTAAATTCGAACTTTATTTATCTATTTGTGGAGAAGCTTAAGCAATTTGCATTTGATGTCTGCACTGTGGGGCGAGATGAAGGTCACAGCACGCACACGCCCGGGAAGCAGTCTATCAACAGTGCAGTCAGCCCGGACGTCAAGCCATGTCTATTGTGCTCTATTGCTGTCGATTGATGTCTGCTCTGTGTCTGGGCCACCAAGATTTGTCACTTTGATAGCTTGCATCAGTATACAACATGCGCCAGGGGCGCAGTGCAAGATGGAGAGTAATTGAACGTGGCGGCGGTATGGAAGGGAGAGGAGGGGAGGGGTAAGCAAACACGCGACGGGCATCGCTTAATTGACGGCCGGCAGAGAACAAAGAAATCGTCACACCGCTGAAGTAACGGCACTCCACTTTCAAGGCAAAACCGTCTGCGGCTAATTAGTGATGTTTGGATTTGAATATCGAAGGGCTGAAAACCAAATACGAATTCGAACTTGAAATTCGTAGTTTGCAAATCCGAACTTCGTTTAACAACCCTATTTAGTATGTCGCTATCTCCAATGATTTGGTCGCAATTTTCAATGCAAAGTTTCTGCCTGCAGCCATCATCCACATGCGTACTGTATCCCAGCGTTGACGTAGCGTTTGATAGCAGAGTCAACATACTGTCTATGCGACTGTAGTCACTCTGGGAAATTGTTTTCTGCAACCGGAAGTTGGACGCTGGCCTTCATTGTAGGCATTATAGTCATTTCACCCTAGTGACAGCTGGGCTTCTTGTTAGTTATTGTTATCATCGTCATCAGTAGTAGTTGTTGTAGCACTAGACTAAGATGGCTTGGTGCATAATGGCATAATGCAGTGGCAGATCCAGAAATTTGGAATAGGTGGGCGGAATGGTTGGGGGGCCAGAAAATTTTTGAAAATTTTATGCAAAAAATCGGCATTTTAGTGCATAATTTTTACTTGTTTTGAGAAGAATCTGGTCAATGGGCGGGGCTCTTAAATCCGCCACTGGCATAATGATTAGGGTTTTGTTGGATTGGACTTATGATCAGAATGTTGTGAGCTTGACTCTTGGTCAGGTAGTTGTTGAGTAGTTATTGTCTGGATGGGTGACTATCTGCAGACAGTTAATGTAGCCAACCACCAAGGACAATGCAGCCTTTTATCTCTTTGGGGTCGGTAAATCAAGTACCGCCTGCCTGGCTGGGGTTAATGTGAGGGGTATTTACTTGTGTCGGGTGGCAGGTAACGACAATGTGTGATCCCATCTGGCAGGTGATGCTCTGTAGCTCTGAGATGAGTTACTATTAGAGTTATAGGTGATCTTTAACTAAAAGTAACATTGTCTCCCACTGGTCCTCGATTATTAGTAGTAGTAGTAGTTGTTGTTGTTGTTGTTGTTGTAGTATTATGATGTCTCAGTGTTTTGTAGTTTTGTTGTGATGCCATTAGAAGTAACCCCATCGCTCATTGGCCTCCCATCATCCATTAGTAGTAGTAGTAGTAGTAATTGTTGTTGTTGTAATTGTGATTGTATTATAATGCCTCTGTGTGGTTTGTGTGACGTTGCTAGAAGTAGCCCCATCTCCAGCAGATCCTCTGTTGTCAACAGTAGTAGTGGTAGTTGTTGTTTTTGTAGTTGTTATAGTGTTATGGTGTAACAAATTTATGCATTGTAGTTTTGGCGTGATGCCACTAGAAGTAACCCCGTCTCCAGCTGGCCCACCATCATCAGCTCTTACATCCATGAGTAATCACATCTCTACATCTCCAGCCATTTCCGCTCACTTCAAGGTAGTATCTCACTTTCCTTGGCTTTTTTATATTATAAATGTACAAAACATCAGTTTATACACTATAACTTCTACATTTTACAGTTTCAGTAATGTTTTAATCACTTCACTTGGTGGAGATATGCATTCTCACGAGCGCCTTTTAGTTAAGTAAGTAGGATCACTTGAGAGACTGTAGTGCATGTCTTGCGTAATTGTGGCAGTGACACAGCTGTTGAAATGTTCTTTGTAAGACTGCTTATATCAGAATACAATCGACTGACTAAATTTATGCATCAGAAACAACTAATACAGGGATATGTCCAGCTACTGGGAGAAGGGGAATGTTGACCACACTCGTGCCATATGTCTTACAGTAGATTTTTTCATGTAAAAGTTACAGTTAATTTTAGCATATACTGCATGGGGGTGCGGCTGAACTCGTTTAAAACGAAATATCTCCGTCTGTGTCGGAGCTAGCCCTATGCCGTTTGGACCACTTATGGCCATCCACAATTTGCGTGTCTGGACGCGATTGGGGGTCTGTGGGGTCAGGGGCCCCCTTAGGGGAGCAATTTGAAAATTTTGAGCAGTTAACCTCGGTAATTAATTTTTTGAATTCTCGGATTAGCTGCATTTGATTAAACCTTGTGTGAAAAACCACAACGGAGGTCAGCTTGTGAATTAACTTCACGATGGAGGTAGACCGACTGCCAAAGGCTAGCTAACATAGAAGTTAAGTTGTGCATGAAAAATCAGCCTTTAGTCAGCTTGGCATAAATATTGTTTGTTTTTATCTCAGGCAAGAAAGCTGCAGCCAAGCGTTCATGCGAAGCCGGTATTTAGCCAGTCAGGCAACACAAACACCGTGAAGGAGTCTTCGTCGACCAATCAGACGATGGCTCCGCCCCCGCTGGCTAGCAACATCGGCGGGCTGCGACGAAGCACACGTCTTTTTAGCCATACAACCAACAGTTCTGTCAAGGTTCGTCGCTGATAGTTAGACGTTTGTTGTTTACGATAGAGAACTGGAAGTACTGTTATTATGTATACTTTTGCTGGGAACAGTGCTGACTTTGGCAAGTAATTTGCCTCCAATTCAAATGTATTTGTGTTTGTATCAGCGTAGGAATAGTTTGAATGCAAATACTGTGTGTTATGTTTAGAGGACCCGGTGTTACGTCAAGATCATTAATGCACTGACCACAGGGACAAATTAGCTATGATTTGTTCGCTTTCTAGTGTATATTTATGACCGAAATGTAGGTGACATTGATGGAAGGCTGAGTTGTATGGTTATATACTGAGATGGTTTATCTGTCCACAGATAGTTACCCATCCAAGTAGTAATCACTTGATGGCATTTTGATTGGGAGTTGAATGCACACTCTCTCAGTTCTTTCTGTATTCTTGACTACGAACTCCTGTCATAGCATTGCCGTGCTGATGACTTGGCACCAAACGTTCCTGTCCAGCCCTCCTCCGGGCAATGTGAACTCCACAGTTCTGGGGTTGGACGTCTTCATCGACTGTTCCCAACCAGGCTGTTCTTGGACGTCCGGCAGGTCTCCTCTGGTCAGCTAGAGGTCAGAGTACAGCGGCAATGATACGGCGATGATCTTCCGCTGGGGCTGTGCGAGCTAGGTGACCAAAGAACCTTAGGTGATGGGACCTGGCCACTTCAGAGACTGGTGAACAACAAGTGATGTCTCGAAGTTAGTCAGTAAGTAAGTAATTTATATAGTGCATTAACTGTAACAACCTCGAATGCGCTAGATGTACTAGTAAAACGAAAAGTAAAAATGTTTTACATGACAGAATGAACTGCATTTTAGAGTGTTCGGCAGAGCGTTCCAAGTAGATGGATTGGCCTGGTAATGATCTTATGAATGTTGAACGCACAGGAGAACAGCAAGGATGCGGGTGACAATATAAGCAAGCAGGTACAGAGTCTGCGTGCTCCCAGCAAGAAAACCAAGTCCAAGCCCAGTGCTGGACTGCTAGGCACGGCGCAGCTCAATGATAGGAATAAGTCAGACCCAATGTCCGCTGGCATTGTTCCTGCACAGAACATACAGATGGCGCTACTGCAGCGACAGTCCGCAGGTATGATCGAGCACATGTTTAGTACTTCTGGCTGTAGTAGATTTAACAAAATATTCACAGAACGTTAGTATGCATATACACCATGTTCCAAAATTAGTGACACCCCTACAGATAGGTTAGTCTAAAATCATTAATACCGCACAGTTTTTTAACGAGATTTGAAAAGTTTTTGGAGACAATCATTTTGAACTAGTCTTTAAAGTTTTTGCTCAAAGTGGTCATCTTTGGCCTCAACGCAAGCTTTTAGTTTTAAGCGCATAAACTGCTGTTTGGTCGCCTTGTCAAAAACAACATAATTAGAGTTGTCAAAGCATTAATTTTTCAGTGCATTAATGCACTGCATTAATTTTTTAAAATGCATTAATTAACGCATTATTAACACCCAGGCCCATCGAGAGGGAGAGTAGGGGGT
>Ga0209671_1006155_pt1 | contig 12261 bp, 6 predicted proteins | sample WorMetHERISLAND2_2_FD_187401 | JGI IMG/M metagenome (GOLD analysis project Ga0209671, IMG submission 187401) | Marine gutless worms symbiont microbial communities from Max Planck institute for Marine Microbiology, Germany - Olavius geniculatus... | ecosystem: Host-associated > Annelida >...
ATATACGCCGGGCCTGGTTAGTACTGCGATGGGTGACTGCATGCGGGCAGGTAAACCATCTCGGTGCGAAGCCTGCCAGCTAGGTCGACTCAGCCTTCTACCCTCCGTGGGACGGTAAAATGAGCAGTAACTCATTTACATGAGTCGGAAGGTGGGGACCTTGGTACAGCTGACTGGGGTTGCCTAGCCGGCCGCTGCGCCAGCCTGTGTCTGCAGGCTGAACACGGTGGCCGTGCGGCAGGCGGCTCTGGTTAGTGACGAAAGCGCATTAGAGGCGTGCGCATGCTCGCGACGATGCGCTATAAAAATTGACGACCTTTACCTTTACCTTGACCAAACTAAACAACTTGGGTTTTTACCGTGTTTTAGTCACGCAACAAACTTTTCATTGCCAGTTTGTCATTTTGCTGTTTCATCACGCAGCTTATGCATTAAATCAACTTTGACAGTATGTTATGCAAATTATGCTTAACATGCAAATCATATCATCAGAATGTTCGTCGTGATTGCGCGCTCGATTTGTGTAATTATCTGAATCTTTTAACTATTCGCTGAATCTGAGGCGTTTTCGAGCGTGAATACTCTCGACCAAAATGTTGCCGCTTTGATGACGCAATGTATAAGCACGCACGATCAGATTCCGAACTACACTGAATGAATATTAATGAGACGCTTTTTCCTAAATGTGTTTTATCGCTCCACCGGTGACCGGCGTTTTGTCGGAGCAATAGAAAACGATTAGATATGACGATGTCAGCTTAACCCATTGGCTTTTTAGGCCACGACTTTCTAACTTTGAAGCGACGGACAGACAGCCGGACGGACAGACGACAAGACGTTTAATAATACGGCTTGTATGCTGTACACAGACGGCCACACAATACTGTCTGATGCAATGGCGATGGCTGCTGGTATGTCACGCTGTGCGGATGTATGTTGCAACTTCCAAGGGTTAAGTGCGATGAAAGAGGGGCAGCGACGCCCGATTTAATCACTTCTGTCTATATCTGATGCGGAACAGATCTTACGTAGCGACCGGTCAGCCTGACCAGCCCGGGTAATATTTGTGTATTACTGCATGCGGGCCCCATTCATGCGCTGTCGGCGGCGCGTTCCTGAAAGCAAACTCGACTGCCATAGTGATGGGTCGTCATAATCCACCGGCAGAGTTCGCGCATTTTGCACCGTTTTTCGATAAAGTTAGGCCTGGGTCTGTTTCACTGCAGACACAGAAGATGCTTAGATGTGCTTACTGCTTACTTATCTTTTTGTTTGCACATATGCTGTCCAACGCCGTCGTTGGCTGCGGTAACGTGTAAAATAAATTTACGAACGTTTTACGGTCAATATTTATTGTGTGTACACTGTGCAACCATTATGTATGGCGAATAAAACTGAACATATAACATTATTTAACTTTATCTTTTATTGTTTTTTTTTCTATAGGCTGCAGACCCCTGAGTGTATTGGAAATAGTTATTAATAGTTACAAAGTATCATCGATGAGATTCGTATCGGATTCGAACTCTGGTCGTGACTGCTCATCACTTCAATTTATCAATCAAACTACGCGAAGCCACTTGTGATAAGGAGGTCGAGTTGTGAGAGACATTATGGTCGGCAGTCTGTAACTTGCAGTCTCGCAGATGATAATTGGACTTCAAAGCGCCAAGTCGTTGACAAGCAGTAAACGTTTTAATGCGAATAAACAATCGCTTGCTGCTGTGTTTGACCGCAAAAGTTTTCTTTCGGCATTGCTTACTTACTTCGCAATTATTGTCAGGTCAAGACCGATGTGGCTCAGCTGCAGCAACGACCTGCAATAATTGAGTCAGGCATTCTGTAGTAGGCTGTAGCTCGGACGTGAAAAATAATCTTTGGTGATTTTCCATCCGGGAAAATATTTTTTCAAAAATCTGTTTCTCGAGAGTAGAGCATCTAAAATTGGGAGATTGAGGAATAGAATTAACGAAATTGGCATATTTTTCCTTGCAACGCTGCCAATGACGCTAATGACGACAAGACATATTTGACGTTTGACGTCGACCCGCTGAGTGAGTTCAGCCAGTCATTCTCTGTAGTCATTTTACGCTCTGTTTATTCCGCTCGACCGGCGGCCGCCGCTCTATTGTCAACAGAAGCCAGGCCGGCTGGCATCGTTCGCTGACGGAAGATTCAACATGATGATGCCGACGAGCTGCCAATCACATCTCGTAGCTCCGCCCACAAACCAATCAGCCGTCAGCTGCTGAGCTGGAACGAAAAGTGCTCTACAGTGCTGCTGCTGCTCAGTTTCTGGCGTGAAGTGCAGCGCCGAGGCAGTGATTAATTATTTCTCGGCGTAGAGTCATTGCCGTAGCGTGTCGGTGTCTGGCGTCTCGCTGGCTCAAGCTATTATCACTGCTGCTGCTGCTGCTGCTGTTGGTACCGACCGATTGACCGAGCGTTCACGCCGACCGTTCTTCTGTCCGTCCAGGTGCGTCGACAATCGCTCCACTCTGTAGCAAGCAACCGTTGGCACGGAGTTATCTTCTGTCAGCTGGAGAATTATTTATCGGCTATTCTCGGCATCGCAGACGCTGAAACGGTTTCACCTGCTTCGTTTTCAGGTGTGTTTTTCTTCGAACGAACTTCGTTAAGCCGACTGATGGCCGCATTTTTTGTCATGGCATCACGCCGTTGTTTAGTCGCAGTTTCCGAGTTTCTCTCTTCCTCAGATTAAGTGTCATGTGAACGAGAAAAAGATGTTCGGCTATTCGTCCAGTTGAGTTCCAGTCAGATGTCAGCTGTAGTAGTACATTTTCACGTAGCTGTCTTTGTTATTAGTTGAAGTTATGCCCGTCTTAGTTCTAGTTTTGCTGTATTTTCATTTATTGCTGTACTTTATGGTGAATACATTTCTGTGTAAAAAGCATGATAAAGAGGTGAATTTACAATAGATTATTATATGTTTTTATTATGTAGGCACGTCGATCATCGACGTTGTAGGCCTATATGTACTATATTTGTTTCTGGTTGATTGGGTTTGTTATAGTTGTTAGCCGTAACTTTTATGATTGTGCATCGTTTCTTATTTTTTCACACCCCATAAGTCTGCCTTTTGACTTTTCGAACTGGAAAAAGGCACACTGGTTACCGTAGAGCAGAGGAGATCGGAGATCTCCGCCGAGACTAGTTCTGCATGCCATCTGGTAAATAGTTATATACAGCAAAGAGTCCACTAAAGAAGCCGCGGATCGCCGTGCGCCGAAATCTAACCACTTCCGACTTGGGCTATGCACAGCCCCTCCGCAAAATTTATTCGAAATCTGTTTTATAAAGCCGCCGACAAAATATGCAACAACATACATGCATAACCTTCTTCTGTCATTTTCTGCGAAGTTAACAGTCTTACCTCGTAGGCCTGGATATAGTGCACGCTGTTAGGTCACGTTGAGTGACGTGATAAGCTTGCGTGCTGCTGCAACTATGCTGCATCCCAGCATCCAGCGTGCAGTGTGTATACGTAGCCTGTGGGTAACTAAATGTAAGCGCGTGGAACGGGGCCGAGAGAGCTTTGCTTTGATTGAAGTTGACAACGTCCGTTATCATCTTATCACGTGCAGCGTGTTTGTTGTGCGTTATCGACGCCTGCTGACTGACTAACTGACTCACGGACTGCAGTGACTGCTGCTGATGCTGCGGCTGTGGCTGTGTATAAACAATGACGTTTCCACGCAGCTACTGTACACTGTTCACTAGCGTCAGCCGCCTCGTGCATTGAAAACTGCAGCCGCGTCCAGTCCGGTCGGTCGAAAAGACGTCGGGCAAGACAACAGGCTGCTATATAGATGCGATAATTATACTTTCAGATCGGCGATCTGAATCTATCAATTTTTGTTCAAGATTGTCACATCGCCAATCTGAATGTGTCACTGTGTATGCGCAAACAGATTTGCGAGGGGTCACTAGTGCTATACGTGATGCAGTACGATTAATTATTATTATTTTATTAGGGTTAGGGCTATGGTTAGTGTATTTGATAGAGTTACGTGATGATAGATAGATAACCATATTAAAGGCGTAACATTAGTTATGGAGTCAACTGGACCGAGTCTGCAAACTTGGCCGACTGCACGTAACCCGTGATTTGCTGTAGGGATTGAGGTCGTCAGTAAGCCAGCTGCCATGGCGGCATGTGTCTGCGGCCGCCACAGACACATACCGTCGTGGCAACACGCCTTGGAGTGTTCAGATCGCTGATTTGAAGGTAGGCTATCGTTTTTTGTCTAAGATTCTCAGATCGGCGATCTGAACGCATCACCGTGCATATGTGGACCGGCGATCGGCAGCCCGTTGAGATGATGCAATTGTATTAAATAGATGTTATTAAATGAACATTTTAAATAACTGTCCATTGACAGTTGCGGCCAAACCGGCATGCTATACTGTGTAGCTGGTGCATACGAGCCGTCAGGGACGAGCAATCGAACTGACAGTGATCGGTCTCAACTAAATATGCTGAAAATACAACTACTTTCAGTGGGCGAAGGCCGGAGGCATATACGTGCAGAGTTCGGTTCTCCCTTGGCGCCCAGTTTTAACGGCATAGTTTTACCTAGTTTACTTTTTTGCACGTGTGCTTATCTGCACCGTATTTATGCCTGTGACAGACAAACCGGTGCCAGGATATGCCAGTAATCATACTACAGTGTGTCATTTGCCTGATGTCCAGCTGAGCAATGTCCAATCACAACTGACCACTTGCAGCAGCATTGCTGGCCAGCTGCTCTTTAGCCTTGCTCACTGCAGTTCTCCGATACAAATCAAAAGTAAGTGTCGTTCATTCGTGTCATTCATTGCTGTTAATCTACATGCTGAAGAAGCACGTTACGACTTTCGGTTTTTTTGTCTGTCGGTCCGCTAGCGGTTTTAGCACAATGCATGATGATACAGTTGTGAGCGTGTTTTGATGCATTTTTGTAAAGGTTGGCACAGCACGGCACTGCAGGCAGAAATAGTCGGAATCAGTTCGTAACATTTTCGACATCTTGGATGCAGACGGACAGACGCAAAAACGTGTAACTTGCTCGGTGAAGATTATGGGGCAAAATTCTTATGACCTACGGTGTATACATACTCGTATTTTTTATTGACTATGCATGAATAGTGTAGATTGACTTGAGCTCTACAGTGTGGTGCAGATTTTAATTTTCCAACTATTAAGCGCCGCGGTTAAGAAACTCGCGGCATGTGGCCTTTGCACTAGCCGGCAGTATTCCCGGTTTAATATTATTAAGTTCGCCCATGCGCGATGAAAGTGATATTTAAGCAGTTGTTCGTCGGGTACGAAGGAAGTTCTTGACTTCTCTGATGAGATTTTCTGCTAATGTGCTTAGCCACTGTTATTATTCTCCTTACAACTGATGAACAGTAATTAAATCGATGGACATTGTGATATTGATTCAGTGCATGACGCTGTCCGACTGCATGCGTGGCGCTGGCGACGTGTGAGTCAAAATTATTGCTACTATATGTACAAAATGACAAAGCTGCCACACGCTGGCACGATGTTGCTGATTGATGTAAATGTTCTGCAGCTGAATCTGATGATGCGGAGAGCACGCTGCTGACGTCACAAGCCAGCAGCTCTGACGCCACTCACTGCAGGTAGATTTGCATTGTGTCTTTTGATGTCTATAAAGTATAGAAGTTGTGACGAATGTATGATATGGTATTCCACCAAAAAACTTTTTGGCACAAAATAGCAAGTACATATACCTGCATATAAGGAGACGACATGAAATTGTTTATGCATTATTGCAACGGTGCGAAGTCATCGAAGAAAACTAATTTGTCGCTGGCTGCTCGGCTGGCGATGATGCCCGCCTCAAGGCTGCAGTGTCGTCGACGACGTCGAAAGCGACGTCAGGAAGTGATGCTGACTGGCGGCGTCTGCAGCCAACTTTCACCATCATCACTGCTGCTCCTGCTGCTGCTGCTGCTGCCGTCGCTCTCTGCCGGGAATCGAATGTCGCGCTTGCCTCGCGCCCGCCGACAAAAGCAGCCTTTCCCTGTTCCTTTCTGTCTCCGCTCTCCTTTCTTTCTCTGTATATATCTCTCTTCTCTCGCTGGCTCGTCGCATCCGGAAAAACGGCTCGTGGCGCCTGCGCGCTGATGACTTCCGGACATTGAGGCGCAGTCTGCGCATGCGTGTATCGGTTACAGCGCCGGATGTCACGTGACCGCTGTCGGCGGGCCACTTAGAGTATACACTGCTGCAGTCCCTTCCCATCTGTGTCCCACCCCATGGCTTAGTTAGTAATAAAACCACGCGCGCACTTTCATGAAAATATATCAGGTGAAATTTTCATTAGTTTTACACTCGGAAGACGATCGATCGCTGAATTGGTCACTGAACTAGTACTGTTCTTAAAATTTGTCATCTTGTGCTATTTTTAATTACAGTAGTGGGCCTATTCCATTAATTTTATACCTTCGCCAAAAAGGAGATCGTACTTTCGCAGTCTGATATAATATACGTTTTGTTTGTGAGCTATGTTTTTCCGCTGGAAAACTCAGATAGTTACAGACGAATTTTCGTGACGTTTTTTCAAAACGATCGAAACGATCGTGACAAGTACTGTTAAAAGCTTGGAAATTGATGGCAATTTAAATCGCAAGGTAGTTTAGTTATAGAACTTTGGACTTGCGATTGCAAGATCTTTGGTTCGACTCCCAGTTGCGGGTTTCTATAAAGTGTTTTAGATGCCGACAAATAAGCCATCTCGGTATATAAAACAACACTAAGGTCAACTCAGCCTTCCATTCCTCCGGCGTATCGAGTAGCGGCCTGAACTTGTGACGGGGCGCGTTCACCTGTGTCGGTATAGCACTGTGATATGGCGTGTGACGCTCCGTAGCTCTGAGATGAATTTCCTGTGAAGAGCTGTACCATTGAACGATCACAATTCACAGTCCTGCAGATCCAGGATTCTTGGGTACGAATTGCAATAAGGGTTTTTTTCATTTGCAGTTAGTCTACGTTGCGAGTTGCGACGATCAAGATTACGACAGTGATCGATGAAGACGATGATAAAGATAGTGAAGTATTTGTATTGCTGTTTTTTTCCAGCATATCATCATCACCATCGTCGTCGTCGTCGTCATTGCAACAAGTTGCACCTGGCTGCTCGGGCGCCGCCGTTGCGTTGACAACGGTCGTCAAGACGACGAGCTGCGGTGACGTCAGCTGGTCGCTAGCAGCAATGCAGGCCTATCAGACTCTCGGCTGTCAGACGCCGGTCGGTGCCGCGGGCTTCGGTTCCACGGCGTTCTATGGACAGTCGCCCAGTCCGCATTCTAGTCTACCGGCCGCGTTCTACGCCGATGGTACTTTAACGCTCTATATGAATTACGCTATGTTTAGTGCATGGCTTAAGTATGCGTGTTGCTTACTTAGGCCTACTTACTTACTTATTTACTTACATTGTCGCTTCAACAGTTGCGATTGTACTGCTGCTTAAGCGATCTTGGTGTTGGTCTTAACATTCTGGTTTGTTTCCATCACCTTTATGGTTCTGCTTTGCATGCGGAGATGATGGTGAATGATGAGGATAATAAAATTGATAATATAATATGTGTTGATGAACGATGCAGGCGTAAAGATGAAATCGTCGTCGAACGGAGCTGCGGCGGGAGGTGGGAATGCTTCGTCATCGTCATCATCATCATCAGCTTCAGCAGCAATGAGTTCGTACTTCGCGGCTGCTGCAGCGGGCTACGGCGCGGCTAACCAGTACGCCGCGGCGGCGGCGTTCGGCGCTGCTGGCTTCAGTCCGTCGGCTACGGCAAACAGCAGCTTCATCACCTCGCAACAGGTGCTCCTCTCCCCATCTACGTGCAGCAGACTTGGAATTTTAGGGGTTGAATAGGCGGAGCCGATTGATCTTCTGTTTGCACACGTATGCTAAAATTTTGTGTTTTTATTCTGCGGCCGTCTTTATAGGTCGCAGATAGACACGGAAGTCTCTTCGTTTGTCTGCCATTTCTTCGACTACGTCCATAGGTTTCACACGGATACCTGAAGTGTATATTATGTGTATGTTACAGACCAGGCCCATGTATAGGCGAATGACACTTATTCAACGTAGTTAACCGTAAATGAAAACAACGTAAGAAACTAAGAGAACTTATGAGAGAATATGCCGATGATTGCCGCGTCGTCGTTCCCATGCGTGCTAATGATGCAGACCCCGTCTACAAAAAAACTCCCGCTTTTGCACTGCTCTGCTGATAACAGTACTATTCCGCTGCGGTTGGTTTGGTTAGTTGCTAGAAGTCGCTGATGTCCCGTCATGGCTGTCAGATTATCACTGTCTTTAGCCTGTCTTCAACTCGCGTATGTCCGTGATGTGTGACAACGGAATGCAATTAGTGCTAGCCGGCGTTTAGCCGTTTAGCTGCAATGTTTGCGCAACGAATTGCGCCGAGCAATTCGTTGCTCGGCGCTCAGCTGCAGAGTGGCTCGTCCTAGTGGGGATTAAAATGGCCGGCAACTGACGTTTGTTTGGCTGGTTACGAACTTACGACGCGAGTGGTCGAGGGGCTTTCGATTCCACTGAAGTAGCCAGGGGGCGGGGGGCACTGAGGGGCCTACTCAGTTACTCAAAATAGTGGCAAAATGCACCAACAAAGAATCCGAAAAATTTTTGTGCCCCATCCTCAGACCCCTTCTCCTCAAGTGCCCCCTTCTACATCCAGCTACGCCACTGTTAGATTTTCGTAATACTGAGCGTTTTATTTCCTCTCAACGCGTATTTGTGGGAAAGGGGAGTAGGATGGCGTATCTTTAACTTTTTATTTTGCTATTTTTGGTATAAAATTAAAGAAATAGTTCATCTGTCGTTTTTTTGTAACTTGTGTTATTTTTTCTTTGATTATTTTTGCAAGTCCGAGTTCAAGTTGCTTGCTTTGTTTTCTTTTTCTATTTTTTTCTATTACAGTTTACGGCGAGTTAAAGACTTATAGCTCTAATAGAGCACTGCAGCATAGTTTTACATTCCAGCAGCATTTAGAGCTATTTTACGTGTTCTGTTACACTGCTCCTGGAAGTGACGTAATAGATGAGTTGAATTGTGCGTGTTTGCTGTATGTAGGCCGGCGAGTACGGTGGCTACGGCGTTGGCAGCTACAACCAGGCTGCGGCGGCGGCGCACTACGCCAATCCCTACTGCTACTACCCGTATATGTCAACACCTCTGGGCGCCAGCATGGTCGCCCCCTCCACGCAGACTTATCAGCTGTTACCTCAGCCGCCCTCCACAGCAGGTGCGTATCACGTGACCTCCATCCTAGGGGTTTGTCGAAATTTTGTCTTTTTAGGTTTGCTAAGAAACGACTCGCCGTATAGGAAACAAAAAAAATTTATAAATGTTTACGCGGAACAGTTAGGTAGCTTTTACTAGCCTACCATAGCAACCATGAGCAACGGAAAATCGAGTAATCTAGGTCTACACCATTTCTATAGTTGAAAACTTATGCTTAATACGGAACGCGGTTAGTTTTCCGATAAATAAGAGGTTTCAACTCTAGTTTAGTCTTATGCTATGAATTAGCTATAGGCTATAATACAGTAAAAAATCATAAAGGTGGTTTTTCTTTTAAATTCTGTAGAGCACTAAAAGATTGTAAACTGAAATCATCTGCACTGCGCTGCAGTGATAAAACGATAAAATTATAATTTGTATGACGTCTCTGACCGACAGATGGCTGCATATTATGTCGGCAGTCGGTACTGAGCCCGATTTCCTTTCTGGATCTGTCAACAGTTTTTCTCATGCTCATTATGTCAAATCAAGTTGATACTCTAAAGACTTGATGACTATCAGTTCAGCCGTTGCGTCCGTTACTTTGAGCGACCAGCACGCTTCTATATAGCCTTCTATATACTTTTTCTAAACAGACGTTTTAGTTTGCACGTCCACGCAAACCGACCCGACGCATCGATTTCACATTCCCGAGCCTGAGCGCTTTTTGGAGTGATCACATATACGCTAACACTGTTGCTGTTATCTTTTATTTTTATACTGGCTTAGCAGTGTAACGTTTAGCATGTTGGCCTTGCGATCGTGCGAGGTCATTGGTTAGAGTTCCGGTCGGGTCGCTATCAAATGAATACTACTTGGCTGGGCGACTGTCTGCGGACAGGTAAACCATCCAACACCAAGGTCAACTCAGCCTTCCGTCCTTCCGGGGTAAATAAATCGAGCACCGGCCTGTCTGGCTGCATGGGGTAAAGGCGGGGCGCGTTCACCCGTGTCGGGTGGCGGGTAACACTGTGTGATCCCATACGGCAGGTGACACTCCGTATAGCCCCCTATAGGTCTGAGATGAGTTTCTATAAAGAGCTATATGATTTTTAAACGTTTAACTTGTTTGTTTGTTTACAGCGGACGCGTCGTTCGTGTCGGGTTTGCTGACGTCATCGGCGGTGATAAAGACGGAGAATCCGTCGAATGACGTCACGAAGAATTGGGCGTCCTCCACCACTGCGACGACTGCTGCGTGCACTGAAGAGAAAGGTAGATACGGAGCTGCCACTGTGAAAATCACCAATGCTGAGGACAGTTTGCTAGTCCGAAGGGGCACTAGTCCGAATAGCGCGAGGATTGGGGATCGAGTTACTGTTAGGTTTAGTAATAGGGTTAGAAATAGGGATAAGCCGTATCTTTGGCTTCCGTGGACCTTGGCTGTAGTGGCCCATGGCTATGACGGATCGGAACCTGACCAAATTCAGACTTCGCCTTCAGACCAGTCACCATAAGAAATCCTTTTAAACGATTCCATAGTTGAATCAAAATCTACTAAAACGTCTCGGTGGTAATTTGTGCGCTCTTATTGCCGCTATTTGATATCGTTATCGACGCGGCAGTTTTTTTGTGCGCGTTAGCCGCTTCGACTACTGCCGTGGATTGCGGTCACCAGCGTGGTGTTTTTGTAAACATTTAAGTAAGTAAGTAAGTAAGTAAATGATTTATAAAGCGCCAAAGTCTCAGAAAGAATCAGGGCGACGCCTGACGCGAGCGGAATTTCGAGGTCAAATCCTGTATAAGTCACGTAATATCATCACTACCACAACTGCTGCTGCTGCTGATGATGATGATAATAATAATGGTGGTGGTAATTAGATGCTCATATACATCATCCGATCACTGCGGTCCATTTCTCGGCATCTTATGCCAGACACACTGCTGCGTATATTCTGTATCGTCGCTCCGTGCGGTTATTGGAGCCGGCAGCGATTGCATGCAGACAACGGGCGCTGCTGTAAAGTGGCGCGTAATTGCCCGCTGACTGCTGCCAGTTTATGCCGAGGAGATTTCGAGTTGGGTCGGTTGATGACTGGAAGTGTAAGGATATTGGCCCCATCTACTGACAGGCTGACGCTGGCAGAGCTTGGTTGACGCTAATGCACGGTAATGAATAGCATCTGTGCCACGTCATGTACGGTAGGCTACCTCATGCAGTCTCCGCATCTCGGACCTGTATAGGTCTACACGGCGACCAGTCGCAGTATGTGGTGCCGTGGCATGCATCATCTCTCGTGGTCCTTTCGTCACCTGTCATAAAGCTGATTGACATTTTATATCTTACCCACTCGCTCGTATGCATGTCAGCTAAACAATTGCCAGCACGTGGATTCCATTTGCATAACGTTTGCGTGCATACGCGGCATCATTTTTAAATTATGAATTATTTGGAACATTTGGGGGTCAAATAGTCAGAGCCATCCCGACCCACTGCCCCTGTGACCCATGCCCATACTCGATGTTGCTGATCTGAAGCGGCGGCGCGCTTGATTGCTGCATCATGCATGGTCTGGTCCGTATTGACGAGACCGTCGACCAGTGATGTGGACGGCTGCGTGCCTCTGTAGAGAACTGTTGGACCACACTTCAAACACTTTCTGTGATAATATGAACAGTTTTTTTGCGCACTACTGCTGACTTTACTCGATAGTTATCCGATATTACTACTGGACAGGGTTGTTAATATCGCAGTATTGGTATCGCTACCAATACTATCGGCGATACTTTTTCAGCTATTTTTTGGCAATATTCGATACCAATACTTTTGTCAGCAACCAGCGCCGTTGAGGCTGCTGCACAACAACGACCGAGGCACAACATAGCGGATGCCTGCCCGCACGCAGGGAGACGTAGGCCCTAAACTACAAGCGATGGACACACGTGCTGGGGTCCGTCTGCTCCGCGGATGGAA
>Ga0209671_1006158_pt1 | contig 12259 bp, 7 predicted proteins | sample WorMetHERISLAND2_2_FD_187401 | JGI IMG/M metagenome (GOLD analysis project Ga0209671, IMG submission 187401) | Marine gutless worms symbiont microbial communities from Max Planck institute for Marine Microbiology, Germany - Olavius geniculatus... | ecosystem: Host-associated > Annelida >...
GAAGAAGGGGAAGGAGAAAGGAAAGGGAAAGGGAAGGTGGAAGGAAGATAGCGTAAGAAATGTCGGACGCACGAACGCACAAACGCACGCACACACGCACGGACGGACACAAAGGTGATTTTATACTCTGTCCAATGCTATGCATAGCATTGCATTGTACAGACAATAATTAACAATTCTTTGCAAACGAAAAAAATACCAGCACCGAATGCCGACATAACATGCGGCCGTCGGCGTTATTATCAGAATTGCCGTCATCGTCAAACATGCATACCCGTAGGCCTACAACATAGACACTAATGGAATTGGAAATCCCACTATTTCTTTGTAGTCTGTTTCATCACACCAGCATAGCGCGAGGCTATCTATCGCGGATGCAGCACTTCAGACTATACGAGTTATTTTCTTAAGGTTTTTACGCGCGAAAGCAGCTACTGCTTCCAGCGCGTCTTAGCCTTCGCAATTCTGTCTGTCTGTCTGTCCGTCTTCCGTCACACGGGTGGATCAGTCAAAAACGGTGCGATCTAGGATCACCAAATCTTCACCGTCGGCTGCCTGTAAGACTCTAGTTTCAGGAACTGTAAAGCTTTTCCATAAATTCGAAGCGGGTCACCCCGAAAGAGGGCGCTAAATGAGAGGGGGTGGGCAAAATTTGCGATTTTTGGCCAATAAGTCGCTGTATCTCAGTAACGGTGCGAGATAAGGCCTAGGTTACTATTAATCACTAATAAGAAGTCGTACACTATCTCTCGATTGGCGCCGAATTCAATGACCTTGAATGACCTTGAACGCTAAAATAGGGGATTTTATGAATTTTTTGTCGATTTTGGGCTGCGACACAAGTCTATATCATTCACAAGGTGGCGTCACGCTACTATCGTTATGCGATCCAGATAGAGAATTTGGTATTTGTATATTAACTTAGCGTGAACACCCCAATTTTCAGCTTAACTACTGAACCGGAACTGCTATATTCTTTTGCGCGTCTCATGAGCATTAGCTCAAATTTCTTGTTGAGTTTTGACGTCACTCCCGTGGTGACGACTTTAACTTTTGAACTGAAAAAAAACTGGCACATCAGCTACTCCTACTGTAAAGAACTTTCACATCAACTTTCTTACACTTTTTACGGGCGACAGCAGAATGCTTCGCGCGTCTTAGCCATCGTCTAAGCGTCTGTCCGTCCGTCTGTCCGTCACAGTCGTGAGCTCTATCAAAACGGTGCGCGCTAGAATCACGAAATCTTCACTGTGGGCTGCCACAAGGACTCTAGTTTTGTGTGACGAAATTTCGTGCCCCTGGGTGAGGGGGTTCTCCTCGAACGAGAGCGTCAAAGCGGGGTAGGCCTACCCCTCTAACAAAACGTTATTTTGCCGTTATTGGCTCGTCTACTGTGAAAACGGTTGCAGATAGGTACACGCATGCTGCTTATCATAATAAGAACTGGTGATGGGATTTTTAGATTTATCAACATCGATAAACTTGAACGACATTGAACCTCCAAAAGAGTGGTTTTTGATGAATTTTCAGCAATTTTTGACTGCAGCACACATTTCAACAGTGAATTGCGACAAAATGGCTAGAGATAGACCAAGACAACCTGCATATGAAATTTTCAGCGTTAAACCCAAATTATAACAGTGTAGGTCCCGAGCCTTTAGGTTCAAGAAGGCCAGCGCAGAAGGGCGTCAAAGCCGGCTGCCCACCTCAAAAGTGGTTATTTTACCGCTATTGGCTCGTTTAGCGTAAAAAAAAAACAGTTGGATATAGGCACAGATACTCTGCTAATCACAACAAACGTTAGTGACAAACTTTTTAATCGTGTCAACATCAATGACCTTGAATGACCCTGAACCTTCAAAATAGGAAGTTTTAATGTTTTTTCTTGCAATTTTCGGCTGCAACGCACATTTCAAAAGTGAATTGTGCCGAAATGGCTGAAGATGGAAATGGAGAACCTGCGTATGAAATTTTCTAAGCGTTGAATGTACATTTTTAACCATCTTAGGTTCAAAAAGTCTTTTGTACGGAGGCCTCAAATTTTGGTACTCCTTCAAGATGCATTATTATTCTATTGCACGGTGTACACAATTGCCCAAATGGCAAGATCGCTGCTATCGAGCGCCACGTGAGCTTTGCTAAAATTACCTATTGGTATTTGAGTCAGGAGTTGGTATGGGACACGCATATGGACAGACAGACGGGTAAGATGCGTTATACAGCCTACATCGCACGGCCACATAACTTAGTAGGTAGGCAATAAAAACAAAAATTAAGTTACTTAAAAATAATAGAACTATCATAGCGTCGAAGAGAAAACAATATAAAAAACAGAAGATTGTCAGTACTGTTAACCCAGTCACTAAATATGATTTTATTCACTTGAAGCAAATAAGTACTAAACCTGCATGAGGCGAAGACTTTAGCCAAAGTTTTTGTATAAAGCGTGAAATGTTGGAAGAAATGGTATTGCGACTGCGAGATTCAGTAGCCTACATACGTTACGTACAGTGGCGTAGCCAAGGGGGGGGTCAGGGGGCCCAGAGGGCCCAGACCCCCACCGATCCTCCAGACATAACATAAGCATACGTATAAACTGCATGAAATTTGCCAATTTGGTCAGTTCATTTTGGGGAAAATAATTAAAATTGTTGCCACCAGATCTCATCTTTTAAAGCTAAAATGCACAAAATTTGATTTCAGCTATAGGGCTCTGCTCCAGACCTCGCGGGGGAGCTCTCAGCGCTCCCACAGACCTTCTAGCTAGATTTTAGGGGGTCCTACTTCTGAGGGAAGAGAGTGCCGAGAAGAGGGGAAAAGAGGGGAAGGGAGAAAAAGGGTAAAATTTTTGGCTACGCCACTGATTACGTACGAATATTACAATGTCAGCCCATTATAATGTATGGTACGTCATTATGGCGAGCTAAAACCTGGTCAGGTAGCAGAGCCGCATGATGTTCTATCAAGGAGTCAGACACGTCGTCGTCTCGACTGTGTAACTTTGCAGCTGTCACCAGCTCCTGGTTCTACACATGCCATCACAGCACAGCTGCAACTGACTGAGACAGACCACAGCAACATTTACGACATACAGGGTAAACCCAAAAATTGACACCATTTATTATACGCTTAACTTTATCAAATATTAATCGATTTTCGACATTTTTTCACTGTCAAAATCAAGAGAAAATTTGCAGTAACATCATCACTTAGGATCGCACCACACCTCAAGTGTGTCTCTACACTACCTTTTGCCTTATAAAAGCACCACAATAAGGCATTTCGTTGATCGCACACCATTGGTCAGTGGCGTCGCCGGGTTGAGTGTATCGTCTAGCAGCAAAATGAACACATTAAATGTAAAAACTGCAAGATGAGACAGTTACTTGGGACAACAACTGAGACAAAAAACGTGTTATTTTCTGTTGTTAATTTCTTAAAATATGTCAAAAGAGAAGTTTTGTTTTTAAGTGTTGCTTGTTAGACACTGACATTTCACAAGGTAGTGCAGCAACACACTTAAAGTGTGGTGTTATTTTTAGTAACAGCGTTATATAAATTTTCTCGTGATTCCGACACTGAAAAAAATTTGAGAATTGGTTGATATTTGACGAAGTTAAGACCCATAAAAATAATGCCACTTTTTGGCCAACCCTGTAGAACAGGTTATTTTACCACTATTGGCTGGTGTAGCGTGAAAACGGTTGCAGATAGGCACAGACATGCTGTTTATCATAACAAGCACTCGTGACGAGCTTTTAAATGGTGTCAACATCGATGACCTTGAATAACCTTGAACCTTAAATGATAGGGGGATTTTAGTGTTTTTTTGCAATTTTCGTCCTCAGCGAACATTTCAAGAGTGAATTGCACTGAAATGGCTGGAGATAAATCTGGACAAGCTGTGTAGGGTCTATGAAATTTTTAAGCACAGAACGTCGATTTTTATCTGTCTAAATTTTGACCTCTTAAATTCAAGGCATCTTCCGTATGGAGGCCTGAAATTTTTGTACTCCTTCAAAACGCATTATTTTATTGCATGCTGTACACGATTGCCCAGGTGGCAGGACTGTACGTTGCTATAGCGCGTCACGTGAGCTTTTCTCAAATTACTTGTTACTTTTTGTCTCTGACACATTGTGGGTGGACATGGACGGTAAGTAGCAGTTTTAAAAATGGTTAACTTAAAGCGCTGAAGTCATCTCAGAGCTACAAAGCAACTCCTGCCATACGAGATCAGATCACACCGTGTTATCGATGCCATCTGACACAGATGAACACGCCCTATCTAAACCATAGCCAGAGAGAAAACAGACAGGCACAATTCATTTGCCTATACCCTGGAGGGATGGCTGTTAATATATGGAGAGTAGCCCGAGCTTATTCAGACCACTCACTAGTGTATGCAGCATTGGTGTTTTCAGTAGATTTGGCATATGGTTTGCAGTATGTCTGTGAATGAATGATCCCATCCAAGTAGGCCCAGTAACCGGGCCCGGCCTAGAGCAACTTCATTGGTCAACACCAATGTGTTACCTTCATGTACTACACCACTCCACCACGCTAACCAAAGTAAAAAATTCCGGTTGGTAGTTGCGAGATAAATTGAGATGATATGTCAGAAATTCAGAATCCAAGGTTTGCAACAGGACTGCTCCCCATCCAACCAAGAACTGCTAGACGTAACATCCATACGTCGTGTATGGGCAGTGACGTCATGGCAAGGAAGAGAAAGACAACTGTCCCCCCACTCTAAATTTTGGGCTGTCGAAAAATTGTCAGAAAATTTTCTTCCTGTCGAAATATTTCTGTCCAAAAATGCAAAATACGGGGTTAAAAAACTACCATTTGGGGAAAATTTAGGAGCAAAATTAAACCTGCGAGCACCTGTACTACCTTCTGTTGGAAATTTGCAAGAAAATGCAACTTTCTGTCCCACCTACTTTTTTTAAAGCCACGAGTCCGCTGTGTATAATGATAATAATGATAATGTCTAGCTGGGTGTTCGCTTACCTCGATGTGTAGTTCAGCTATTCGGCGGCGCATCTGTTCAACGAGCTGTGAATGTTCAGCGTCACGTATTCTGGACATCACTTCATCCTCCGCACACTTCACATAAAAAACACACAATACACTTGTACACGCACGCAGACTGACTTACCAGTGAATACTGTCAAACTACTTATTAGTGTTTGCTGCTTTGTTAAGGTAAAGGCCTCTGGGCCCCTATTTTGAGCTTCATGGGCCCCTCTTGTGCTTAGCAAAAATTTAAAAACCAAAACGCAAGCAAACATCATTAAATTTAATTGCAATCTGCACTAGATCTAGCACTGTTAAAGCTACTATCAGCCACTACTACTAATAACTAGAAAGCAGTCATAGCCCGCAGGTACCTCCGCCAAGGCAATGTTATTCGCCAGGTGGCGTCACCATATTCACTCTGCCAGCGGTTCCCTTATGCCCCCTTTAACGCAATGGTAACGAAAATTTCAAAGTAATCCAAAATCAAGGATTCCTGTCGGATCACCCCCAAAATTGAATCACTGGTAATTGTTGCCACGCCCGACATACCCCCAAAATTTCAGAAAAATCCGTCCATAACTTTTTGAGTTATAACTTTTTGAGTTATGTTGCTGACACACAAACAAACAAACAAACAAACAAAAACCGGCAAAAACATCACCTCCTTGGCGGAGGTAATAATAACGATAATATTGCCACTGCTTATAGCATCCTTGGTCAATTTCTAGGCACTCTCAAAAACGAAGTCAACAAAAGAATAACAAAAACAAATTCATTCCAATTTAATATTGTATGGTACAGCTTGCTACGTCACACAAATGACAATGAATATTAGACGTACTGTTTGCCCAAATGTACCACAGGCCAACATCAAGGCTGCAAAAGACAACAGGGCGTAATGACATGACGGTTTGATTCAGTCGAAAGAATCACCTTTGACTCAGCGACAGAGAGTTTGCGCTGCAGCTCGACAATGGTGTTCTGTAGTTCAATTTCTCGGAGTTGAGCGGCTGACAACGCTTCTGTCAGATTCGCCTGTTCATCCTCTTGACGCCGTATCTTACGCTCGTTCACGTGATTCTGCACGCGCAAACACGAACACAAATAACAGGATTTCACTTTAGTTTCAATAAACTCGAAACGCTTTTTTGGAGTGTGATATAATTTAGATGAAAAGGAAAGATGTTAAGACGTTTCATGCAGGTTGTTAAAAAAGAAAGTTAGGAAATCGTTGATCATAGGTGCAGCGATAGGCTATAATGGTATTTTTACCTCCATCAAGAAGGTTATGTTTTTGCCGGTTTTTGTCTGTCTGTGTGTCAGCAAGATAACTCAAAAAGTTATGGACGGATCTTTCTGAAATTTTGAGAGCATGTCGGGAATGGCAAACATTACCAGTGATTCAATTTTGGGGGTGATCCGAAAGGAATCTTAAATTCTGGATCACTTTGAAATTTTCGTTACCATTGCTTTCAATGGGGCATAAGGGAAACCGCTGCAAAACCGAAAATGGTGCTGCCACCTAGCGAACAACATTGCCTATCGGAGGTGTGCGGGCTCTGACTGCTTTCTAGCTGAAAATGTTATTCAGGATAGACTGTAGACTGGGAAGATGACTCTACGCTTAACGAATGGACGATGTAATAGAAAATTGCTCTTATGAAAAGGTGAAATAGAAGGCGGAGAAATTGGACATAACCTAATACTGAAAGGCAGAACATCCCAAGAACAAACAACAAACGACTGAAAGATATCAATAACTCAGAATGAAAAATTACATTCGGCGATGGCGGAAACGTTCAAAACGTTTCTCTTCGATCGGTGTGGTGCCCACTAGGCCTACACGACCATGGGTCACTGCAAAAAGCTGCATTGAACGCATTCTTACTGTTCACGCATCATGCATAACTGAATGTGAGAAAGTTCTAGAAAAACCACAATGTCAACAAGATGGCTCACGATATGTGCAACCTGTCAAAAGGTCGAAAGTTGAAATCACAAAGCCACATAAAGCCTTTACCTTTGTTCAGGTGCTATATGGAACATTTTTGACTGAGCTTTATGTGGCTCTTCTTAACCTATAGGTTAAGGTCAGAAGAGGCCTATAGCTCTTAAGGAGCAGACCACTCACAGAGCTACGGAGCGTCACTTGTCATATGGGATCACACAGTGTTACCTGCCACCCGACAGAGGTGAACGCGCCCTGCCTTAACCCCAGCCAGATAGGCCAGTACTCGATTTACCTACCCCGGAGGGATGGAAGGCTGAGTTGACCTAGGCGGTTGGTTACATACGAGATGGTTTACCTGCCCGCAGGCAGTCACCCATCGCAGTATTAACCGGGCCCGACGTACAGTAACTTCGCTGATCGGATCAGATGCGTTACCACTACACCACGCCATCAACCCAACTGTGAATTACGGAGAAAGACCCCCAGTGCTTCCAGCAACGTATAACTTTCTGTAACGGACTTCTGAACTGGTGGAACTGTTTAACTAACTTAGGTTGCAGTACTGTAAGAACAGGCTTTTTGCTTCATCTTTTAAATGGAATTTGTATCTGATAAAACTGCTCTTTTAATGTACTGTAGGCTGCTATCTTGCAGGACAGGAAAATACCTGCACCAACGTAAACTGAAAAGAAAATTAGTTTGGATTAGCTGATGCAAATAAAAAATACTAAAATTAATTTATCTGCAAATCTTCATGAATTTATTCATTCAGACATCATCGTTGCAATCATCTTAATGTCGCCAGTGCCAGTATACTGCACAAAATCGATATGAACAAAAAATCCGTTTTCATCCGAATTAACCTGACGCAAATGCGTCTAAAATAAACTATATGTTGAATCTAATGGGCTTGATTCATTAATTTCCCAAGTCCAGTAAAAGTTTCACAGAGGGTGACGGTGCTAACAGACCTGTGTTTCTAGTTCGATAAGTCGTCGTTTGAGGGCGTTCATGTCGCTGACGAGGCTGGTTTCACGCAGTCGCAGTGCCATGACGGTGTCACGTAGTTCAGCGGTCTGAGTGGATGACGTCTTCCCTCCTGACCCCGACGACTGACCGCCCTCCACAAAGCACTGCGACCGTACACAACAGTTCCGAGATTAGATAGGCCACATCTATCATTATACTGTTCTGCGAGCGCCAAAGTTTATCGAATTAAAAGTCTTAGAATACCATTTTTTACCAATTAAACCACGAACATCACTCAAGAGTTAAGTCTCTGCCGAGGACCGTGTTTCATTCTTGCCTGTCCATACAAAATCACAATAGTAAATACAAACCCTGTTGTGGAAGAAAACTGAAAGTTCGAAGTACCAACCAAATCATACAGCAAGTGCCACACGCCTATTAACGGGGCAGGCGGGGTGTCATATGGCTTGGCGCCCAAACGTAAGTGACGTTATTGCATTGCAGACGTGCGAGCGATGTATACGAAAAGCAAGGAGGACAGTGGTCGGTCGATACCTGCCAGTGTCGCTGCAGCTGTAGCAGTTTCTGTTCGAACTCCTTCATCGAGAGATGCGCCTCCGCCTCGCGCAGTTTGCAGGCCACGAGCTCATCGTGCAGTCGCTGAATCTCAGGTGAACGTTCGTCACGCGCCACCGTCACAGCGGCTGCAGGTGAACGCACCTCATCATTGGTCAAACTAACTTCATCAGTTTCTGCACTGCAGTCTACTCCTGCCTGCTGCTGCTACCACACCACACAATATACACTATGTCTCAAAAAAACTTCCCACCACGTTATCCCCCCTGTCCTCCAACAGACATCATTATCACACTGATGACTGTCTGGAGGACAACAGGGAAGATTATCAGAACTACCATTATGGTTAACTACATATGCATGCGTATAATGGAGTTCTTACAATTTTAGGTTAAGCTCACTTTTGTGTTTTGTGTTTCTGTAAAGGTTAAACTTACCGTTCCTTTATTATGTGTTTATGTGCATTCTGCCTGAAAAGGACGTCCCCGAAATGACCTGTGTCGGGTGGGACGTAATACTCACTCACTCACCCCACCATGTCATTCTCCATTTTGCCGAATGTTGACCAATTTTCAAAATTATTTTACTGGCACATTCCGCGGACAATTTGCAATAAGGTGATTACTAAATATCCCAGCACACCTTAACTGTGTCGATACACTAACAGCATATTTGATGAAGATATCAATAATGACATGTTGGGAAGTTTGTTGAGAGTCAGTGTATAGCGGCTTTGTGACAGCGAACAAAAGGAAGAAATACCCCCTTAAAATTTAAGCTGCACAAACATTTCCTTGTCGCAAAATTTTCTTCCAAAAATATTAAATTTAGAACGCAAAATCCCCCATACTGGAGAAACTTGGATGCAAAATGTAAAAAAATTCTAAACATCCACAATCTCGTACGTGACGCGGAAAGTTGCAGCTGTCTGTCGGAAAAATTGCAAATTCCTGCCAGAAAGTTGCAACTTTTCGACAGACAAAAATTCCTGCCCTGTCTACTTTTAACCACGACGCCAAACGTATGCCAATATACGAGTAGCCTAATGGGGTGTTTACACGATCCAGCAAACGCCAGCAAACTTCCAGCAAATGTATTCAGAATACACGTGCTAATGCTGGACGTTTGCTGGATCACGTAAACACCCTAAAAGTGAGTGAGTGGTGTCTTAAAGGCACATCCACCATTGACCACAAAGTGCCCCAATAAAAAACCAGCCCCAAGTTTTTTTTCACAATTGCGCCAAGTATCGACCCATTATATAAAAAATTTTTCCGTAAATTTTTAACTGAGTAATCACTGCAGCTCTCACAACACTCCAACTGCATTTTGCTGGTATAACTATCGTAAAATTAGGGTCAGCTTTAGAAAAACTTGAATATGACGTCGTGTGTAAATGCATGCATATAAGAATGTTAAACTTTGCCATACGTCCTTATTTTCAAAAAACTAACTACTGCTTAAACTGGAATTAATTTCTTTCAAGTTTCAACAAATGAACGTTCCTTTTTGAAAATAAACCAACTAGGCTATAGCTCGATACCTTCTCTAGATGTTCAATTCTCTGATGAAGCAATGAATTTTCCGCTCTCAGTCTCTATACATAGCAGCCAGCAGCTTACAAAATTATTCTTACAACGAAACACCTGACAATTTTTTTTGACAAATTTACGGGTCCGGTATCATAATATATACGCGCGTGTGTCACAGACCTAAGCGTGGACCGTGGAAGCGTAAAGGAATGGCGTCTATATATTAACACGTCGTGGCACATTAGCGACAACTCTGTCCACAGAGTGACCCAATAAAAACATGCCACGGTGGCAGTCACCTATGCTGAGCATGACCGCACTGAGTGACCACCAGGCAAACGCGGGATAGCCTTCACAGCCGGCAGACATGAATATTTTACATTCACTCTCCGTTATCTGGCTGGACATTATATGGCCTATACAGCCAAGCCCAGCAACCAGACTATAGCATGCACGGATGTCTGCAGCCACGGTTATGCCTCTCCAGTCCGCATATAGCTTATGACACAAGCTAAGGACGTCTAATGTCAAACGTGAATTTATTTCGCACATTCAGAAAATCTCCGATTGCATTAGGAAAACGATATCACGCTATTTCATAAAAATCACATCAAACAGATGAACCATTATAAGACAGACAGAAGTCAAATTCGAGATGGCCCATGCAGCTATATAAATGGGAATAGTCACGGTTTTGTTGTATACAAAGTGAGCACACTTTAGTAAAATGGCTTTACACAAGTTACACCAAATCTTAATTTGACAATTTGATCAATGATTTTGTTCTTACCCTGAGTTCAGTCTGATCTTCAAAGTCTTTGCCTTTTGACCGATCGTCCTTGACTGACCTTCAAAATAACGTTACACCCACAATGTGTGGTTTTCAAAATCCAACCTCACATACATTACATGGTAGTGATGGTACTGTACACTGAGTACAGGAGGCCTATAGTGTAACTCATCACTTAGCTCAGACAGCACATAGTCACAAGGTTGACAACAAGAAATCTGAGCTAATGCTCATGAGACGCGCGACAGCCTATGACAGTTCCTGTTCGCAGGTAATCTTGGTCTATCTCCAAATTCCCCATCTATTTCGTCGCAATTAACTCTTTTGCAGCCAAAATTGCCAAAAAAATCACTTAAAATCAATATTTTATGGTTCAAGGTCATACAAGGTCATCGATGTTGACATTCCTAAGAAGCTTGTCGCCAGTGCTTGTTATGATAAGCAGCATGAACTGCCTATCTGCAACCATTTTCACGCTAGACAAGACAACAGCGGATAAATAACCACTTTTTAGAAGGGTACCCCTCTTTGACAACCGCCTATGCAGGCCTCTTTGAATCTAGAAGGTCCGGAGTTCGACTGCTAAAATCTACATTCAATGCTGAAAATTCCATATGCAGGTTGTCTTGGTCTATCTCCAGCCATTTCGGCGCAATTCACTCTTGAAATGCGTGTCACAGCCCAAAATCGCGAAAAATTCACTAAACCCCCTATTTTCGGGGTTCAAGGTCATTCAAGGTCATCGACGTTGACATTCCTAAGAACGTCGTCGCCAGTGCTTGTTACGATAAGCAGCATGTCTGTGCCTATCTGCAACCATTTTCACGTTAGACGAGCCAGTAGCGGTAGAATGACGTTTTTTAGGAGGAGTGCCCCTCTATCGCCCTCTCGTTCGTAGGGACCCTTTTCAACCAGTGGCATGAAATTTTGTCACGAAATACTAGCGGCACTAGGCTATTATACGGCGGAAATCCGAAATTTCCATCTAAAATGTCTTTAAACGGTACCGGGTCGTGACGGACAGGCAGACAAACAGGCAGACGGACAGTTTGACAGAATTACCATAGCTAATAAGCGCTATAGCTAGCTAGCTAGCTAGCTCTCGCGCGTAAAAAATGCAGCATCAGCATCCGGCATAAAATCTGTGTACCAGTAATTTTTATCCGCGATAAATGTACAAAACATCAGTTTATACACTTGTTAACGGCAACATTTAAGGACTTGCACATCGAAAACAGCAAAAATTACAAAAGGTGATATTGCCCGCATCACACCGACTGTGTGTCAATGTGCTGCTAAATGATATCACCTTTTGTAATTTTTGCTGTTTTCGATGTGCAAGTCCTTAAATGTTGCCGTTAACAAGTGTATAAACTGATGTTTTGTACATTTATATTTGCTGTTCTAGTACTAAAATAC
>Ga0209671_1006160_pt1 | contig 12257 bp, 7 predicted proteins | sample WorMetHERISLAND2_2_FD_187401 | JGI IMG/M metagenome (GOLD analysis project Ga0209671, IMG submission 187401) | Marine gutless worms symbiont microbial communities from Max Planck institute for Marine Microbiology, Germany - Olavius geniculatus... | ecosystem: Host-associated > Annelida >...
CCAGATATATAAACTGATGACGGGGTAGTAGCTGAGTCGATGGTGGACTGGATCTTGGTCTTCTGCCAGTTAACTTCAAGGCCTAAAGGATGGGCTTCGTCATTCAGTACATCCAAGGCCAGTACAAGAACCTCCAGCATTTTGGCAAGAAGAGCGACGTCATCGGCATAGTCGAGATCAGTAAAAATCTCTGTGCCTAGCGTCGCCCCAAGAAAGCCTCTGTGGATTACACGATGAAGAATCCAGTCAACTGGGAGAAAAAACAGTGAAGGAGCAACAGTGCAGCCTTGCCTGACTCCACTGCCAAAATGAAACCAGTCAGAAAGTGCCCCATTCAGGTGCACACAGCTCACAGTGTTGGTATAGAGGTCTTTAAGCATGTCTATCAGTTTGGGAGGTATGCCAATGCTTTGCAGTAACAGCCAGAGTGCAGTGCGGTCTACTGAATCGAAGGCAGCTCGCAGATCAACATAGGCAATCCACAGAACAATGCTGTATTAAATCTACATGGATGTAGTAACTTTACAAAACACGTCCTGACTGTAATATAAACTTAAAAGTGCTGCACAATATTGTTATGCACAATGTCTTTTCACGTGGAGCTCTTCGCTGACGTGGTTGTGCGCCGCTGTGTCTGAGATCTTTAGAAGATTCGCACCATCAGTTACCGCTGTCACACCGCATTGATCAGTGTGAAAACGCCAACACTTTTTCGTGCCTACTCGCCTTCTCACTCAAAATACGTATTCATCAACCACGAAGGCATCTCCATCGCATTGTGTCTTAATGAAGCGAAAATTCGGAACACTCGCCATAATTAAATGTTGTTACACATACATAAGAAGTGAACACGCGTTACGTGGTTGCGTTATGCATTACGTAAAGGTAAAGGCAAAGATCAGAATATAGCTCTTTAGGAGCGGACCCCTCACAGAGCTATGGAGCGTCACTTGTCATACGTGATCACACAGTGTTACCTGCCACCTGACAGAGGTGAACGCGCCCTGCCTTAACCCCAGCCATATAGGCCGGTAACGTCATGATGCATTAAGGACATCAGTAAGTAACAACTTTGTTCCCATTAGGTGAAATGAGATAACACCTTCAGTGATGTAGTCTAGTCTTCTTAGTTCAAGATCTTTTCTTCTTCAGATTAAGTCATGAGGGTACGAGCCCAAGTACTGAGAAATAATGGACTCAAGTTCCACTTGAGCTTACTGCTTGACTCGAATACTACATCACTACATGGATTACTCCTTATCATAAAACTTAATATAAGCCGGGTTTCTAATAGTAATGACTTGATATATCAAAAATGTTGATATATTGTTTTTGATATCGATATATCGTATCGTCTAAAAAATATCAATTTTGATATAGCGTGATATTTAAAAACATTGTGATACTTTATCGTGTTATTTTCAATGTTGTCGCGATAATTGCTACAGACTCTGTAAGTTCTGTGCATGGCTGGAAAGAAAGATTAAAAATGTGGCGAGTTAATGGTGTTGTAATTAGCTTACAGTTGCATTATAAGTCATCTTAAAGACACTATTTTATTATCTGAATAAAGCATACTGCTTTGCTTAATGTTTGTCTTGTTCCTATGTTTGTATAAGATATACATACTTATTATTTGAAAATATTGATATTCAGGGCTTGCCATTTGAAAATGGGAGGCGACTGAAAAATTTATCATGCCACACAGGGTAGGCAATCGATAGGTGATCGATTATCATGGGACTTAAATATCACTGCAGACGATAAGACAGATCCACATACGTCACTCAGCGAGATTTTCCTTTGCTACGTTTTGCTAGTTGCATTCACGTGCTTACATAGCATTGCATCATCCAGAGAACTATAATGTATCTGGCACAGTTGTTTTAGTAGATTTATTTCACACTTAGTATTATGTGATTAAAGTTTATGCTTTGTCATTACTTTGTTGAATTATGTGATAACTGTAGATTTTGATGGGGTTTTGTACCACATCAGTAATCCCAATGGTGACAAGACTAAGATTAGAGTATGTATCTTACACGTACTGGTACTAATTTTGATAACTTGAAGCTGTTGAATTAATTTGTTAACTTGGATTATGAGCGACAACAAAAAAGATGAATTCGTGCCTTTGACTGTTTTAATGCAGTGGATAATAGCTTGTTGTGTAGTAGCTAGCTGTCTTCTTTTGTGGTTACCGAATTGTGTTTGGACATTGTCATAAGTTCACATTTAATACTTGCTTTATGCTTTATGTGGGGTTAGATGGTTGTCAGAGTTGTGGCTGATTAACAATAGTCATCGGTGTGTGTGAACCAATGCTGAACAATTTTTTTGAGCTATGGGCCACTTACCACAGTCTCGAAGTGTTTGCACTGAAGTCAATGCATAATGCTACTATCATTTTAATCAGGGATATCTGTTTTCCTTGGACACATTACACAAGCCCCTAGCTTGCTGTCCTCCTAACTATCAGTGCACTGTCAGACACTGAATACCCATATGATTTTTATCACATATGAATTTTTGAATGGAGTTTAAAAATGAGCCAAAAAATTTACTTCTAGCTATTTTTCCACAATTTAAATGATGTGTTTAGTTTTTCTGTTAGATGAACTAGACCCTGAACTATTTCAATTGTTTTATTATGATGATGAATATTTTCTCGATTTATTCTTTTTACCTTAACCTAATTATTTTGCTTAATATTTCTACTGGTATTTTTATATTCTGAGTTTACAACTAGTTGTCTCTATTGTCTGCATGGCTAGGTGTCGATCATGTTGAAGTTCTACAAGGAATTGCAACAGCATGGCGCTGATGAACTGATTAAACGTGAATACGGAAGCTTTTTGACAAAAACCGAAGAAGGTGAGAAGTGTCAGTGAATGAACTAATCCGTGATTTTACTTCATGATTAATTAAAAAAATGCATCACGGATAAAAACTCATCAACCATGAGAATCTATAGTATTTATAGCCTGTGATATATTTATAAATGTTTCATCGCAATGACGAAACATATGCCAGATGTCTGTCTGTCTGTCTTAATATCATTAAGCCGTGACTATCACTGTTTCCATTTGTATTTAACCAACAGGTTTTTTTCGGCACTTTACACTAGTCTGATCCCTGAAAGTGAATTTTTGGAGTAGACTGTTCTTAGCAGCATTAAAGAACATGTTATAAGAAAACTTTTGTTATAAAACTTGGGTGAAAAAATTTTCTTACTGAACTGAATCGAAGTAAAAAAAAATACTGCGTAATTTATGCTTACTGTATCATTACTGTACGTAGCTTCAGGAAATTGTTTCCACTGGATACATGCAGTGGATGCTTCATATTTTTGGGGCATTACCAGTAGCAATTGAAAGCTTGAGGTTGTATTGCTGCTGGCAAGAAATCCTCCAGTCATAGAATCAAGTTGAACCAGCATACCAAAAAGTTTTTCAAGAAAATGTCTGTCAAAACAGTGTACATGTATGTGAGTGATCTAAAGTATTTTTACCAATCATGGTGCCTTTACTGTAACAGCTATTGCATTGGTTGTGAGTATAAAGTTAGTTTATCTGTGAACCATACCTGTGATTTATCATTTGTCAGGCTACAGCATTTCGCTGCTGTTTGATCTGGAGCACTTGCCAGAAAATCAGGAGGAAGTCATCAAAAAAGCTGGACTTCTCAAACGCAACTGCTTTGCGTCGGTCTTTGAGAAGTATTTTGAGTTTCAGCAGCAAGAGAAGGAAGGACAAAAGCGAGCTGTGATACACTACAGAGATGACGAAACGCTGTATGTTACATTTTTCGTTAAAAAGTTAGCCTTTATTGCCAAGTACATAATTTTCACATTGTTGCTACTTTCTACAATTGCTGTACACATTTGTTAAATTGCTTCATTGTTTTTAAGTTTTAGTGTATTGCGTTCAACAGTTTGATACTATTGGTCGCTAACTAGTAGGCTTTTGGTCTGTAAAGTGTCTTTCTATAATGCCCAAATGTTTATTTTTGGATGTTCTGTCTTATCCTAATGTGTAGCAACTCCATAAAAAATTCACTGATTGAACAGAAAGCAAGCACATTTGACTATTATTAATTTAGTAGTTCAGTAGTAGTTTAATTTAGTTGTTTTTTTCCTAAAACACTATTGATAGATAAAATGTTTTTTGAATAATGCATGCAGCTATGTTGAAGCAAAGAAAGATCGAGTGACAGCGATCTTCAGCACCGTATTTCGAGATGATGACGATGTGATTATTGGCAAAGTCTTCATGCAGGTATCTCACATTATTTACTGTATATCTGTTTGTGTTTGTTTCAGATTTTTTTGCAGCTTCTCAGCTTATTGTTTTTAGTTTTGTTTGCCTTGTAGAATGTTTGGGTTTATGGATTTATAAAAGTTCAGCATACCTTTCAAGAGTCAAAATGAAAAAACGAGTACAGAGTACGGAGTTTGGAAAATCGTGGAAAGTTGTGGAATGTGAAAGTTTCAATTGATAGGCCTGTAAAGTTTTGCAAAAATATTATGGATTCCTGGAATTTTGCTGATGTTGGTTGCATGTAGTCGGTTACCTAAGTAGAAGTACCAACTCCTTTCTGAGTCCCATAACACTTCAAGCCGTTGCCATGTTATTGTTAATGTTGGTTTTGTTTAGTGATTGTGTCGGCTGATTTTATCGGTGAACTAAGCCCTGCTCACAAAAATTGTTGCTTTATCAATAATAGCGACAGAGTTTTTTGGTTCTGGAAAACCCTGGAATTTTGCTTTTTGTGGTCCTGTAAGGACCTGGAAACATAGTCGGCATGTCTCTGTACCCATTGGATTGTGTGTTGCACTGTGATGGGGACAGGAATTCAAGGAAGGTCGACGGCAATACCAGCAGGCGCCACAAGTTCTCTTCAGCCACAAGGAACCACCCCGGGAACTGCAAGGCACTGACGCTCGAGTTGCCGACAACATTGGATATGTAACTTTCGGTACGTTTTGCGTGATTTCATGTATAATAACTTCATTTATTTTGGTGTGTGGATAGTTTAAGATGTTGTTCTTTAGCTCTTAGTTGGTTTACTAATGAAAATTTATGTGAATTAGTCATTCATTTGCTCAGCTTTTGTCAACAGTTTTCTCAGTGTCATAGAGCACACATTTTTAGATAGAGTTTAGTAAAGATGTACTGTATTTTATACGTATGGTATTCTTAAGTTGCTGCTGATTTCAAATTGCATGATGAAATTTTCTGTGTGTCATATTGATATATGTAAACCATCTCGGTATGAAACCAGCCGACTAAGTCAACTCAGCCTTCTATCCTCCGTGGGATGGTATAAATGAGTATTGGTTTTGGGCTGAGTAGTATTAAGTGGGATGGTCAGTGTAGTATTACAGGTGTCATTATAGGCGGATTTGAGCCAGAAAAAAACACCGCATCAGATTGCACCATACCTGCAAACTACTAAGGGGGTGGTTTTTCCGAATGTCCAGAGCATACAAGTCACACAGACGCCCTCTCACAGAAGGGTATGAAGCTATGGTTAGGGTTATTTCATTTTTTGGGTTCCGGTGCAGTTGTTTTCGGTGGTTAGCGGGTTTGGTGCAGTGTTTCGTCTGACTCGATTGTAGGCCTGGTCCATAAGTCAACGTCCACATGGCGCTTATGCTGCACTCATCTAATGAACTGAGTGAACTCTTGCAGTGGCGGTGCGGTACCAGGGGCCAAATTTTCGAAACTTCTTAGGAAGATCTTTGGAAGACTTTTTTTCCAAAGAAAGTATGCAGATTTTCAAAAGTTCTTTGGAAACTTCTTAGGAAGAATTTAGGCAAATATATAGGAAAGCACTAACCTTGTCGTACACGGAGAAAGCTGTGTAATATAACGAAATTTGCAAAAAAAGTAAACAATGTTGACATTTAGTTTAGACTTCATATGTGACGTCATATGTTATTTGCGTAATGCTGCGGTAAAATCAACAATGAGTAAGTAAAGGAAATTGACGTTTGGTCAACTTAAAAAACGAAGCGGTGTGTAAAATGCATTTCTCGTGGACGTGCTAAGATAAGAAGTTTTGATTACGTCACATGGTCGGTGTAAGTGTATCTGATTGGTTGAACTAGTTTAGGAAGATAAGAAAAGAAGAAGTTCTTTGGAAACGCAAAGAAAGCCATCGAAAATTTGGGCAAGAAAACGTCTTTGGAATTTCTAAATCATCTGACATAGGAAGATCTTTGGAAAATGTCTTAGGAAAGTTTCAAAAATTTGGCCTCAGGATGATAACAGCATAAATGTTGTCGTGGCTGTTACTATTGTTAGTGCTGTTGCCATGCTACATATATGCAATGTTGTTGCATTTCAGTGTTGTTTCCACGGCACACAAGTGCCAGCGCTCGTGAGAATACAATCAACTTAATTCACACGCTGCGCAATTACCTTCACTACCACATCAAGTGCTCGAAGGTAGGCCATTGCTGCTGTCTTCAGAAATGATTGCTGACCTGGGATTCCGAGTCACAGGATCCTGGTCGTTTTAGCTAATCCTGAATCTCGGAATTGGTGGCCTCCAAATCTTAGGATTTTTGGGATTACAAAAAATAATACTTTTGCAAGTGTTTGATGGTGAAATAACAATTTTAATTGTCTCATGAAAATTATTCATTTGTGCAAGAATGCTTGATTTGTAGTGTAATTTGCATTTTTGACAGCTACAGTCACTTTCTGCACCTACCTGTAGGGGCATCCTATGCATAACGTAAGTCTAGTAAGGCTATCATTGGGATACTAAATAATGACCAATTTGTAATCCTTACTTACATCAAAGTTACGTCGTCCCAACATAAAATATGTGTAGAAAGTGTGGACAGATTAATACATGTTTGATTTGCACAAGTTATGGAAACATATTGTCACATGAATATATTTCTTATTTCTTATATCGTGATGAAAACATCAGGTGTTTTTGACACCACGAATGTTATTCACTTATTGAAAAAGAAGAGAACATTTTGTCTGTCAACATTTAGATGATTCAGTAATTTGATGTTGCAGTGTTACTCTGCAGTGTTTATTCTGTTGTTCTCTCTTTGCTTTTGATCACGTATATGTGATGATCATGCCAATATAATTCAAATTTTATTACTACTGCTGAATTTTACATTTGTTCTTTAGGCGTACATCCACTCACGAATGCGTGCCAAGACGACAGAGTTTCTGAAAATTTTGAACCGCGCGAGACCGGAGCCGAAAGCCATCGAGAAGAAGACCATTACGTGAGTTGATATGTCAGCTTTTGAGAGAACTTCTGGAAACTTGCAGGGCAGATGCAGTAACAACTTCTTGGGAAAAAATTCCTTTTTGCGCTTATTTGCTAAGCTAGAACACAATAACATGCTGTCTGAGACTACCTCGTTTTACTGCATTTTATCTTAGGCTGTTCTGGTATTATGTGGCTTAGTATTGCACTCTCTCTGTCGTTGGCGAATAAAGGTGTTTATTAAGTTGAAAATTTGTTCATTTGTGGTAATTTGGAGGGTGAATTGAGTCCCACTGGTCTTCTGCTGATGATAGTGAAGTGACTGTATTATATAAGTAACAGTAATAAGATTGTAGTAAGATTTTTTTTTTATTGTTAACCTAATCTGTGATTTGCTTTTAGTCTCCAGTTTTCTTTGCTTTGTAGAAGATTTTGGTTCATTAATTTAGAGAAGTTTAGCATAAATCGAAACAGACAAAATATACTACAGGACTCTGTGCCATCGTTACTACCTATTATTTTTGTTTCATTGACTACCTTTTTCTATAGTTATTTCAGGTTTGTACTGGGAATTGATACTTTTGCCACGGGGAGCATCACGTGGGACGTTCACACAAATTTTGGCTTTCATTGTTTTAAAGTTAGAAGCCTAAAGTACAGACATACAGGCAAGTTGTGAAATGAGAATAGTGGCTCAGTAAAGCTCAGATTCGATTACGCCGACTTTGCAACAAAGTTGTGGACTTTGTGCAAACACAAATCATAAAAATCCATGACGCAAATCATGTTGCCAACTTTTGTGAATTGTGTCGTGGACTTTGTTGCTGACTTTCCCCATGCATAATAATGGACTAAATTCCATTAGAGCGACACATTTGGGTTTGTCGCGGACTTGTCACGAACTTTGTCGCAAACGTCTTGACATGCTGAGGTGGTTTGTGTCCACGACTTTCACCAAAACATATGTATGATTTTGTGATTTGTCGCTGTTTATGTTCGTGTCTTTCGTCATTTATGTCTGCGACTAAGTTTTGGTGAAGGTCGGCGTAATGGAATTTGGGCTTATTCAGTGATTGTATCGTGGCTATTTGCGTGTGTCAGGGGACGTACGTTCAAAGCCAACTAATAAGAGCATCGATTTCACTGATTGGCAGCTGTCTACACTTTTCTGCACTGTAGAGACAGCAATATGAGAGCCGAGATGTCATTCATTTTATGCAGCTGCTTCTCAGATACTATTCACAGCCACTTGACTGCTGACTGGCTGTCTGCTGTTTGTGTAAACTTAATGTCGACCCATTCCACTCTTGAACTGTGACCGTGTCCGTCCACTTGATCATGACGATGTTACACTGTGGTTCAGTAATCCTGAAAAAAATCTTGTTACGTTTAAGGTGAAGTCAGTTCAGTGCAAGTGATTTCACCTATAGCTAACCATTTCTCTGTTGTGTGATCTGTCATCTGCCGCATTCATACACTCTGCTTGAACCGTTTCATGGATTTAGATGCCAGTCCAGATTTTTGTGCCAACAGTCACATTGGTCATATTAACTTCTGAATTATCTGTGCTTGGGGTCCAGTGACACATTGTCTTGACCCCCAGAGGAAGGGAAGATTTGGGGGTTGAGCCAATGAAACCCCAGCCAAAAAATGCACTTGCCTACTATTCACCAGGGGGCAGCACCAGTGAGCAGCGATTTCACATTATATTGAATTGCTAACATTACTTGTTACTTGTTCAAATAATTTCCAACTACGATAGCCCAGTATAAGTAATTAAAATGTTATGGTTGCAAAAAAATCATCATACTTGTTAATCTTCAAGCTTTTTCTTGTAGCTCTGTAAATTTATTTAATGTGTTGAAACTGGCAGTGTGTTTTAAAATAACAGGACCAGCTGACAGTTTTCCTGTTGCAGCCAGATAGGCAGTTTTTGAACTACAGTGTAGTTTTGTAGATGTCTACGGTTATAGTGGGCCTATTGTTGGACCATATTTAGACTATGACATAGTGACATTGTCAGCTATGCAGAATCATTGTCAAACATTTGCTGGATGTTGCAGCATTTTTTGGCTAATGGTCATATTAATTTATGAACATACAATATCTGTGGTCATAATACCTCCACTAAAGATCAGTATCTTTCATTCTTGGCTATCTACAGGATACACAGAAGAAATTCATGTAAATAATTTTTCTTACATGCCACTAGAGAAACAACCTCTTCAGCAGATGTGATGATCCAGTTATTCGTTTGATCCATTGAACCAGGAAAGTAGTTTAGTGTTAATAGCCAAGTATATCATTATGCTTGTTAATGTTGCTTACCATATTGGTTACTGTAAGCTAATATGTTACATTTGTAAAGGTGTTTCTGGCAATTTTTGTACAAGTCACTGTGTTTGAATTTGACATGTTGTTTATTTTGACATCGGTTTGATACTAAATTTATATATTGCTGGAATTTGATACAACATATTTGGCTGTCATTAAACTAAAAGAGTTTTTTTTTGCTTTTTTCTGTTTTTCGATGTTATGCATTTTTTACCATGTCCCTCATTTTCATGTTGTGGGCGCAGTATTAGTTCTATTGCTGTGAACCAAAAAACAGTTATGTTAGTAAGCTTTACTTTTGCAATTAAGCTGCTGTCTTGGATACTAAAGACTATGGTACTGGGGGATTTTCTATCTGAAACTTTTTTAGTGATACATGTCTGTTGTTAAAGCCACCTTGTCGTGTGGGTGGGGCTTTGCACCGATGACCTGAAAGATTTCTGAAATCTGGAGGGTAGGAGCTAACTAAGAGCTGACCAAACCTGTGAGAGCAGATTTGCTACACGTTACCAGTGCTTTTGTGCTGGTTTCAGCTTTACAGCCGACTACGGCTTTACAGCCGTCTATTTGCGGCTTCACAGCGGTCTAAGGCTTTATAGCCATTACCTGTAACCTTGTGGTTACATTCAGGGACGCGCATTGGGCCGAACTGATACGGCCTCAGCGGTGGGCAGGTGTAAGAGCCTGCCCACCCCGGAGGTAAGGTAAGGTAAGGAAGGTCTGTTGTTAAATACTTCTATTTTTACTTTTTGAATCTCCCAGGTTTTATGTGTTGCAATAGTATCACTCAAACATGATTCCAGTTTTGTTTTCTTTCGGTTTTTTTCTGGTAGCGTGAATTAATTAAGATTTAGTTAACTAGCTGCTTCAGTCATCACCATTTTGTGTATGCTAGTTGAATTCTAATTAAAATTTTTTCATTCCATTGACGGCGGCTGTGACTGATGATTAACTAATTCAGACTTTCGTATCCTGGTCATGTGAACTGAATGTATGCAAACGTTTATTTGCTAAAAAAAACAGTGACAGCATAAACATAGATGTTTTAAAAAGGTCACATCTGCATATTGGACAGTGACTAGACTGTAACAATTTGTTCTGGAAAATTTCTGACGTAGATGAAAGTTTGAGCGCCAGCCCTCTCTGTGCATTGCCTTTAGGGGTAACGCCGACCGACAAGCTGTAGAAGTTCTGTAGCAGAAAATATCATTATTGGCTGAAAGTTGAACAGTAACGCCCAGCGTTGTCGTAGACAGGAAGTTGCAATTTCCGACACACAGCTGGATTAAATTTACGATAAGGTAGATTATGGCCGTGTGCTCAAAAGTTCAATTTTCTAAAGTTCCTTAAAATTGGGATTTTCATGCTCAGATTTTGCACTTGGACGACAATTTTGCGACAGGTAAGCATATTTTCCGACAGCCCAAAATTTGAGGGTGGGGGATTTGCTTCCAGCCTCCCCCCTTGCCACGACGCGACTGTGTGTGGTCAACAAACAGTGTTGCTGGTTATGTGTGGTCGTCGCTGATGCTGATGAGGTAGCCGTTAGATGCGACATCTAGTGAGTGCGGCTGGAAACTGGACGTCGGCGCCGGTGACAGTGGATGTTGGTCAGCATCAGGCACGTAGTCTACCAGCTGCTGGGCTGCGTTGACCGCCACCTGACCCTGACCCTCTCTTTGACCTTGACCCTGACCCTCGTCGTCGTCCGTAGAGTCGCATCTCATGCACCTAGCACAGACAGCATTAACGGCAGCAGTGAAAGTAAAGAGTGTGTGCAGGTTTTCATCTAAAAGCAATGCAGCGAACTCAGTGGACAGTGACCGATTTTATCTTTGCGTTTTGGCCGTTGCGTCAGCTGCGTTATGTTGAGCACTGTTGCGTTCTTAGACTGAAACTACGCTTAAGGCCAAGCTAAGGCTTGGACTACTATAAACTAAAACATGTCGACCCACTGCCGGCATATTATGCGGTCGTCCGCCTAGAGCTCAGCAAGTCTAACCATGACCTTTGACCCTTTTGAACTGAAAACTGGCAGATCGGTTACTCCTGCTCTCGAGTCAAGAGCCCGCATGGAACGGACAGGTAGACACAGACGGACGGGCAAGACTCGTAATGCGGCCTTCTCGGACGACCGTAGAATAACCCTGCTTACTGCGTAAGTGTTCGGGGGTAACTAAAAAGTTACAAAAATGAAAGAAGAAAGTATGACCACGTTCTAGAATTGCATAAGTGGATGTAGCCTAAAACGCAATAGGCCCTAATAGGCCGATATTCCAGACGGTATGGAACAGCAGAATTCGTTTTTTTCAAGACCAAGACGTATGGTCTCGGTGAATACATCACTGGGTTACACTACTTATTCCTCACTGGCCAACGGCCTCCACGGTCGTTCGTTTGGTCACGTTTGACTGCAGCTGTGGGTCATCGACACGTTATCCCACTATAGACCACGATCATCTCTCACTGGTAGGCTACTGTTTTCATAACGTATACGTCTGCAGTCACGAGTGGTGCGTCATGAAGCAAACGACGATGTTAAAGGTTAAAGAAAGGTCGCATATAGCTCCTAATGAGCGAACCCATCTCAGAGCTACGGAGCGTCACTTGTCATATGGGATCACACAGTGTTACCTGCCACCCGACAGAGGTGAACACGCCCCGCCTTAACCCCAGCC
>Ga0209671_1006161_pt1 | contig 12257 bp, 8 predicted proteins | sample WorMetHERISLAND2_2_FD_187401 | JGI IMG/M metagenome (GOLD analysis project Ga0209671, IMG submission 187401) | Marine gutless worms symbiont microbial communities from Max Planck institute for Marine Microbiology, Germany - Olavius geniculatus... | ecosystem: Host-associated > Annelida >...
ATATCAATAAAAACATTACAAACTACACAGTGTCGCAAAATTAGCAATGCCCTGATGGATAAGTCAGCATAAAATCATTAATACCTGACAGATTTCTACAAATTATGAAACATTTATGTAGACAATCATTCAAAGTTTGTGCTCAAAGTGGCCACCTTTGGCCTTGATGCTGCTGCTTGATCGCCGTGTCAGTAACAAGGTATTGAACGTGACTCCAATGTAAACAAACTTTGATGTCATAATGGCATTACACTCAACACACATGGTAAGGTGCTGACGTCATGATAGGTGTGACGGTAAGTATAATTAAAATAGTGCAGTGTATGATATTTTGTTCAAATCAATGAACTACAAACTGAATTAGGTGTGTTTTAAGCAAGGGGTGTCACTAATTTTGGGACATGGTGTAGACGCAGTGACATTTTAGTTTGCTTGTTTATGAGATTGGGTTAAGAAAGCAATAGTTGTGTTTTGGTGCATTTTGTGAGAGCCTATAGCTTAGTAACTGGAAAAATATACTAAAAATGAAAATGCATTTTTTGGCAATTGCAGTTAATTAAAAGTGAACGACTAATTTGTTGTTAACTTTTGTCAAGTTTGATGAAGTTAATTTATATACATTTTATGCATCCATCTCTGATCAGTTTTGGCAGAGGTGTTATGTCAGTGGGCATAATCTTCAGGTTATGGTGGGTCATACATATGGTCATATGGTCATATGGTGGGTTTGGCTCATAATGCTAAAGAGTTTCAAAGCTGATAACATCCGGTTTGTTTTTTTAATATGTGCAATTGCGGTGTGTGAGTTGTTTTATTTAAGCAACATTTTATTTGGTCGTCTGCATTTAGTTTGAGTCATTGGTTGATGGTGAATGGGTTTTGTCTAACAAGCAGTCGGAAGAGACAGGAATAATGTACAGTTGTGAGGTTTGTATTAGCTATGTATCTTGATGTGATTTTCTTGATAGAATGTTATAAACTAATAATTATAGACTGTTTCATTGATGTTATGGTACCAGTAGTCCAGTACACATCGTTGCTGCTTGGGCCAGACTGTGTTTTGCAGACCAAGGCAACTTAGTCGTTCTGGGCTCACATACAACTCAGCACAGCTTCTGCTTTAAGGACCAACCATGTGGAATAACCTTTCATTTGAATTGAAAGACATTGACATAAGTAGAGAATGCTTTAAGCCTTAAGGCATGGTTTTTTGACCGTTCTTACTTAGAAGAGGTACTTCTGTAAACACAGTTTAAGGGGCACTTTCTGTCGGTGATCAATAGCAACTTAGGTTTTATCTCTCACTGTTTAGCCACAGTACATCTGTTACAGATGGACAGACAGACAATTCATAGCAAAAGCCCAGACCTATAAAGGTGCGGTCACACCAGGTGAATGCATGAAAAACGCACGAGGAACACACTGAGAAACGGTTTGTGCTTCATTGTTCGTTGTCATTCATTACTCGTTTGTCGAGCACACTGCACCAACGATTTTCATTCGTGGCCATTCGCTTTGTGCATCAGTTTTTTTGTGCATGTGCAAAATTGTGCACGGAACTCGATGCATAAATGTACATGCCAGAAAGACACTGGACATGCACGAGGAGTGATGGACCAATGCCCGATACACGTGGAGCACACGCTCGGTATTCATTGTGTGTTTTTCATCACTCTGTGGCATCTTGTCTCTGAGAACGTGTATTGTTCAATGTCCTGTGGCCCGTGGGTGAAAGGTGCCTCACAACACCATGTCTTTGTTCATTCCAGAAGTGTGCCAAACCATCATCGTTGAGTACAAGGATGAGGTGATGAAGTGTTCTACCACTTCTGACTGATGGTGTGCCATAGCTAACAAGTTCATGGAGACGCGGAACTTCCCTATGCTTGTGGTGCGGTGCAGTTGATGGCAAGCACGTCAACTGCAAGTATCCTCCAAATAGCGTTTCCCTATACATGTACTACAAGTATACAGAGGGTTCTATTCCGTTGTCCTCTGAGCTGAAGAAATGTGTTGAAAATTAGTGGCGAATTTATGTGTATGTGAGGGGATGGCCATCCCCCCAAAGACTGTGTGCATCTTAAAACAAGTGAAAATTTTCTCACAAAAATGCGTTAGTGCTGTTTTTTATAATTTAAAAAAATTTCTTGGAGTGGGTCACAGCCCCCTCTCTAGACTTACTCCCACTTTTTTGCCCCGCCCCCTGTTCCAAAATTCTGGATGCGCTACGTGTTGAAGATGGTAGTCTAGGTTTCACTAATCCTGATCCTCTCTCCAAAAACCACTGGAAACTGCCCCTCTTCAGGTTTTTAACACGTACGCAATGAACACGCTGAGTATGCGCTCTGTATGTGCCCAGTGCGCTAGCAGTATGCTGTACACTCGTTACAAACTCGCTGTAACTTCTGAAAAATATATAAAAAATTGGGCGCACAATGACACATAACTGATGTTATTGTGCATCTCGCGTGTAACCGAGACTTAAGCTTACAGCTTAATGGTTGGCCCAAAAACTGGGCAGTCAGCAAGCTCACAGCAGTTCTAGTTGTTTTAATGCTAGTTTATCACAAATTTGCTAATTTCCCGTCAGATGAAGTTACTGATAGTTTGTTGCAATTTCAAAAGTCCACGTGACTAATACATGACCTTTGCCTTAAGTAAGTGAGTAAGTAAGTAATTGTACTCTGTAGGCCTATAGCCAGAGCAATTAAACAGTAAAAAGACGCAATGCATTACAGCCTTGGTTTAGCAAAAACGTTTTCAGTAGTCATTTAAAATATTTAAAACTGGTGTTCTGCCATAAAAGTTTTTACTGGCAGACCATTCCACAGCTGTGGTCCAGCTCTCGTGAATCTTTTGTCATGTGTCTGTTATTGAGAAATTGATTTAAAGTACATGTATGATAGTATTGGTACTGTTCTACTTTCACATAACTTAGATAATTTTTCGGTACTCTAAGTAATAATAACACTGTACATTCATTCTGGAACAGTCATGGCCAGTCATGTCCATGGCATCATCGTATGTAATCAAATAGTGGCTCCTGTCAAACTTATTATTGGAAATTGTTTTATGAAAGTAGAAGTTTTGTCCAGGGGTGGGGTGTGGGTCTATCTCAGGAGGCAGTATTGTTTAAATCTGTAAAAATAGTAAATACGTCAGTTCAGTGTATATCATGTGACTTGATTTGGACCAGTCATATGCTCCATGCATTATGAGATGAGATATAACCCGCATATTACGTAGTAATTAGTATGCAATGGTGTGTTGTGCTGAAGACGTGTGGTGTGAGTTTTAAAGAGAAGCTGATGATCGATCTCCATCTCGCTGGACTTCGACACATGAAGGTCACTAACTGTTTGTTTTTTTCATAATTTAATATTTATACAATGTAATTTTGTCATTGTTCAAATATTGACTTTTGCTGTTTAAAATACAATGTAGTGATAATATCAGACACAAACAACTTACAGTGAAGCTGATCAGTCAAACAATAAAATACAAATTCAATAAAATAATTTACTGAAGTATTTTGCATTGATTTGTAATTGAGACAAAGCAAGTGGTTTGAGCTATTTATTGTTATCAAATAAGTATGTCGATTATTATTATTTTCAAAGCACAATGCTAATAAAGCATTTTTGTAATTGGAGCATTTCAGTATTATTGAATTTTTTGTGGACAATATTTGTTGTGAATTTTATGAAATAACCAAATTGTTATGTATTTGTGAATTTTGTAGAATGTTGAAGCAGCTGGTGAGGATGAATTATTTCTGAATTTTATTAGTACTGTAAAAATAATTTTATATTGCATTGCATAAAAATACTCACTTCTTACTGTGAATTTTATTTTTTGACACTCTCCTTATGAGCCTTTGGTGACTAAGAAAAAACTATTTACTTTAGCTAGAATTGTTCCAGTGTCTTAGAGATGTTCTTCTGCTGTCCATAAATAGAATGTTACAGCATATAAATGGGTTTTTATCTATAACAGTATTTTGTTTTGTTATTTTTTGTTTCCATTTTTATAGATGTTTGATGGTATATTTACAGATTTAAACAGTAGCATTTCACTGTGCAGTATTGGTGTTGAAAGTTTTTGTTACATAACAAATGTTGATTAATCGACTAATTTCAATTCGGTATTTTTTATCAGTTAGTGATTTTATCATGTTGTATTTGCTGTCTGGCTTTCATTCAGAAGAGGAACCATCAGTCGATGAACCCATTATGAGTTCAATGAGTCTGGGCGAAATTTCTGAAACAAATACAGACTTAAAACGACCAAACAACTCTGCAGAACCAGAGAAAGGTAAAGGTGATCAGATTTTATTCTATTTTTGTTCCATTTTATGGTCTGGAAAAGATAGTGTTGTCATAATAAAACTAGAAATTGGGGCAAAGCCCAATGCGAGTCTACCCAGCACCGTAAGTTCGATTGTTCGATTGGGGGAAAATTCAGGGGGTTGAGATTTCCCTAGCAGCAAAGTCACATGGCCCATACTCACATGCATTAGCATTTTCAGAACATGCCTTGTCGACTTAGGGTGGGTCAACATGAGCGCCTGTAACTTTTTTGTTAGTGGACCAAAGTTTACCAATTTTTTTATTCAACTCAGGAAAGATCATGCTTGTTAACGTCGTTTACAGCTTGTTGATATCTTCATCTGTTTCAGAGATATTTGCGCTCAAAGTTGAAAGTTTTTTCTAAATCACACTGAATTTTGGACGCTTTTGCCCTACCAAATTTTAAGGGGGCGGTGCCCCGAAACCTTGTACCCACTTTATCGTGCCTACCTAGTGGCACGTCACGTGCCAAAGTTTCGTTGGGCTACTCCCTCTATCCCCAAAGTTATAGGCATGCATTCACTAAATTTTTAGCCAATTTTTGACCCCTTTGAAAAAAATTGTTGGGGGATTCCCATCCTTGGATGGGGGTACAGTAGCAAGACTTGGTCATTTTTTAGTGTGCGTAAAAATTTGGGGGCACAGCACGTTCTAGTGGTCGAGAAATGGTCTCCCAAAAAAGTCAATTTAGGTTGATATGATTTGGCCTCTAGACTCCTGTAGTTAGTGTACCAAAGTTCGTTGGACTTTTTTGCTGCATGCGGGAGGAATCAGGGTAGACTAAGTACTTGTTTGATTTTGAATCTTTTCATTCGTTCCGGAGATATTCGTTACCGAACTTTGAAATGTCGTTTAAAATTGCATCATATTTTGCGTGTTTTTCGCCCCTAATTTTTTGGTGGAGGGCCCCCAAAATTTTGGACCAGCATTATAAAATTCAGCCTAATACTGATTGTCATGCTAAATTTCGCGCTAATTGGCTGACGTGTCTTGGAGATCTCACGTTGAAATAAAAAAATTTAAAAACATCTGCAGTAAAGCACAAGTTCCCTCTGAAAATTATCGTTTCCGTGCGGCTTGAAAATTATAGTGCACTGATTGCTGTAATATAAAAACAGTGGAGCAGTACACTGTCAATATAATTGCCGTTTTTATACATAACTACAAATTTAAAGACATTTTGTGATTTTTAGAATAGACAATCTTAATGCTGCATTTTGCTGACGGTTACAAAATTACATAACATCTTTCTGCAGCACTGATATCTTTTTCTGGGCATAGTGGAAATCGGAGCTTTGATGACACCAGTTACGTCAGCTGGTTGTGCATATTTGGACTTAATTTTACACCATATCAGTGTCGGGTAGTATCAGAGTGATTTGTGCCAATAATATTGCTATGAAAATATGAAGTATATTTTAATTTGTGATTAATGTTTTGATTCATTCTTTACCAGACATTTTTCTTTTCTATGATTTGTTGTATATTTGTCTAACTTAATTGATTTCAGAAATGAAACGGTTTGACTTAAAACATGAAAGACATAGACTAAGACAATCTGTGAACATGAACTGCTATAGGCTCTCGCATGTTGCATGAGCATTAGCTCAGATTTCTTGTTTAGTGCTGGCAACATGTGTAATTATGTTGATGTATGTACAGTATTATACATGCTTTGTGTAGTAAGTGCAAAAAGTGAAGCTGCAAATAAAAAGCAGAAAGTTGCAGATCTGCTGTCAAGAAACTTCAACGCATTCCAGAAGCTCAGCATATATGTTGAACCTGTTTTGGGTGTGTGAAGCACCTCTTCTATGTGATTACATGCTGTTGTTTCATATTTCACAGTATTTATGCGTGAGCCGAGAAAATGATGGCTTTTGGGGAATAGTGATTTAGCAGTGTGTTACAATGTATTTTTGCTGTGATAGTACTTTACATTGCTGAGTTGTCATCTTTTTAGTATCGTCATATTGACATTTGTGTTTTACTGCCAGCAAGGTGACATAATGGCGTAATGGTTATGATTTTGGACTCACAGTCAAAAGGTCGTGGGTTTCAGTTCCATTTATGTTGCTGTCATGTGTTTACTACCTGGATGGGTAACTGTCTGCAAACGGATGAATTATCTGGGTATATAATCAACCACTCAGGTCAACTCAGCCTTCAGTCCTTGTGGGGTTGGTGAATCAACGTTGAGGCTGAGTGCTTTCACCTGTGTTGGGTGGTAGGTAAGTTAACATTGTGTGATATGATCCCGTATGGCAGTTGATGCCCCATAGATTTGAGGTGGATTGCCATTAAGACTGAGCTATATAGGTGACTTTTAACCATTTAAGAATGTGCTTTGACCACATAATTCAGATGCACATACAGATGGATAGGCAGGACTTATAATTGCATCTTACTAGAAAAGTTTTTGCCCTATGGGTGGGTTAACTCTGTTGACTGGCAAATCAACCCCCTCAGACTGCCCATCATCAGCTTGCCATGCCCGATGTACGAGCATAGGCGGCTTCATGAACTAAGCACTGGTAACTCTTTCTGTTTTCGGCCTGTCTTACCATTTCGACCAGGCTCCTGTTGCCCCACTGAACTATATCATCAATCCATTGCTTCTTCTGACCGCCTTGCTGGCGTTTTCCAGCCATGATGCCAGCATAATATCTTTCTCTAGACTCTCATGTCGCGTTGTATGACCGAAGTATTTCAGTTTGCGTGATTTCACTTGCCCCAACAGGCCCCTGTCTTGGCCGGCCCACCCTTCGTAAAACCTCCTCGTTTGTCACATGCTCCACGTAAGAGATGCGCATAGCACGTCTGTAACATTGCATCTCAAACGCCTCTACATTCTCACATAATTCTTTGTTCAGTGTCCATGCCTCTGAGCCATAAGTGACGATAGGCCATACTAGTGCTTTGATGAGTCGAGCTTTCAGTTTATTGCCCATAGGGGAGGTGGAAGGCAAGGTGGGGGCATACGTACCTAAGGCACAAGTACTCAGATGCCACGTACGGTCATTGTGCACAACCTTGCAACAACACAGAAGGCGCCAAAGGAGTATGACAAGACATGACAGACCGACAAACTTTCTGTGCATTGTTATAAGATTAGGACACTAGTGTCAGCTCGCCATTCTCAAGGGCTGCCATGGTTAGGTATAGGGTTAGAATTAGGGTTATGGTTAGAGTTAGGGCCAGTGTTAGAGTTAGTTTAGCATTTAATAAGTATTGTTTTGTCATCGTCTAAAACAGGTTTATGAGCATTCGGAAATGAAGTGAAATAATATACTTGTGAATGGATGGTCCTAGCAGGAGACACACTGAGACTGGTATCTGTGATGTTGTGAGTGTAAATGTGTCGCAGGAGTTGATTACATCACTGAGTTTCGGTTCTCGAGCGGCTTGGTTGAGCACGTGTGTCACTTGTGTGAGACTACTTTGAGTGTTCCCATATGTCTGACAGAGCACGCAAGCAGCTTACGACATCTGCTTCGCTTCATTGTAAGAACGTTTGTTTCTAGTGCTTAGTCTGTAGCAAGAGAAGTGCTAGTACTGTCAGTCAACTTTGGCATTATGAGGAGGGAAATGGGGAGGGGGTGTAGGGAGGGAGCATCGTAAACTCCCCACTCTGCAGTAGGGTGACTGGGGTTTAGAGTGGAGCCCCGATCGAAAACAAGTTTTGGTGGATTTTCAGTTTGAAAAATGTATCTTATGCCTGATATATTTTTGACTTATTTATAACAAGGCTGCATGGCAAACTGCCATTTTGACACCATGTTGGCACTAGCCCACCAAGTTTTTCTAGTTCTGTTTAATGAATTGAACTATAATTGCACTTTTTCGTTGTATTCACCACCAGTTGATGTGTGATACCATTGCGATTTTGGTGTACTGGTTGAATGGTGGTAACATTTTGGTAATTGAAACAGTTTTATCATGACACAAGCTCGTACAAGCTGATCTCGCTGGCCGACAAATGTGCCGACCTAGAGTTTGTACGAAACGTCGCTGCTGACATAGAAATGAAGCAAGGTCGTCAGTTACGTACAAGAGTGTATACTGAAACTACTGTATCAGCTCCAGCAGGTCTGCAGTAGTACTTTGTACCAACTATATTGTTGTTTATAATGCAGAATTCTTATGTTCTTGTTTATTAAGGGTAATTGACAATTATACTGCTTTGTCTAATTTTAGCATATTTTAATTTAACCATTTTTTTGTTGCATTTCCAATAAACTTCAGTCTTCCATTGTCTTAAAAATTCTTTATTCTAAATATGTTATGGCAATTTTTAAAACATATTTTTCATACTTTAAAATACTTTGATGAAAACGAAAATTGCCAATAACTAAAAAACAGTGAACTTTTTGTGGTGACTAAAAAGAATTTTACGACAAAGATGATGGCAGTAAGATAAAACTGAAGCATGTAAAAATAGTTCTAAAACTGAAACTAAAACTTATTAATCAATCAAAACGAGTCACACTGCCCAGAAGGTGCATTGGCCAAGCTTGAATCTAGTCTGAATGTGAACGCATGTACAGAGTGACAGAACTGAACTGAACTGAACTCATCAGTGGGCAAGAGAATCTACGAGGATTGTTTGATAAGTAAGTTTACAAAGTGGTGCCATTCCATTGATTTTTAAAGATGGAAAAATCCGAAATATACGTTTTGTTGGGCATTTGATTCTGAACATACGTGAAATTTATTTTTAATGCTGACGTCATTTTTGTGATGTCATCTTTTAATAGTCTGTCCTCCAATAGACAGCATTATCACATTGATGACTGTCTGGAGGATAACAGGGAAGATTATTAGAATTACCATTATGTTATTTACATATGCACGCATATGATGGAGTTCTTACAATTTTAGGTTAACCTCATTTTTGTGTTTTGTGTGTCTGTAAAGGTTAACTTTCTGTTTATTGTAAAGTTTAAACTTGTCGTTCCATTATTGTGTTTGTGTGCATTCTGCCTGAAAAGGCCATCCTCGAAATGACCTATACTGTGTCGGGTGGGACGTTAAACTCTACCCGCTCACTCACTCACTCACTCACTAATAGAACACAGTCTATTTGTGTATTATTTTCTCCATCAGTAATGTATCATAACTCACAAGTGACAACCGGCATAGGAGCAAAAAACGAATAAAGTTAATCAATTAATGTCACCTCTTCAAACGTTAAACATTAGTGTTTCATTTTTCAACATATCATCCAAGTTGGTTCAAACAATTGTTTCATCTGTCAACAAGTTTCTGAATGCCCGATGCAAAGAACGATGCTGGTTCCTGTCCAAGCCACTGACAAACGACTGATTGCACCTTGGAACTGATGCAAATTTCTGCCCACCTAGCATTTTTTACGCCAAACTTGTACTGTTGGCTTCACAAGACACTTGTCGCCATACACTGGATGCATTGCAAATTCATTACGGGACAATTTTAGTGCGAATGTCGCCATATTTAATGCTTATAAATGATGTTACAGTGACTTTGTTTTCGTATCACTCACAACTTGTACTGAGAATTAAATTCCCTACAAAACGTATATTTCTTATTTTTTCAATTTTAAGAATTAACGGAATGACGCCAGTTTGTAAACTTATTTATCGAACGACCATCGTATTACTGCTTGCCCACTCACTGGTCAGTTAAGTTCACTCTGTACGTGCCTTAACGTTGCAGCAGGTGGGACGGATGACCGACCGTCAGAGTCTGTTAGCAGCAATCAATGGGTAGAACAGAAGGATGATCTCATACGACCAATCTCAGGTGATTTCACCCTCACTCCTATTTTAAGTACATTTTATGTTTCAGTTTAACGACAGTAATATGCCACTTCTGGTTACAATTTGAATAAGTCTAGTATTAGTATTTAGTGTTGTTTTATATGGAGTAAATGTGTGTTGTTTTATATACACTGTGTCCCAGAACTAGTGACACTCCTACAGATAACTTTGTGTAAAATCGTTAACACCTGACAGTTTTTTTTACAAAATTTGAAACATTCATGGAGACAATCATTCTGAACAAGTCACTTAAAGTGGCCAGCTTTGGTCTCGACGCAAACTCTTTGTCTTAGACGGATATGCCATCCACGTCTTGATCACTTCGTCAATAGCAACGTATTGAACGTAACCCTAATGTAAACAAACTTTGACGTGATGATGACATCACACTGAGCACACACGGTAAGTTGCGAACGTCACAATAAGTGTGACCGTAAGTAATGTTATGGTAGTGCAATGTACGATTTTTCGTTGAAATCCATGAACTACAAACTGAATTGGGTGTGTTTGAAGCAAGGGGCGTTGCTAATTTTGGGACACTGTGTATATAGCTGCATTGCTGCAGTTGTATTCTATCTGTGCGCATATTGTTGCATACGTTTTAGTGTCTGTGTTTATGTGCTGCTTCGACATAATAATAAATGATGATGATTATTATTATATTGTTATTACTGTCCAGCATCTGTGGTAGCGATGACAGTATGATTTTCGGCAGTGTCACTAAGTTTTTTCTCTGTTTTCACAATAACTCACGAACCACTGCACTTAGCTTGATGAAATTTTGCGTGAACATGTATGTCAACAACCTCTTAAACTGTATTGAATTTCAGGGTTATAGGTCACAGGTCAAGGTCACAGTGACTAGATTTTTGCATTCTTTACTATTCCAAGATAGGGCTTTACTGCTGGGCCGATAGCTATTGGCCGATGTTGTCGTCATTGCTATGAATATTGCAGCATGCTACTTTGGCTACCACGGGCAGTAGTTAGCCTTATGCAAGGCTTGATGATCTTGTTACTGTTTTGATGTTTGTTTTGATACTGTGCAGTTTTGATCAGAATACGCTGAGTAATTGTGCATTGCAGCCCTGCCGGGCCACAGTGCTAATGTGACGTATGCATTCAGACGGCCTCCAGATGAAACTACAGAGACAAAAGTCACCGACATGCAGTCGCTGTTGGACGTGCTGGCGAATCAGTCTTGTGCCTCTGCTGGCAAGCCGCCTAGCTCTGTCAAACCTGTCAGTCGAATGGACTTCATCCACTCACTGGCAAGTATTATTGTCACACTGCGTGGCTTGGTGACGTAACAGCTTCCCATCAAAAGGTTATGAGTTCAACTCCATCAGGACACTGTTAATTGGTTATTGCCTAGCTGACTATCTGCAGAAAGGCAAACAATCTCGGAACAAGGTCGACTTAGTCTTCCATCCCTCCGGAGTAGGCAAATCAAGTACCAGCCTTGTTGGCTGGGGGTTAAGGTTCGCTTTCATGTCATGTAGAAAGTCAATATGTCCCATATGACAGGTGACACTCTGTAGCACTGCGCTGGATTTCCCATAAAGACCCACACACCCCTTTAGTGTGATGGTGGCCCAAGGCTGACATATTATAGGCTGTCTCTCTGACCTTTTTGATTTTTAAAGCTGAAAATTGGCAGGTTATGTCTACCATTGGTATTGTTTGCACCAGTTTTGGTTCTTTTTCTCTGCTTTTTATGCACAAAAGCAGCTACTGCTTTCAGCGCGTCTTAGCCATCGCAATTCTGTCTGTCCGTCCGTCATACAGGTGGATCAGTAAAAAATGGTGCAAGCTAGAATTACCAATTGTTCACCGTCGGCTGCCTGATAGACTCTAGTTTCAGGAACTGTAAAGCTTTTCCATAAATTCAAAGTGGGTCACCTCGAACGACGGCGCTAAATAAGAGGGGGGTAGGAAAAATTTGCGATTTTTAGCCAATCAGTCGCTGTATCTCAGTAACGGTGCAAGATAGGGCCTAGGTTACTATTAATTACTAATAGAAAGTTGTACACTGGCTCTCGATTGGCGCCGAATTCAATGACCTTGGATGACCTTGAACGCCAAAATAGGGGGTTTTAGTGGGTTTTTTGGT
>Ga0209671_1006163_pt1 | contig 12256 bp, 8 predicted proteins | sample WorMetHERISLAND2_2_FD_187401 | JGI IMG/M metagenome (GOLD analysis project Ga0209671, IMG submission 187401) | Marine gutless worms symbiont microbial communities from Max Planck institute for Marine Microbiology, Germany - Olavius geniculatus... | ecosystem: Host-associated > Annelida >...
GGTAAGAAGTCTCCCCCGGCGACATTTTACCGGTAAATATCCGCCGGGGCGAATTTTTACTAGCAATATGTCGCCGGAGGAGACGTTTCAGGGGGCGATCTTATAACAGGACACCGGCATCAAGACGACATATTTCACCAGTTAAATTCCTGTGCTTCCGGTTGCAACCAGCAAAAAAACTAAGGATGGAGACGGGGAAATTTTTTTGTTATTTTTTTACATCACGACGTGTCGTGTAATAATTACCCAACAACTCATATTTACACACTAAATAGCACTCACTAGAGCTTAAGAAAAGTTGCTGTAATATTTCAGATGCAAAGTGTATTTTTCAGTAAAAACTTCAAAAGCATACTAACAAAAAGCCCAGCTGTCGCTAGGGTGGGGGCGGTGGTACTGGTTGTCACTGATCATGAAGGTCATACAAGGTCGATGATTTTCATTTCATCAAATATCGCCTATGTCACTTCTTATTAGTGATTAATAGTAACCTAGGCCCTATCTTGTACCGTTTAGCCACAGTACACCCGAAACAGATGACGGACCGACGGACAGACAGACGACAACCATGATAAAGGGCCGATCTTTAAGCTTATAGCTTAGCGGTTGGCTCAAAAACTGCACTGATATTTTTGAAAGTCTGATAAAAATTTTAGGGACGCGAGCTGTTTCTAGGAGCGAACGGCGACCGGAAGCACAGGCTATGGAGCAAGTATAAACATTCAGTAGCGCACCTGGCACGGAGGGAGGTACTCGTCTACGCAGAGCGGTGACGGTCGCCTCGGCGACCTGTTCTGGCGTATACTTGGTCGCACAGGCTTGACCCGCTGTCACCATGTTCGGCTTCAGCAGAGTCCCCTCCAGGAAAATGTGATGATCGGCAAGCGCCTTGTACACGAACGCCAGCACCTACGCACAGACACAAACAATGGCGCATTTTAGCCGACCGCACTAAAGCAACGGTCCAGCTATTGGTACGGTTGTAGTCTGACGTCGTCCGTCTGTCTGTCTGTCTGTCGTCTGTAAAGTACCCCTATGTAATGTGGCTAAGAGGTACGTCTTACCGGAAAACTGTCTAAAGAAGCAAACGGGGTTGCCCGACCGCTACCCTGTGGGGTATCCCCTACAACTCCCATTTCTTTAAACGGGGTATTACCTAACTGCACTCCAAATAACTGCGGCCAAACCGATCAGCTATAGCGGCATGGTTAGCCTACTGTCGACGGCCGACAGGTACCGATACTGACCAACGACCTATCCAACAGTACCACCATGGAACCCCTACGGATTGTTTTCCAAAATAAGGGGTTCAGACCCAAAAATTTGCATCGCCAGCATTTGGAGTGTTGCCGAAAGTATGTTTTGTTACGACTGATATAACTAGGTAAGTAACTGCGTTCGCATTTGCAGGCCTTCGTGCGTTTTATGTGCATGCATGCCTTCCCCCTCCCCCGAGCCATCAAGCACAAATATAAAAAATGAACTAATGATAACTGACGTCCTCCGTGATCCTTCTGGCAGTGTAAAGGTCATGAAGATGAAACGATGACGTAAGTTTAGCCTATATGATACGTTTGTCTGAAACAAAGGCCTTCACAAATCCTATCAGCTGACAGAAAGAAGAACTAGTATATAGGACAAAACGAAGTTTAACTACTACTCACGTCTTCTGTGACTCTGCGAGCGGTGTGAAGGTCATGATCACCGTCAGGCAACACCTCAGGCTCAACGATCGGCACCAGACCGTTCTGCACACGTCAAAATGGTTCACAAGGTAGTGTAGCAACACGGCTAATAATCACGTCATTAGCGCAAATTTTCAGCGGAGTTCGACGGTGAAAAAATTTTTAAGATCGGTTAATATTTGGCAAAGATATGGGCAGAAGTTTGGCGGCACGTTCAGGCTTTTCATATTCACTGATTTTTTTGTCATAGAAGTAATCCGCATAACTGAGATACGACAGAGAAAGTAAGCAAATACAAATAAATAACAAAGTCCCTATAATTTAATCAGCAGTACTTTTAAGCATTCGATCTTCGTATACAATTATTTTAAATCAGCGGCATCTTAACGTTTGTCGAGGAGCCGTCCTGGTAAACCACATTACGCGTTTTGCCCATCTGTCTGTCTGTCCGTCCGTCACACAGAGCCTTCTAACTGGAAAACAACATACCTAAAATTAGCACAAACGTTTTCCTGCAGCGCAGCAGTAACCAGTGTGCCAGATGACAATATTCTCAGTTCAAAAAATCGATAACAGAGATACAAACTTTTGATGGACGGACGCACGACATGTCGGCGCTAAACCAACATGTTTTTTTCTGCTTAAAAAAGAAAAGTTTGTAAAAAAAATAGTATTTAAACGTCCAAACGAGTTTAAAACGCATTCTCCTCTAGCGAGGTTTGAGGCGGTGCCAGGCCGAAGACGAGTTGTTGCATTCTCAGCTTCAGAAACGCACCTGCTGCGTACCGCTGACAGTGGTGACATTAAGCACTGACAATAGCCTATACCTGCTGGCAGATCATGGCATAGCGGGCGAGGACGTTGGCGTTTTCCAGCATGGCGAGATAGGACGGAGTGTGGCTGCTGATCTTAAGGACACATCGCCACTTGGCGAAGTCGCAGCCGTCCTTCTTGTACTGAGCACAACGCTCCGACAGACCATCCAGACCTATACAAAACAGAACACGAACAAGTGCACTCATTTGTTGCAGCGCAAACGAGGAGAAAACTACACTGTCAAGCCGTACGCATGGCTAAGTATGTTCGCGGTAGCCGCCGTGGCATGATGCGATACTTATAGCAAATAAGCAAACGTCTTAGCTAGCAGCAGCTATCAGCAGTGTAGTCCTAGCTTGCAAGGGTAAGGGTAAAGTATCGAAAATCCGGTCTTGTGACCTTGACTTCTGACCATAGATTTCCACCTGGCTCCGTAAAATTCGGGTTTTCAGCCCCGATTTTTGCATTTCTGACAAAAAATTTTCTCACAAAAAGAACACTTTCTGACAATTTTCCATAACAGCCAAAGATTTAGGGTAGGCAATTGCCCTTCTGCCCCCCTCCCTGTCACGACGCCACTGGGTGAGAAAAATGACGAAAAAGGAACACGAGAAAAGAGGAAAGGGCTAGTTAGAAAACGGAAAAGGGGAAAAGCAGCCCTCCAATTTTTAGAACACGGTTGCGCCGGTGGAGTCGCCTTTTCGTGGTGTAACCAACAGCCGGCTCAGGTTCGACTGCCGTCGAAAGAACGTCGACAACAAGCCTTGGCATGACATCTTGACGTCTCTGCGCCCGAAGATAGTCAGTCAAGCACAACGGCTGACTCCGTATCCCCCTCCCTCACTCTTCTCGTATCGTCTCCACTCTCCAGCATCGTCAAGCATCACTTCCTCAACCGTGATGATGCGCGACAAGAAAAAAAGAGTTGATAGGCTATTGCAACGACCTTATAATATCCACGTACCCTGTGTGGTGCATTCGCCGTCTGTTCCGGCCAGCGGCACGGTTCCAGTGTCGACCTTAATGCCGGGAATGATGCCGTTCGCCTTGAGCATTTCGACCATCGTCTGGCCGTTGCTGGCCTTCTGGTAGATGGTCTCGTGGAACAGGATGACGCCGCTGATGTGCTCTTTGAGGTCCGCTCCGCAGGAGAAAAGCAGCTCGCGGTAAGCACGGCGGTTCTCCTCGATATTTTCGACGTTGATCTGCGACAGACGCTTGCCGATCGTCGCTGCAACGGTCACAACAACGCAATTCAATTTAAATTTAAAGTGAAAATGCCTATGGTGCCGCAGACACTAGACATAACAGTCACCTATGGGAGAGAAACGAGAAACAGGCGGATCGTAAATTTCGTCTTGAATGATCTTAGACAGTGTGTAGACTTCACTTCTGCAGGTGACGGCAGGCTGTTCCAAGTTTATTTGCTACGGCGACAAAAAACGCACGGTCGCCGATTGTGAAAAGTAGCTACAGCCAGTGCCGAGATCGATGATGAACGCAAGCGTTGTCGACAACTGCAGGAAGTCCAACGACAGACTGCAGAGCGTCCAAATGTATGGTAGAACTACACTATACCGGTAACCAACAGCTGTCACAAAGAGCATATGCACATGCACGTGTCATTTAGGGGAGAGGGGAAGGGAGCTAGGGAGTTTAAAGACCCCCAATGATTTCTGATTTTATTTTCTGCAAATTTCCCTGCAAATTGTACTTTTGAAACAGCGTTACTGCTGCAAGAACAATGTATTATAATAAAACCCCACAGAGATTACCGAGATCCCCCCAAAGGTGTAGTGAAATAACGCCACTGGCACGCAGACAGGAGGTTTGTAATGTAAGTTTAAACTTTTCTTAGAGGGTGGGTTGCCTTGAATGCCAGCAATATAGCAAGTGGTTATAGGCCTATTAACGTCTTTAATTAAGCATTACCTGTGCTCTCGTCGGCGGCCAGAATGCCTTTGCCCGGCGCCACAATGGCGTTGGCAATTCGCCTCAACTCATCCTCCTTCTCTGGCGTGAGATAGTGTACGAAACGCGGCATGATGACGTCACAAGCACCTGCACCCGGCGAGCAACAAAAAACAAATTGTATACTGCATCACACTGAAACTGACAAACTGTACTTCACACGACGACCATTGTCTGTCTACTCTAAGCTTCTACCCCTAAAGTCGCCTGTAAAAATTTTCATGGTCGGGCCAAAGGGGGGGCATCGCACCGTGCCTCCCTAAATACGCCACTGGTTACATTATGACAATATGGAGGTGGCCGGATGCGACAAATTTCCCACGACACCGGTCATGAATTTCATAGTCTCTGCGACGTGTGTCGGTGTCACGAAATAGCATACAAACAGCAAGTACTTCATGAGACATTAAACATGCAGGTTTTAGATGTTTGATGATGCTGAAATGTGAAACGACTATATGGCGCTGGCCGCCAGATGAAGCTGTTTGTGTGTGCAATTAGACTTGAAAGAATGCAGGGGGGGCGATTTAATCAGGGAGGTGATGTTATTTTAATGGGTGGGAGCGAATTTTCAAGCAAAGGGGCGGTTTTTTTTCGCTGCAAACTTCGCTCCCGGGACGATTCTATCTTACCAAGAGGGCGATATTTTAAGGAGGGCTATGCTAGGCCTATTTAATGACACCGACACACGTCGCAGAGACTATGAAATTCATGGCGGTACTCCACCGATTCTGGTGAAAGAGAGTCGCGACCCTTCCGTGAGCAGCCAGAGACACATCTCTATTTTAATTAGCACTTGCACCTTGACATCCTTCGTGGTTTTTTACGCACTCAACACTGCCGGCATGTCCACAACCACTACTGGTCAGGAGTCTTCAACTTGTTGAAGTTCGACCATACGCCGACCATACGCTCATTGCGTAGGCTAATCGTCGGTGCGCAGTAGGCCTGGCCAAACTCTTGCGTGCATTCATTTCACCAGCAAAGTAACCCACCCGTAGGGCGGATACTTTGCTAGTTAATCTAATACCGATATATCGGGGACATTTTTGAAGTACTTAAACGAAGAATATGCTTTTTAAACACTGCCAATACTGCAGTCGAGCGTTAATTACGGCTACAGCGTGTTGACTGAGAACGACCTTGACATTGACCAAGGTCGAGCCAAAACAAACGAGTCTAGCGTCTCGATTACAGCACTGAAGCCACTGTTCCTAACCAAGAACGAATCGTTCACAGCCCTACGCCGTATTTATTCAGACGAAATCACGTATTAACGCAAGCGAGAAATTAATGTGGCGATTTTACTCGGGCCGCTGGCTGGGTATTGATCAGTCTCAGTCGCCGCTGCCTGCTCCCAGTATCGAAACGGGACGAAAATCAATTTTTATCTAACCGAATAACTTCAGCAGAAACATACACGTGGCCGAAATAATACGTTACGAGAGAATAAAGTGTCGTATTTACCGGAAAATTCACCTAGAAGAACAGAAAGGCAAAGCACATACACACACAGCAGAACGCGCACACGATCGGAAGGCTGCCACCGGCTGCTGCTGATCTAGCGCTGGGAGGCTGAGCCAGACAGAGATGTATGGGGCGCCTGCTGCGGCGGAGGATGGGGTCCAATCACAGAGCTCGTTTATTAATAGAAACCTGCACCGAGAAGCGACCGGCTCCCGGCAGGATGTCCGACTCCGAGTCTCGCCTCCGTCGGTCTACGCAGAAAAGTGAGTATTTATAACCGTGTTAGCGACGTGGGAAGGAAAAGCAGCTGGTGCAGCTAGTGATGTCTAGGTGTGGATGTACGGTTGACCTATCCTCTGCCATGCAGCCTCTTTCATTGCACGGGCAGTCATATTCAAGACACGTTAAGAGCTACGTAGGCTATACGTAGGCCTACAGTAGGCCTAATTCAAAAAGTCACAATTGCTGACAATGTTGAACGTATTAACTAAGAAACTATATGTTAAAATTTGAAAGTTCGCTCAGTGCTATTTTTCCTTCTTCTTGAATTCTATACTCGGATTCGTAACTGCGGATAATGATTCCGGTGACTATGAGGCGCGTGCAATGGGCTATTTGTGACGCTTTTTGGGCGAGCTGGCGTACGGATTTTGGTTGTGCCTGGCAACGAGTCACCAGTTACGCAGATGAAAACACGTTGGAATAATAGTTTTGAGTTGTTAATGTAGTGGTGGAGATTATTGTAGAGCGCTTTTGATTCTTCTTTTGACGGTATTCTACTTTGTTGGAAATGTTCTACATTCGCTATAACTGGAAACGATTTTTTCTGCAGCCTATGTATAGTGTCTATCCACTCTCCCATGATATGTAAACAAAACTTTTCAGTACCAAGACCAAAACTTTCTGTTGTTCTCGAGGCGCCTTGAAACCAAAATCTTATTGTTTCACTGTTTTTAACTAACTGACCGCATTCAGTGCTATTGCCGCTGTGCCCAGTGGCGTAGCCAGAAATACAAATTGGGGGACTCTTCTTTTTTTCCCTGTTTTTCCTCTGCTTTCTTTTCCTTTCTTACTTTTCCATACTCTTCTTTACTTTTCCCGCCCTCCACTGTTTAATACGGTCTAGGGGTATCACTCATGAAAACTCATATTAGCCCTACCATGGGAAAAAATTTGAAAATAAAGGTGCTCATAGGTGAGTTTTAGATCATTTTGGACATCAATATTAGCAACATTTTTATAAACCATATTTTATTGTGTTAAACTTCTGAATTTATATTTGGGCCTCTGCTTCTTTGCTCCCCATAATTGTCTATGCCACTGACTGTGACACAAATCAAAATGGCTATACAGTCATAGTCAAATAAGCGCAAAAGTTACTAGCCTAAATTCAACAAGAGGGAAAACGTAAAAAAAACATGATAATAAGGAATATGGTAATATAAACTTTTACCGCAACCAAAGCTACGTGCATGTAGAGAAAGGTTTTCTGGGGGTGGATCTTATATGTACGTGATTAGGTCAGAGATGTGCAGATGCGGACACATTCGTGGACAGGATGCTCGTTTGCAAGAATTCTGTGGATGCAGACAGGGATGCAATTTTTGATGGCTTTCCGGACACAGACACTGTGGTGTTTTTATACTGCAATGCTTCCACCTTATAGTAACAATAACAGTACAAAATTCTGCTCGCATTTGCAGCTTTTTTGCAGATGTTTTATGGGTTAAGGCTAGCCTTGAGGTTCAGTCAATTTTTAACATTATCATTATCGTTGGCTGTGTGGACATAGTCACAGACGCCTGATGGCTTAGTTTTGGGAACGCAGACACTACCCCATGGACGTGGTCACAAATGTGGACCCAAAATTCCAGGATCTGCACATCTCTGGTTTGGGTGTCTGAGGGCTGAAACGTTGGCAGAAGATTGAGGTCGAAGGCTGAGATCACATGTGAGGAGGGAGTGCAGTCTTTCATCAGTGGATAGGGGATCTGCGGAGTGGTGCATGTAAACTCTCCCAGTATGGACCATTGGGGTCCAGGGTGGACTCCAGCCGCAAACACATTTTGGGCATAGATGGGATGGGTCAAATATTGCATTTAGTGATTTCCAGACTGTGGGTACATGTGAAATACTACCCCGGTATTCAGAATATGTTGTGGATGTTGCATGCAGATGTAAATCAAAACCAGCACAGTTTGGCATACAATATTGTTTTTTTTACTTCCAGAATCATGGCACATTGGGAGGGAGTCTTACAACTTTAGCCATAATAACTTATTAGATGTAGTTCTTAGTAGGTTGTACTAATGATTGCGCTTATGGTACAATGTTATGTTTGTTAATCTGGTGTCTGTCTATTGTCCATAACATATGCATTTTGGCCACATTTTATGTACGTTGTACTAAAAAGAAGCCAAACTGTCTCTAGAATAGCTGACCATACTGGTTGTCAGTGACCTTCAAGGTCATCCAAGCTCATGTCATTTGAAAGCCACTGTGCCACTTCCTATTAGTGATCGCTAGCAACTTTGGCATATCTCTCACCCTTTTCAAGATATGGAGAGTTTTCCATTGCATTTCCTACCCGCTTCATTCCACCCCTAATTTTATAAGGTTTCCCTTTCACTAGATGGCTGAAATTTTGCATACTCAGGTTCTCAACAGACATGGCTAATTATGTGTAAAGCTATTTTTTACGAACCACCAGTTAGCCAGGGTACATCCGTTACAGACCGACGGACAGACTACGAATGACAACCATGCCAATAGCTCGATCGTAGCTGACCCTCCCTTGGGAAACATGGGTACTGCGTGATTCTTTCCTACAAATACTTTAGTTGCAAATTGTGTTCAGGCCAGTGCAGAGAACAACGCGGCCACTATTGAGAGCCTATAGGAACTCACTGGTGTCGCATAAGAAATAAGGGATGAGGAGGCAGTGGATGCACGTGCTGCCCCTCTTGGAGCCTACTCAGTCATTCAAAATAGTGCCAATGCACAAAAACTTTATTTTCGCACACACAAAAATTTAAAACATTTTGAGGAGGGGTTACAAACCCCCTCCCCGGACCCCATCTTTTACTTGCCTCTCGTGATCAGCATCCATATCCTTGGCTATGCCATAGGAACTTGCCAATTCCTCATATCTATCTGTACATGCTCACCTTTTGTGTAGAACTGTTTTCCCGAAATAGGGTTCTGACTCTCCAAAAATTGCATGTTGCCAGGCAGTATACATACTTTGGTTATCCTATACAGGTATTTGATATATTGCAAATTTTTACAATTTTCAATGCACTTAGGGGCGCTTGGGTAGTCTCACATTTTGCTAGTTCTAGCAGGCAAGTAGCACAACTGACTACCGATGTCACTCCATTAATGAACTTTGTTGTTAAGTACTCAGTTAGTGGACATGAGTACTTTAGTTGTAAATTACTCCATAGTAGCAGCCCTACTGTGTAATACCATGTGAAATCTATGGTAGACTGGTGCTTTTGTTTATCTATGCTTGTTTTTGTTTTTATTGAGATTTTGTGAGAAAAGTTGCTATTATTTGCGATGAAGTTAGCGTTATCGTTGCCGTTGTAATAAATTATACCAGTCAATTTTATTTTGGTTTGTTTATGTTGTTTGTTACGCTGTAACGAAATTCAAATAATGACTGTGCAGTTATTCATTTCTTCCAATATGCTTATAATACAGGGTCTGGGTAAAATGCGAGGTGCGAGGCGCGAGGTGCAAGGAGGGTATAGTGCGAGGAAGCGTGCGAGGCGGCACGCGATTGGTCGGCTATAAATAGATTCCTCGCAGTTTACCCACCATTCTGAACCCACAGGAACGAGTCAATGGATTACGGCAATACGGCCCTGCGGCTGCCAGCGTGCGACCTGCGAGCACGGCCAGATGAAAGGCACAGCATGCACGCTGCACGCCACACGCCAGGGAGCAGTCAACAGTGCGATCAGCCAGGACTGCAGCTTATGGACTGCCGGATGACGGATGACGTTGCAGAGTAGTAAATGTGAGCGACCATTCAACTGGGAGCCTAATTTTCCACGGCTAATCGACTGATTGACAGGTGGTGGACAACAGAAATGATAGAACTTGGCATCAACAAGGAGACCCACAGCAGCATCTGCTCCTGCACATGCTGTTATGTGTCAGTAGTATAATGCTGTGTTGGATAGGCCTACAGTGTAGTACTAGGCTGCTGTACACCTTATGAGGCAGAGGTCTGTCTAACTGTGTCTAACTGGTGCCTGGGAGGCTGGGCCTGACCGTGCTGTACCTGGGAGACTACCCACATTGGCTGGTGTGCAGTAGCTGCTGCTGTCCACCCTGGGAAAATGTATAGTAGACCAGCTGACCACATACCAGGTAGTGGTCTCCCAGTGCAGCATCCTAACCACCAGCAGTATTTGAAGCCTCTTGATAGCTGGTGTCTGCCAGTTCTCATATTGATTTTTGGCTAGGTATTATACAGGGTGGGCAAGAAAAGTAAGTTATGGCACTTTGACCATGTCTTCAGTAAATATTGATCAATTTTCACAATTTTTTCACCAGTGAATTCTGTAAAAAAATTTGCTACTCATTGGCATGCACACCACACTTATTATGTCACTACACTACCTTGTAAAATGCAAATGTCCAAAAACATACAATGTCTACAGATGGACAGAAGGTCTAATGGTAAATTTTTAAAGTATGTTAAAAATGTTAAATGTTAAAATATGAGTTATAGTAAGTGTCAAAAGCATTGCAGGACATGAAATAAACATTTTTTTTTCAAATAATTTGAACGATTTTACTGTGCAAAAATTGTCAATGTACACTATTGCTGGTTGATGGCTGCAATCTTGCTCAGTTAACTACATTAACATACAGAGCAATGTGTTTTCAATTGTGCAGCCCTACAAGCTGTGCATTATTTTTTGAAACATGAAAACTGACTCAGTAGCTACATCTAAACCTTTATGACACTTATTATAACTTATATTTAACACTTTACTTGAATACTTCAAAAATTTAACACAAAATCTTATTACCATTTGCAGATATTGTACATTTTTGGATATTTATATTTTACAAGGTAGTGAAAACATTGTGAAAATTGGTCAGTATCTAGTGAATATATGGAAAAAGTACAATAGCTTATTTTTTGGCCCACTTTGTACACCACTCTAAAAATATGTGATACACAGTGCAGCAGTAGTAGCTTTCAGTGTGTGGTCATCCAACTTTTAACACTGCACCTTAATGTAGCCTCAGACAGGCTGTAGGCTGTAGGCCTACGAATAGTGGATACAGCTGCAGGCTGTCTCATAACAGCGACACTGCAGTTTTCCCCACTGATAATTATGCACTGAGTCAAGTACAGGAACTTTGCAGACTTGTGTTTGCATTCTGTAAAAAAATCCTATCACCCTGCTGTGTCTTAACTGGGGCACGCATTGTAGAAATTTATATTTTGAAAATCAAGAAATGTGGACCACTGTAACTAACAGAATTAGGCCTAAGTAAACTGCAGTGGTGTGTGACACAAAAATATGCAACAATTGGGAGGCATTTGAGATTAAATGGGCGTATACTGGTATTCAGTCGATTAAAGTAGATTAGGCTTACCGGTACTAAAAATTCTGCTTCATACAAATGCTATCACAGTGCCAGTGCCAAAAAGTTTGAATGTGCGTCTGTCCTGCTTTGTGACTTTATGCATCACAGCATTATCCTACTGACGACAACGGTTTCCTGCTGCGCGTGTTCTGCTCCCCCACGCTGAGTTACATCACCTGTGAATGACAATTAACGGTCGTCACCGCTACACATTAGATCAAAGCACTCCGTCGCCTGCAGCCATTGTCTGCCACAGTCCTACACAGTGCAGGCAGCCTCGCAAATTACCCCGTTCCTCGCACGAATCCTCGCACACTCCCCTCGCACTATACCCACCTCGCACCTCGCATTTTACCATCATCGTATAATACACACAGCCTAGCGGGCGGCATTATGCACGTAGTTAAAAAAATCAAGTGTATTTTTATTTATTAATGGAATGCCGGTATTCTTTTGTCCACTTACGTTTATCGCGCTACTTTTAAATAGTCATTGTCTTTGTTGCTTAGACCAATATTTGAGTTTTATTTATTACTTGAAACCAACATTTGCTGTTTGCCGTATTCGTCGTCCGCTGATTGTTTATTATGTCGGAATTTTGGACAAGAATCAAACTGTATTTACAATTTTTGAATTCTACATACGATTTGGTTCTTGTCCATTAATTCCCTTGCACCCAAATTAATCACTACGGTTAGGAT
>Ga0209671_1006165_pt1 | contig 12254 bp, 10 predicted proteins | sample WorMetHERISLAND2_2_FD_187401 | JGI IMG/M metagenome (GOLD analysis project Ga0209671, IMG submission 187401) | Marine gutless worms symbiont microbial communities from Max Planck institute for Marine Microbiology, Germany - Olavius geniculatus... | ecosystem: Host-associated > Annelida >...
GCAAAAATCAAAAAGTATAAGCACGAACATTATGCATTAGCTTAGACATTTATATCTGGCTACTGAGAACAGATTAAATGTCTAAGCTAATACATTAGTTCGTGCTTATACTTTTTGATTTTTGCAGTTTTACATCAGCGCTTATACAACATTCAATGAATTGCTTGCAGTTTTTTTTATATATAATTATATAATATTGCCCGATTTTAGGAACTGAGAGGGAAAAAATTTCCAATAGGCCTAATAATCGATGATATGCTAGTTGCCATTTGTCTTGTTATACCTCAACGCATGCGTCTATCTGGCACCGTTACGGAGATGTGGCGCGTCAAAGATAATGGGGTCACGACCTTGACTTTTTAGGGTCACGTGACGTCATCCGTGACCATTTGACTCGCGGTGGTCGACTTCCTATGGGTGGTTTATTGTGACCATACGCCTATCTGGCACCGTTATGGAGATACGGCCGTTTAAAGTTTTTCCAGGAAGGCTCTTCCAGGAACAAAGGTCAATCGTCGGTCGGTCTTCAATATTACACTGATTTCATATACTCTTCTTCGCTACCTTACAAACGTGGCGCGCGAGGAGTGAAAACAACGGTGTAACGTCAATTTATCGCCCATAACTTGGTTTCTGTTTCATGTAGGCCTAGGCCTATTTGCACAAAATTTGGCGTCATACATACAGTCGTGCCACTGTACTTCATAACGAAACAAAATTCAAAATGCCGGCGGTATAATGACAGTTGTAATGGTAGTTGTAACAACAACTACGTAATTAAAAATTACGTTTTTGTGTTTCCTGTAAAAAGTTAAAATGTCGCTTGGATCATTTGGGCATGCCACAGTCGACATGGCGACAGTACATAAGTACAAATGCTCCCAAGCACAATAGTGTCGAAAACACAAAACTAAATACGACATAAGCACAATCATCAAGTTGTCTATAACACAACAATGGGTAGGCCTAATGTGACATGAACACATCCTGTAAGTGCAAAGTACGGTGTAGGTCATAGTAGTCATAGGTGAAGTCATACAGTACAGCTTATGTATATCTGCGGTCGACATGCATGATGCAAACAAACACACACACACACACACTTTACGCATTACTTGGCCTTCCAACAACACTCGAAATACTAGCCTAGCAAGCTAACGATTGGTGTTTCATAGTTTACTTGAGTTGCGTTTTGGATGGCCTACTACTAACATGTTAGGTGTCAAATTAAATAGTCTATGCTGGAGCATAGAAATAAATGTACTAGTATATTGCCTCAATACAACAAAACAAAACTTTTTCGAGTTTTTCGTTTGCCGTGCCGTCAGCCAAAATTAAAACTATTAGCTAAAAGTACTAAAACTATTAAAAGTATTACTATTATTAGCATATTTAAGCCTATAATATATTTATCTATGGTACACCTAACAAGATAAACCCCACCGAGACTCTACAGACAGCGGCAGAAAAAAGTGGACCCCTAAATTTTTTGGCCGTTTTCTCAGCAACCGTTTGGAATTTTAATATAAAATTCTCCAGCTTTATTCAATGAAACTTTTTACATCTAACTGCCAAGTAAAATGTGATTCTGTTGCAAAACAACGAAGTTATAGATTTTTTAACATAACCGCCTACCGATTTTTCGGCATTCAAAAATGTTTATGCTAAAAGTGCTATTTAAAAACTGGTTACACGTTACTGCCGATGCTGTCACAGTGACGTTTTAATAAACAACAATTAATATTGTTTATACATTATCATTAAATTATCCTTCCTTTAAAGCAATCGCCGGCTGCCCACCGGATTCATCTTCCAGCAGGACAGCGCGTCAGCACACACAGCGCGCAACGCCGCGCAGCGCACAGAACTGGCCACGGGCCAGCTGTGCAGATATCCTCCAAATTCGTCGAATATAAACCCAATGAACTATCACGTATAGGGTGCAATGTTGGAGGCTTACTGCAAGCTTAAAACAAAGCTGAAAACAAGCGCCAAACTCAAGGAAGCGCTTCAGGTTATCTGGGGCAACATGCCACAGGGACCGATCGACAAGGCTGTGAAGGATTTCCTAAATAAGGCGACTGGAGGCTGGTGTTGTTGCTTGGAGCTGGCAGTGAACACTTCGAACATTCGCAGTGACAATAAAATTCTGGTATCTGATTATTATTTAACTGTGTTGTTTCAACGATGTTATTAAATTGGCGTTGTAGCCGGAACATTTTTGAATGCTGAAAAATTGGTAAGCGGTCATGTTAAAAAGTTTGTAACTTCGTCGTTTTTTAACAGAATCAAATTTTATTTGGCAGTTAAATGTAGAGGGTTTTCATAAATAAATCTGTAAAATTTCAAATTGAAATTCGAAACGGTTTCTGAGAAAACAACGAAAAACTTTTAAGGGTAGTAGTTTTTGTAGTTTAACTTTTTTGCCGCACCCTGTACATCTGCCAGTTTGATCAACAATGGAAAGACTTACGCTACCGCGTTTAGATGGAAATGTATCAAAAGAACACATGGTGAACAGCTAAAGCTCAGGAAATTATGCTGATACAAACGAAACACACTTAAGGCACTTAAGGCGACCTACTGGCCCTCACATCATTCGGTTCATCCAGTAAGGTCTAAAGACAGGAATGCTTTGATCAACGATCAACAGGGTATCATGGCTCGATGGGCGGAACACCTGAGCGAACTTCTGAACCACATCAGCTCCACCGACCCAACCCACTCAGATCTCCTACCTCAGTTTCCCACTATTCTGAACTTGGATCATATGCCATCCTATAATGAAGTCTGTTCTGCAGTTAAAGGGCTCAAGAACAACAAGGCGGCGAGCCCTGACGGCGTGTCTGCCGAAGTTTTAAAGCATGATGGCTATTTTCTGCTACGCCGACTGCACCGATTCATCACCGCTGCTTAGACCTCAGGAAAGGTACCACAACAGTGGAAGGATGCCAACACAGTCACCGTGTACAAGCAAAAAGGAGACAGGGCAGTATGTGGTAATAGTCGCGGCATATCACTGTTGTCAGTTGCTGCAATGATTCTAGCCGCGTTATGCTCCGGCGTCTTCTAATACACGTAGCGGAAACAGTCCTGCCAGAGTCACAGTGTGGCTTCAGACTTGGCCGCAGCACGATTGACATGATTTTCGTCGCACGTCTGCTTCAAGAGAAATGCCATGAACAACATCGGAGATTATATTTTGCTTTCATAAACCTTACCAAGGTATTTGATACTGTGAATCGTGACCTGCTTGGGAAAGTACTGGCAAAATTCGGCTGCAGCTCCCACTTTTTGACCATGCTGAGGGAGTTTCAGGACGGTATGAAGGCCAGGGTCGTGACTGGTGGCGAGGAGTCAAATTCTTTTGAAGTTTTTGTAGGTGTCAAACAAGGATGTGTTTTGGCACCGGTTATATTCAACTTGTTCCTGGTTCAACTGGTTCATGTTGGTCTTTAGGAATGGGCTATCAAACGACGTCGGTATTTTATTTAAATACCGTCTTGATGAGGCATGTTCAATCTACGACGACTCCAAGCGCAGACAAAAATATGCACTGACACTGTGTTTAAACTTTAATATGCAGATGATGCAGCCATACCGAGTCACGAGCCCACAGACCTTCAAGAAAACTTAGGCACTCTCGCAGATATACTTATCAAAAAGCTGACCTGACCATTAACACAAAAAACACAGAGATTCTCACATCAGGTCCAGACCCGTCATCTTTGCAGCCATGTTATACAGTCAATGGTGATACACCCAGTACGACCCACACCCAGTACGACCTACATTGGCAACATACATACACCTGGCTGTGATCTGACCAACGAAATCCAGCAGCGAATAAACCTGGCTTCATCAGCTTCGGTCGACTCGCTAGCCGTGTGCTTTTCAATCATGACTTAACGGTGACTACGAAAGTCGCAGTTTACAAAGCCATCTGCATCTCCATTCTGCTATATGGATCTGAAAGTTGGATTCCATATTAGCGACACATCAGGATGCTTGAAGCCTTCCACATCCGCTGCCTGCAGGGCATTTTCGGCATTCGCTGGTGGCACAGGAAAACACACATACAGACGCGCCAATACAGCCAACATTGAGTCCATTGAGCATCTAGTGCTGCAAAGACAACTCCTTTGGCTAGGCCACGTCATCCGTATGCTCTCAAACCGGTTTCCTCGTCGCGTACTGTATGTCAAACTGCTCATTGGACAGAGGCCAGTAGGTCGTCCAAAGTTGCGCTTCTCCGACCACATCAAGTCAGTTCTACGGAAGTGTGACATCCCTGAAGCAGATCTCGAGCAGCTTGCAGCTAATAGGGATTCGTGGAGGTCAATATGTGCTACAGGTCTGGTCTGGTGAGTTTCGCAGCAGCCTTCGATCAAGCGGCAAGTGATCGTCGTGCTCGCAGACATGCCCAGGCAGTTCGAGTCGAATCTGCTTGTCCTCAATGTGGTAGAGTCTGACTGGAGTGATAGTCTACTATTCAACGTTGTGGGCGAATTCTGCTTCAGTTTGATCGTCGCTGAGGACGTTTCTGATACTGTTTGATGGACCTGCAAACTTGAGAGCTGAACTACCTTGGAACGATGCTGGCGATGAACTTCACGACTGAATGGGTATAATAATTAAACATTTGGCTTAAATTCAGAGATTTCTACAACTGGTCATCTTCAGAAGGTCTTTTAAATGAAAAAAACTAATTTTTATTATTTTTATTATAGGTAACTACATGCGGTGGTAAAACAAGTTGTAAATATTCAATAGTGGCCACATAGCCTAGACTTGTTGTACTGCTGTAAAGAAGTTATTTATTGCTTGCATATAACAAATATTAGTTTTATTGTGTAATTCTGTGTGTTTTAAAACAGTAAACCACGTACTGTCATTATTGGGCAACACATACTGTTTCTTTTCAGGGACACTGTAGACCAAGACTTTGCACCCTAAGTCTAATACACGGACTACCACAAGCAAGCAACAAGCAAGCACACCTAACATGTTAGGTCATCCAAAATTCAGCTTTGTTTACAGTTTTGTTACTAGCTTAAGCCATATTATTTCACAGTTGCTGTGAAGCAACGATTTACCTCAACTCCAAAGTACGTGAAGTTTGTCTGCTGACAAAACTGCTGACACATCTCGACTGTCATTGAGTCACTGGTAGTGCTCGATCCCGTCAGTACTCGAACTCGGTTTGTATAGTCTCTATAGCAACCTATGTACTGCTGTTGGATGTTCCCTGCAACTGTCATTGAAACGGCACAGTTTACCGTTAAAAACAAAATGTGTTCAATGAACTAGGTGTAAGAAGGCCTGACAACGTTGGTTCAAATTTTTGGAAGCAAGCATGCCCAAAAAATTGGGAAGACAGAAACGTGGAGAAATCGGCGCGATTTAAACAACTTCCGCATTTGACCGCGAACATCTCTGAGACGGATCGAGAAAACAAAAATCGGAATAGCAGTTAATCAACTACAGCGCCTCCTGTGTTGGGCGAAAAATAGTTGGTGAGTTATGGCCTAATGGAAACGCCACTGAGTCTGTGACGCCATTGTCTGAGTTTTACACGACAGACGCGCTTTCTATAGCCTTGTTCATAGCGATAAGCTCGACTCAACTCAACTCAACTCAACTGGTTGAGTTAAGTTTGTCGCTATGAACACGCGAAAAACTCAACTAAAGTGAACTCAGCTTAACTCAACTGGTACGGCCGTTTTCAGCCAGTTCTGAACATTTTAGCTTGCAATGTTCAGTTCAGTTCAGTTCAGTTGTCCTGCGTGTTCATAGCGACAAACTCAACTCAACTGAACTCAACTCAACTCGCTTAGTTTTCCAGACTAGTGCGAGGAATAAAAGAGTAAATAATTGCCTGCAAACGATGCAGGGCTGTGAAACTACAATGCCGGCACCTAAAGATCTTCGCTTACGCAAAGCTTCGCGCGTAATTAAACTATATACCTTGTTCCTAGCGCCGCGCTAGAAACGGCTTTCTTCGGCATGTCCTCCTCTTTCTTTTTCTATATCTTTGAACAGAATAAATAAGGAAATCAATGCAACGGCTTTACGCTTTCTTACACTGCATTGAGCCATATTATTATTGGCGCTATAATATTTGTATTAGCTTGGGAAATTCCACGCGCGGCAGTGCGGCGCTCTGCTATTGATCCACTGCTTGAAAGGTGAGTCACTACCGTTCAGTTGAGTTGAGTTGAGTTTGTCGCTATGAACACGGCTTATGAGTTTACAGAAACGTAGTCCAACGAAAATTGCAAAACAATAATCAGCAACTAGCCTATTAGTGAATACCGTTGGTGAGCCGAAAAGACATCGGGGTCATTCCATTTGAAATGGGCCAAATGACCACAACTTTTCCGGGTGACCATCTCCAAATTGCATGAAAATTTAATAGTATACTTGTAACTGTGCCCGTAGACAGTGTGCAAAATTTTACTCCAATATTCCAAGTAATTTTTAAGTTATGGACGTTTGAATGAGGCCACCTGTCACAGGGTTGCGCCTGCGACACCTGAGAGCTCTTTTAATAAGGCTCTGCCTACAAATAAGGCATATTCCTAAACAATCCTACAAGAAACTCGAACACAGAACTGGCAGCAAAAGCTCACGTTTTTAATACAGATAAAATCAAGACAGACAAACACACATGTATACAGGGATCGCCAAAAATGAACTAATCACAAGCAATTCACTCTTGCGCGTAGGACAGGACAAAAACTATCAGTTAACAGTTCACAGCAAAATATGACAGTCCAAAGAGTAAATCTAAGACTCCCGAAGTCTGGACTACTGCGCAAAATAAAGCTAAATCACGCCCGTACCAATGACACCCGGTCACAGATACGCCGTAGTTCAAATCACGGCCAAATTAACCCAGAAAGCAAAGACATATAACGGCACACACTACAGCGTGTACAAAAAAACAGCACAGGTCGCGACTCACGGGACCGAGCACCATGTTGAGTCCAACAGTTCCTCGCGACGAAGGCATCGGCGAAAGGAGTTCACGGCGGCGTCGGCGTGCTGGTACAACAACGGCACGTCGAGCGGTGACGACACGTCGACGTCAGGTCGTTCAGAAGTCGGCGGCTCCTTCGGCGACGGTAACAGTCCAACAGCGGCGTTCAGAGTAACAACAACGCGGCTGGTATCACAACGTCGAAACAGACAGCGGCGGCGAGACAGCACCAGCTTCCCGACGCGGTTCAGGGTCGGATCTCGACTCGGCGTCAACAGGATCCCGACTCGTTCAAATCAGCTCCGGAGTCGATAAGTGATTTCGTTAACTAGTGACACCATTTTCAAAAGTAGGTCAAGTAATATAAACAAAGCAGGGGGCGTGGCAGGTAGAGGCTCTTGCGTTAGTTTGTCGAAGGTTTTTTGCAGTTCATGTTTCTATTGGAAGTTCAAGAAAGTTGTCTATATTTACGTATTTATGAAAGCAGCACAAAGAGTCGAAAATAGTTGTCGCGAGACTCTATAGCAAACGGTAATTGGCATGCATAACAGCGTATGACAAAGCTGTGTTGACATGAGTTAGGTCATTCGCTTTCATTCTGAAATCATTCCTGATTTGTCAAATTAGTCAGGCGAGTGGGGTGTCTGGAAGTGTACCGTATCCCCAGAAATTCTGTCATTTTCATCTGACTGGCATGTTCCGATATAGGCCACTGTTCCTTTTCAGCATTTCTCTTCTCTTCTTCTCCTTTCCATGATGTACATATCCTATTGTGAGCAAATACCTGTTCCAAATTATTTCAATCATTCTGGTTGTTACTACTGTTATCAGCATATTATTTTAGTAGAATTTTTATTTTATTATTATTATTTTAGTAGCATTTTTAAGTGAAAAGAATGCTATAGTTAGGGTTAGGGTTAAAGATAGGATTAGGGTTATGGTTAAGGATAAGTTAAAGGCTTAGGGATAGTGTTAATTTGGGACTGGTAGCATTTTTAATGTAAAACCTAATATCACCAACCACAATAAAGTAAGATTGGTTTGCGTGCAGGTGGTTTACTAGAGGTTTCTTGTGAAAGTTAATCAACCACTCATACCATGCAATGTGCTGTGGTCGGATGTCATAACGGGAAATACAGGCTGGAGAGACGGAAGCACGAAATATGTCCCATCCATAACGTCAACAAAGGATGTAGTTCTTGTACCTGTGACCCACCTTTCACACTGTTCGCATTTCCAACCGAAAGAAAAAATGCACATGCCAGACAAATCTGGACCAAGCAAATCAACAGACAGGACAAAACACGTGCTGGGAAAATCTGGCTGCCAAAATCGTATGATCGTGTATGCTCAGACCACTTTAAAGACAAAGCACCCAGTGACAAACATCCCTATCCAACGGAAAATATGGGTTATGCCACATCTATGAGTGTTAGAGGCAGGAGGAAGATAATCACATTCAGTCCAAGAAAGAAAACTAAGAACGTAGCAAAAGTGACAGCTCACACTCATCAAGTAGAAGAAAGCCAGGATCCTGTGCCAAGCACTAGCAGATCAGATCCCACTGAAGCCACTTGCCAAAGTTCATTTGTCAGTAAAATTCCTAGCATAGAAATTCCTGATGCAGCAGAAGAACCACTGGAGCTGATTCCCATTATGTGTAGTAAGCTGCTGAAAACTGACAAAGATGTGAAGTATTATACAGGAGTACCTGACACTGCCACTTGGAATCTGTTGTGGGACTACGCAAAGGACAAGGTGCAGAAAATGAATTACTGGCATGGATTTTGTAAGGAAGAAGTAAGGAAACGCAAAATAAGAACAGGGACGGGAAAATCTCCATTGAAAAAGCCTGGGCGGAAACGGAAATTGCATCAGAGGGATGAGCTGTTGATGACATTGATGAGATTACGATTGGGATTCCAGGTTAAGGACTTAGCAGACAGATTCGAGGTACCCTGCGCAACAGTTTCGTCAGTGTTTGGAACATGGGTGAAAGTTTTAGCGTCTCTTCTAAAGGACACCATAACGATGCCGTCTTCATCTTGTATCAAAGCAAACCTGCCAAACTCTTTCCGTTACTCAAGATATAGTAATGTCAGAGGGATACTGGACTGCACAGAAATTTTCATAGAACGACCAAGAAATTTACAACTTCAAGCTGCAACATGGTCAGACTACAAAAAAACACAACATAGTTAAAGTACTAGTCGTCATCACACCTCGGGGAAGAATTGGATTTCTGTCAAATGCATGGGGTGGTCGGGCGTCAGATGTACACAACTCGCCACAGTGGCTTTCTGGACCTAGTCGAGGAGTACGACAGTTATATGGCTGATCGTGGCTTTCCGATTGCTGCAGATCTCCTTGAAAGAAAAGCTGAACTTCTCATACCACCTGGAGCACGAGGAAGTGAGCAAATGACAGCACAGCAAGTTGAAAAAACACAGAAGATTGCTAATTGAGAATCCATGTAGAGAGGGCAATCGGACGACTGAAACTGTACAAAATTTTCACAGGAATTCTGCCGATTACATTACTGCCACTGATTGACTATATGCTGACATGCTGTGCTGGCTTATGCAACTTACAGAACCCTCTTGTCAAGTAGGGGTTTTTAGGGCTACTACCGGCAAATGCATCATCAATTTATTTTGATGAACTTTTGGAACATAAAGGATTAAAAATAGTTTTCAAAAATTAACTGAAATAAACTGATTAACTTAATTAATATTTCTAATTATTATTATTCTAATTATTATTAAGTATTAATAATTAATATTTAAATTAATATTTCTACTCAAAAACACTGTGAAAACTGCAGAATTCAACTAATGGTTGTTGTTATCTTTTGTCAGACTAAAGCAAAGTCCAAAAAGTGATCATGCATTTGCCTACACAAACAGTGTACTCAAAGCTAACAAAGTGCTTGACTGTTAAACTGACACCGTAGGCCTACAGCACTGATCATTAGTCATTTTTTGGTTGTTAAGAAGTCCAAAATTGTAATTAAATTTCATCGGAAAAAAAGTTTTAGTGGGTTAATTTTTTAACAATAAGTCAAGCAAAAAATCATTAATTTAATTTGCTTTTCTTGAATGTATGTTGTAAATACTGGTACTACATACTGCTTGTAACAGTTGCATTTAAGACAGACAACAAGAACTTGCTTTCTGTGCAAGTATATGCTTTGCTAGAATGTATTCTGTTACTCCGCTGTATAAGACGTGCATGGGCCTTAGTCAGTGGCATCGTTGCAGGGCAGTGGGTAGGGGCAATTACCTCCCCTCAGTTTTACCCTGTTGGATTTTTTCTTGTGCAAAAATTTGAGTCTGCAAATTTCTTTTAGAAAAATTCAGGGAAAATGTGTCAAGCACACGTAATCTCTTTTTGTGAAAATGTTGCAGCTGCATGTCAGAAAAATGAAACTTACTGCTCACCGTACTTTTGATCTATGATGCCACTGGCCTCAGTTACTCATACTACTCGTATCATACAGAATGACTAGCTGTACAGCAAGCCAGTTTAGTCTAATAATTAAAGTTTGTGAACTTGCTCATTTGCAAGCTAATGCAATACTACTACTGTATTGGTCTTAATACTGCATGCAATATGTGACTGGTAGGACCACAGTATACCTCCATTACAAACATTAAGGGCCCATGTGGGCCACCCAGCCCAATGTCATTGATGATTCAGCATTTTGTGCAAAGACACAGCACACATGACATAAGAACTTAATAAATGAAATGCAAATCTGATATGGCAAGACTGTAAAAAGAGTGGCAAATTTATACACTGTACAGCTGTTGTATGCAAAACAGAAAATTACATAAAATATGCCACAACAAAAAAAAACAATACTTGGAAGTATTTAGTTAGCACCATTGTACCTTGTACATTAATAAAACAGACATGAAATGCAACAAGGATAAAACAGAAAAACAAAAACAGTAACAGAAATGCAGAATTCACTTACTGTACGAGTACTGGCATGCACATAAAAAGAAAACAGAAAACGATATATACAAATAATACTGATACACATTGCAAACTGGTGGGTAACAACTTTATTCTTTGATTACTTGGGTTGCAGTAGTGAACCTAGGTTACTAAAGAATACACAAAAAAGCCCAACTAACGCAAAGGGGAACGCGCAAAAGTGGTGCATGTTTGAAAGCCCAGTAAAATAAAATCTACGTTCACCCATTTTAGCAACCATGTTACATTTACAGTCGCCAGAGGGTGCCACACGACTAACAGCTAATTATCTATAGCGTTTTACTCGTACTCGCCAGAGGGCATGACCTGTCTCGCTCAGCCAACGCCTTATCGGCTGGAAATCGCAAATTTTCCCTACCCCTCTGTCATTTAGCGCTCTCGCTGGGGGTGACCCCTTTTAAATTTATGGAAAAGCTTTACGGTTCCTGAAACTAAGAGTCTTCCAGGCAGATGAAAATGCTGTTGAACACAATGTTAGTACTGCTGGTGGCACAGACACATTAGTTCCTCGTGTTGCAGCATCCCACTCAGTGTACAGGTGGTAGCGCTCTTCCTGTTGTTCTCCAAGTACGACAGCAGCTGGACGGATCTGTTGAAGCTGTTGCAGAAACTGATCATAGGTCATACCCTTGTGTAGCTTGTGGGGTATGAACTCTGTCTTTGTGGTCGTATGAAAATGTGTTTGTGGTTCTACACAAGTTAAACAACAGTAGTTACTCAATATAACAAAATTCACAGAACAGGCCCCTGTAAATTTTACAGTATGCAATGGGACACCGGCCTGCAGTTTGCCTCACGTAAAGGTGCATGCAGAGACATAACTAAACTGAAATTAACTGACACTGTTCAGTTTTTAATGGGCAAGCATAGTCACATGGACCACCAACACCGTTAGATGGTGCCTACGGTAATGCATTACTGTTTGCCAATTGGCCAGTTTGTCAAAAACTAAACGATGTCAGTTCAGTTCAGTAGCGGATTCAAAAAGAGGGGTAGAGGGTCAGCTGCTTCCCTATTGACTGGATGCATCTTAAAACAAGTGAAAATTTTGCACAAAAATACGTTGTTTTTGTATAAAAATTTTCATGAATTTTCTTCCGAGGGGGCACAGCCTTCTCACCAGACCTCACCCCTACCCTTCCGTCATCATCATCATCATCGACAACCGTGGGCTCAATGCCCGTTGGTGTCTGACGCCATTCTTACTATCGCTGCCCACCGCTGCCTATCTAGGGCAGCGTGGCTTAACTCCTGCAGGGTTGTCCCACAC
>Ga0209671_1006166_pt1 | contig 12254 bp, 6 predicted proteins | sample WorMetHERISLAND2_2_FD_187401 | JGI IMG/M metagenome (GOLD analysis project Ga0209671, IMG submission 187401) | Marine gutless worms symbiont microbial communities from Max Planck institute for Marine Microbiology, Germany - Olavius geniculatus... | ecosystem: Host-associated > Annelida >...
CAATTTGTGGGCCCCAACAACCAATCTATTACAATGTTTGACTGTCACGCAGCAGCGTGTGTACCAGATGAAGTTAAAAAATGTTTGTAAAGTCAAGAAGCGACTGGTACAGCCTGGATTGGTCTGGAGCAGAACATTATCGATACTGCTGTCAAGTGAATGGAGAAAGCGTCTCCTTGCCTGTGTTCGCATAATGGGCCAACACTTCAAGCAATTTTACAGTATGCAGTTGAAAAATGGACAACTGAATGAAATGTCAGCCATAGTGTCAGAAATGTGAACAAAATGTGTTTTTACGCGTTATGTTAATTAAGCAATCATATCGCATTGGATAAAAAGCGATATTTCGCTGGTTGTGCTTTTCCTAGGTAGTGCAAAAACAAACGTTCGGTGAGGTGGGAAACTGAATGGTCATTTGATGACAAGTTGTGCAAGGAATATTCATATCGAAAAATATTAAAATCTGATAATTGGGTTTTAAGTTACAGTCGAAAATGTCGGGGATGTTTTTTAAACACAGTTTGTATAATGAAAAAAAAATGTTAACTTTGTTTTTTAAACACTAAAAAAATTTAAAAAGTTTTTCGCTTTTGTCCATTCTGCATACAAAAGCTTAATATTTGTTTGACGGTCATTGAGATGATCGTTGATATGACTGCTTTATAGTTTTATACTGTAGTTATATTTTGATTTTATAAGACTGATTCAATCAATGGTTTATAAGCTTAGTATTCCGCTATCGTTAAGCAAAATTACGTAATAAAATTTCTAAAAACTTTTGTGTTATCACAGAATAGTAGGCCTAAATCACATAATTTGTCTACAATTTTCCTATCGCTTAGCAAATCATTAATTAATTATAAATTAAAACTAAAAACTGCAATTAAAATAAATAAATATATAAAAATAAATTATTAAAAAGTGACCGAAAATTGGCAGATTTTGCTTACAAATGAAGTTTAAACATCGGATCATTTTGCATATCTTTCTTCTGCCCAAAATTTTTAGCGCGGTTGTTTCCATAAGAAGCTCGATTGGTTTTCTACACGAACAGTTAAATAATGCAATGCAAAGGTGTAGTTTATAGAAATTATTCACGATAAAACTGGCTTGAACCGACACTGGATGAGTGCTCGACAAGCTGGCTTGATGAGCTAGCCATTTCGTTTTTACATGGTATAATAGTGCAAACATTCATAAAGCCGGTTCGAAAAGTGTTCGACGAGCATTCGACAAGCTGGCTCGACGAGCCAGCTTCATCGTGTAAACAGGGTGTAATATACCATCACAGAAATACATATTATCACTGCGTAATAAAGGTTTTTAGGCCTGAACGTTTTTTTATTCCTGTCACATTTTTACGTTTTTAACGTTTTTTTATTTCCTCAACTTCACCAATAACACTGAGAAGCACTTTTAAAACCACGGATACGAAAAGTGGCCGTAGTTTACTTGGTGAGCCGAGTGATACTTGATCTTATGACCACACGGTTGACTAAAAATTAAATGAAGTTTTCTCTATCTAGTTCCAGCTATACTGCAGTCTTATAGCATTAAGTATTAGGCAAAAAATTAAACAAATTAGGGCTAACGTTTTCTATTCAACGTTCTTTCTTAAACGTTTTTTAAAATTATGTTTGCAACGTCTTTTTACGCGTGACAGTAGACTGTGTAATGGTAAAGTTTGAATTTTTAATATTGTGATTTGTGCTGTTTTATATCTACAACCACGATGTCATCCTTACACTGTATATAAACTGAACAGGTTTTTTACATAAATATATATATGTTCGAAAATGCACAATCGATCACAGGTCGGTGATAAACTGTCGCGTGATTAAATTTCGGGGGATTGTCACCAAACCATCTTAAACCCCCAAAATAAGGGGTTTGGTGTGTGTTTTTTGCAATTTTTGGCTGCGGTGCACATTTCGAGAGTGAATTGCGCCGAAATTACTAGGGATAGCCTGCATACAAAATTTTCAGCATAGAACGTGCACTTCAATTATTTGAATTTTGACCTCTTAGGTTCAAGGTGTCTTCCATACGAAAGCCTCGAATTTGGGTACTTCTTCAAGACGCATTATTATTTCATTGCATGCTGTACACTGGTTGCCGAGATAGCAGGACTGATGCTGTCGCGCATCACGTGAGCTTTGCTAAAATTATTTGTTTACATCTGTGATGTGTAGGACCTCGAATACGTAGGAGACCGGTCGGCGACGGTGCTCGACGTCTTCGTCGTCGTACGGCGTTCAGCGTCGACCAGCTGCGTCAACTACGCGCCGAGTACGAGCACAGTCAGTACATCAGCGACCAGCGACGACAACAGCTGGCTCAGCGCATAGGACTCGGCGTCGGCACAGTCAAGATCTGGTTCCAGAACAGACGAGCCAGCGACAAGAAGGCGAGCGGTGTGCGCAATGAACTGGCGCTCAGACTGATGGCAGAGGGACTGTACGAACACCACACCGTTAACAACAACAACAACACGACTACATCCGCACTGTGATCACGCCAGAGTATCATGCGGCCGTTCTGATAGGTCGCATCCGTGGAGTCGTGGGATAAAAAAGTAGAAGCAAAGCAGAAAGTTGCAATTTTCTGACAGGCAGCTACAAATTTCTGACAAATTATGGGTGATGAAAGTTTTAATTTTGTTTCTTAATTTCCCCAAAATGGGGACTTCCAGCCTCATGTTTTGTATTTTTGGAAGATTTACCGAGAGGCTAGAATTTAAGGGTGAAGCAATTGCCCCTGCTGCGCCCTAGTGCCACAACGCTACTGGGCCGCATTACAGGTCGTGCCCGTACATTCGTCCGTCCCACGCAGGCTTCAGACTCGAAAAAGGCGCAGAAAGACAAAAAATAGGCGTGAACGTTCCCCAAAGCTGGAGTGACCGGCGCTTCAGTTTTCAGCTCAAAATGTCAAAGGTCAGGGTTAGAGTTGCGCAGCACTAGGCGGACGGCCGCGTAATATGTTGGCACTTAGCACACACCAACACAGTTGACCGAGAGCGGCCACTTGCTCAATAGACCCACTAACTGTAGAACAGTCAGCCATACACTTACCCATTTTTCAAAAAAAAGTATTTGTATTAAAACTATGTAGTAAGTTAGGGAACATTAGTCACGCAGCTGGTTAGCGCAAACAACATTAGCAACAAGAAAATTTATCGTTTTTAATACAATTGCGAAATAATTCGATCGGTAAGTTTACCACAGCGTGACAATCGATTGACGTTTAACGTAAACGAAGTGCGTTCACTCGTGCATCCATCCACTCGTTGTCTCTGTTACGGCGACTGGAATGATTGGAGAGATTATTTACATTCAAGATTAATCAAATCGACAACCGTGAGAACTGTATTGCCATCTGCTGATTGAGTTGGTAGAGCTCGGACAGCTATTGTTGCTGGCACCTAGCGAATGGCGCGTGACTCACAGCGCAGCAGCAGCAGCAGCAGCAGCAGCGGGGGCGTGGCACTACTGCTCTTGCTGCTGCTGCTGCTGCTGCTGCGTGCTTTTGTCTCACTCACTCTTCAACACAATGACGTGCTTGCAGCCAGGCCAGCTGACGCGTTTCGCTTGACTGGCCCTGGCAGCGTAAACACCGCGGCTACAGAAGAGTAGGCTTAGCCGTAGACGGTGTCGTTTTTGCTGATTTAAAAGGCAGTAGAAAGTACGATCGACACATGCTGCTTTTTTCACTGGAGTACGAACTCGGACGCTAACTTGGTTTGTAGTTGTGCACTGATTTCTGTATTTCTAACTATTGACATCAACGCTGAATCACTAGTTTCATTTTGACGCTAATGGCCGTATACAGACCCCTGAGGAAATCCGATTACCTAATTCATAGGCTTATCATTGGCTAGCCGTATACGTGCACTGATTTCTGTTTTCTTTAATGAGTGTACTCTATGGAGTATGGAGCAAATGCAGCATAAAAACAGTTACTTTTTTACTTTCAGAGTTTACTTTCACAAATCGTGCAAGTACGGTTTTGGGACGGGAAAATGTGCTGCAGTTAACTGCGTGCTCGTTATGTGATCATTTTTGTAACAACGTGATTGAAATTTGAAATGCAGTAGCTATAAGTATTAATCATCAATGTGACTACAAAAAAACTCGTGGCCGATTCGATTGTCTTAGCTGATCAGGCTGATTGGATTTAAAACAGCAATGGGATCAGAATTTATTATTATTTTAAACACGGTGCGATAAATAAACTGTACTTTGTTCATCTGTTTATCTTTAACCAAGAGCGGCAGCCGGTACCATGATTAAAAGGTCATTTAATCATGGTCGGTACTGAGATATAAACTACCATTTTCGTAGAGTCCAGTATGCCAACGTTTGCCTAATTCCTCGTTGTTAGAAGATGACAGACATCGAAACTTCATCAGATCACGTGTTTATGTAAACACGGCTGCAGCGTTTGCAGGTGCTCGCATTTTGCTGTGCGTGTTACTCCAGCGTTTCGCGGCGGCATCTGTAATCAGTTGAGCATCCACGCAGGACTGTCATAAACGTACCTGTGCACACACTACAGTATAGCATACCTAGCGGCGTCGTGAAGACGTAGTGTGTGGAGGGAGAGGGGCGGATGAAAATTACGACTTACGAGGGAAGTCTGGATTGCAGATGCTGGAAGCTGACGCACTTCGATGACTCCGTGGCTATGCACCGTTACACAGACAGACTGTAACTCATCTGTCATGATGCGGTTACACTGCACTGCTGAGCGGGCGCCCGCAGAATTTTTAGGCGCGAAAGCAGCTACTGCTTTGGCGCATCTTAGCCATCGCAATTCTGTTTGTCCGTCTGTCTGTCCGTCACACGGTGGATCAGTCAAAAACGGTGCAAGTTAGGATCACCAAATCTTTACCATCTGCTGCCAGGAAAACTTTAGTTTTAGGAACTGTAAAGCTTTTCCAAAAATTCGACGGGGGTCACCCTGAACGAGGGCGCTAAATGAGAGAGGGTAGGAAAAAATTGCGATTTTTAGCCAATAAGTCGCTGTATCTCAATAACAGTACGAGATAGGGCCTAGGTTACTATTAATTACTAGTAGAAAGTTTTACACTGGCTTTCGATTGCCACCAAATTCAATAACCTTGGATGACCTTGAACGCCAAAATAAGGGTTTTTATAAATTTTTTTGGCGATTTCGGGCTGCGAGACACATTTCAAGAGCGAATTGTACCGAAACTAATTGAGATAGACATAGACAAGCTGCAAGTGAAACTTTCAGCATTGAACGTAAATTTCGTCGGTCCAAGTTTCGATTTTCTAGGTTCAAGGAAACCTGCGCACGAGGGAATCAAAGAGCGGTACCCCGGTAAAAGTCGTTATTTTACCGTTGTTGGCCAGTCTATTGTGAAAACGGTTGCAGATAGGCATGGACATGCTGCATAACACAACAAGCACAAGTGACAAGCTTTTCAGTCGTATCAACATCGATGATTTTGATAGACTCTAAACTTCCAAAATAAGAGGTTTTTGTTGATTCTTTCGATTTTCGGCTGCAGCGCACAATTCAAGAATGAACTGCGACGAAATGGCTGGAGATAGTCTAGACTGACAGTTTGCGAACAGGAACTGCTATAGGCTTTTGCCCGTCTCGTGAGCATTAGCTCAAATTTCTTGTTTTCTAAGGAATGCAGAGGTCGAGGAGTCGCTGGTGTGGAGTACGAAATGCCGCAGGCGTCAAATGGGAGTGAGGTATCCCTTACCCAGCTGACTAGGGATCTGCACCGAAAATAAATTAAGCGAATTTTAGTCTCACAATACGCAGAAAGAAAGCGAAATAAAAATTACTTTTCATTGTTTTCCGGAATGGGATCGAGTCAGAGATTGCATCCTGGCTAGGTTGGTTATGTTACTAATAAGATATGACTGAGTGTTAGAACCAAGCCGGGATTTTTTTTGCGTTTTTGTGTAAGACGAACTTTGCTGAAAGTGATTACGGTCAGTAAGTCACAGTCACCTCCGGCCAGTTACTGTGCCAGTGGGGGCATTTCTTACTTTGACTACAATTCGATCTAGCGAACTTAGCGAGCGAAAAAATGTAAATGTAGCCTGTGTCAGTTTACTAAGCCTTATAGGTCTGTAGAAAGTTCCACGTATGTATGGTGGATTTTTCAATGAACCACGTCGGACTGTTTTATCTTTTCCAGGTTGGGGGTAGGGGAAATAGCGCCCTTTCTGACTCCTCGCAGGCGCCATGTGCGGCTAAGCCCATGACTCAAACGTGTAGTATCTAGGCCTACTACCTACTAGGCATGAACCGCATCACCCTGGTGCACGGATGAACCAATTATCAAGTACGACAACAAATCAAATTCATTTTTTAGCGCAAAGTCCATAGAACAAATAAATGACAAAATAGACTATACAACTTATTTTACTTCTGTCTCGGTAAAACATAAATACCAGGTAGCTAATTTTTTTCGAAATCGGCGTATGCAATATCAGAATGATCAGAAAATTATAATATTATTATGATTATTTGCTGCTAATATAAGAAATAACTAGAAGGCGCTCGTAAGAGTGCATATCTCTGCCAAGTGAAGTAATTTAAACATTACAACAACAACAACAACAACTACTACTACTACTACACCTACACTTACAACTACAGCTAATAAGGTGTGCAGACATCAGGACGTCTTGCCTGTCCTGACATCTGCTTTTGTATGACATGTGGAGATGACAATGAGTCATCATGTACACACACACAGAGAACGACGAACAAAACAACCAGTCTCTTAATCTCCTCCAATGTTCACTACGTTTACCTTGGCGGAGATAATAATATCTGCACCGCTTCAGAACGTACAGTTTAACGTTCATTAATCGTTAGCCATTTACCGCGACTATATGAGGCCTATATAATGTACAAGCAAAGATAAGCCGTTATCTTGGACGCGTAAGCTACTGGAGTGTAAGTATAGTATGTGTATAAATCATCACGTCGTTGAAACAACAAGAGGTCGACACCGTGACGCACTCGTGCGATTGGATGAGCTCAAAAATACAGGTAGGCCTAATCCTCGATAATGTGCAGTGTAGGCCTACAGCGGGTTGATTTTGTTTCATATACTATCGAACTGAGCGTATTCTTTAATCGTGTCATTTATTATGCGAACCAGCGTGCATCTTGCCCTTTGCAGTCAATGCAGTTCAGGTAGAGCAAACATAGTTCCGCAGTTGCTCGACAAGAAAAAATCTGATTACTTCGATCTACAAGTAGTGTGCTGTCATATATTACCATAGGAGATGTTTGAGCACTTGCCTGTTATCAGCTTTGCTAATTTTTGTAGACTTACACGTAAAATATTATCTTGTTTCAGTGTTTTCGGGTACATTGACAAAGTACATTGACCGATAGCCTACATTAGTTGATCTTCTTCCTTGAGTGTCGTTGGCAGCTGACGACCACCTCACTGAGCTGTCTACGCGGGTTCAGTAGCTTGATGTCATCCAGCCACTGTTTTAAGCTTTTCCCTGATACTGTTTGTCTTCCGTCCTTTCAACACTGTCAGTGTAAGTTTCCCAGCATGCACTATTCGTGAAATTTACGTAACACGTGATAAATAGTTGTAGCAATACATATTTAATATCTAGCCATATGTTCTCTTTCGGTAGCCTATTTAATTTATTTGGCACTATTTAGTTTCGGCCAACTTCTTCATGGCAGTATTGCAGTGACTGAATGATGTCACGAGCCGAGTCGAAATTATGCGAGTCTATAGTGGCTGACTGCTAGAAGTTGGTTATGGGAGCCGCTAACTGACAGAATTCCACTCCGCGGGTCCTTAGTGACTCGTTGAGCGCACGTACACGCGCGGCGTCGTACGCGCGTAATATCGAGCGTCATCGTGTGTGGTCGGTTTGTCGTTGCGGTGCAATAAACCAGCTACGCCGTGCAGTATGGTGGCTGTATAGACTGCGTAGAGAATGGATCGATCAATGGACGGATTCCGGCAGCCACGCCGCCAGTCCAATCGAATTCCGCTGTCGCAGTTGTGATGCTCGTCTTCATATCTAGGGATGCACTCGCCTTGGCTTACTGCTATCCTAGTTTCACTGACACGTTATCTGAAGGCTTACAGTAGGCCCAATTCCTATCGGTGATTGTAAGGAGCGATAGTTCACCGTCACTGTAAAACGCATTGCTGTCGAAGCAGTCATAGGCCTAAGACCACCTATCGAAGTAGGCTATAGCGGGACGGTAATTTGCCAAAAGGGTGAAGGGTTTTTTTATTAAGGGCTATATACCATTGTTTTACTTTTACCAGAGTCTCTAAAGCTGGAAAGTCAGAGGTGGAGTAGGCTTAAAAGCAATAGGTTGGATTGAAATCAGATGTAGCGTTTTGTCGCCAAAAAATTGCTAGCGGTGACTGCATGAAACGTTGCACAAGTAAAACCATTATTTTCGTGTAAAATTCTGTTATTGTTTCATAATTTTGTTACTTTGGATTTCTGCGATTTTGTTACATATTTACATTTTTGTAGTTATAAAGTAGTAATACAGTAGTAAGCCGTCGTCGAAAATGCAAAAAGTTGAGAAAAGTAACAGTGAATGGGCCAAATTGACTTTCGGCTTCCTAATTTTTTAAAACTCAGTCAGTCACTCAATCAATCCATCAGTCCATCAGTCCAGGAATTTTAAAGTTTTCTCAGTAATATACATATTTACTACAAGCGGACAGATCGCGACGATTCCTGTCTGCTTGATCTTCGCCATATTATCGGCCTGCGGCCTCCATTTTTCAGCCCTTCGGGCCTCAACTCGGTATGCAGCCTCGATTTTCGGCCCTTCGGGCCGCCACAGCTTGATCTTTTTCACATGTAAAAACGCAACTGTGAGTGTTTTAAAATGAATTACCATATGTAAATGAATGCGCATGAAACGCGTACTGCCATTGCAGAGATAGCGATAAGCCTATTCTATTTGCACACAGTACTATGCAAGGTCCATTGGCAGCTGCAGTGATTCGGTGAGATGATATACCTGTCCTTGCACCTTGAACGTCGGCATCCAGCCTTCGTCATTGCACTCTCGCGTGGCGCCGAATGACGTCATCTGGAAGCACGCTTTATACCGCATGACGTTCATCACATAATCCTTCGAGTCGTCGTGAGTTCCAGCGAGCAGTGATGCCAACGGCTCGGGTGCTGCAGGCAGTGGCGGCAGAACAACCTTACCGCTAGCACAAAACATTCCAATAGGCTCTTTCATGGCATTGTTGACATTCGACAGACATGTAGGCTACCCGATAGAAAGTGCGTGGTCTGCTGAGTAGTCTTGGTCGCGCGCATAACAGAATGCTGCACGTAGTAACGTTTTCGATCGACGGCGTCGCGAACGATCAGCTGCGTCGGTATGCGCATTTTCGGATGCTTTCTGTCGTTTCTGAGCGTCTAGCAGAATAGCTGTGTCGCGACAGATCACTTTTTTCGTTTTCGCATTGCTGACTATACAGAGCAATATATTTTAAAAGTCAGATTGTAAACTGTCAACTTACGCAAAAAAAAGTGTACAACGATAGCACAGTGTTCCGAAATGTGTTTAGGCCTGCTCGTCCTGCCACACACGGCGAGTTGGCGACGTGAAATTGGTTGTTCATTGTGCCTTCCCGTAGATGTGATGTATGCGCTGGAGCGCTGGTGATGCTGCACCATGGTGACGACGTTTATATGACGTCACAGCTCTGCTGCGGCCAAAGAGGCGTAGCTGCAAAATTTTAGAGAAAGTGAAATTATCTCAAACGGATGACCCCTCGGCGATATCTGACCTAGCCTATAGCACGGCCGCGTACGACAAAATTTTGCGGCTGTACGTCATGCCGTTTAGAAGTTATTGGCGGTCGCAACTCTCAATTATTATATAGCTGTACATACCAGAATAAACAGTTGTTATTACATTCAACTGAAAATTAACAGAGCTTTCGTGAGTCGACGGAGCGAACGTCATGGCTGTAATACGCACATTAGTCACAGAATGCAGGCTACTTCCACGCTGATGGGCAACGCAGTGCTGGCTCGCGCCTAGAGTCTAGACTGTCGGCCTGTTATTGAATTGACTGGTGGTCAATATTTGCAGCGCTTGATTACGTGACGCAATACCCCACGGCTCCCTGCCTCAGTGACGTCATCATCATCAGCAGCAGCAGCCGCATCATTTGAGCATCTCAACCGTAGCTCGCTACACATGCTGTGCTGTGGCATGCCGGCCGCTGGCCAGTCAGCCTCGCTACAACGTGTCACCAAAGACAAATCTGGTCAGTAAACTAACATTCATTCACGCGGCGCTATGGAGATAGAAGGTGGGACCTTTGCACTAATTGGACGTAATTAGCCGAACCGAAACGTAACGTCAACCTTTGTCGGAAGTCGAACGCAGGTATAGTTGAGCAGTGAGCTATAGGTAGTGGCAGTTATAACTGCATAGTGAGTAGCTACTGTACGTACGCCGCATCTGATATTCTGCTGTAACTATTTAGGAACTGTACAGTTTTCCTGATATCTTTATCGGATGTAATGATTAATTGCTGTGATTTTTAGTAAGAGTTGTTTTTACGCGCGACACCACGTAGTGCTAAGCGCGTTTTCGTCGAGGCGTCCGTCCGTCTGTCTGTTCGTCTGTCACACTGCGGTATTATGTCAAAACGACGCAAGCTAGAAGCAATGTAGGATGCCGCAAGGACTCTAGTTTATCGTGACAAAATTTCGTGCCCGTGAATGAGGAGGTTTTCCTCGAAAGAGGGCGTCAAAGAGGAGCACCCCCTCTAAAAAAGACGTTATTTTGCCGCTATTGGCTTTTATAGTGTGAAAACGATTGCAGATAGGTACAGACTTGCTGCATATCATAACAAGCACTGGTGACGGGCTTTTTAGATTTGTCAACATCGATGCCCTTAAACGACCCTGAACCCCCAAAAGAGAAGTTTTGTTGAATTTGTCGCAATTTTTGGCTGCAGCGCACATTTTAAGAGTGAATCGCGACGAAATGGCTGGAGATAGACCAAGACAACCTGCGTAGGTTATGTAATTCTCAGCATTGAACATAGATTTTAGCTGTCAAAGTCCCGACCCCCTAGGTTCAAGGAGGCCTGAGCAGGTTTGCGTCAAAGACAACTACCCCGCTAAAAAGTGGTTATTTTACCATTATTGACTGGTGTGAGGTAAAAACGGTTGCAGATAGGCGCAGACATGCTGCTTATCATAATAAATGTACAAAACATTAGTTTATACACTTGTTAATGGCAACATTTAAGGACTTGCACATCGAAAACAGCAAAAATTACAAAAGGTGATATTGCCCGCATCACACTTACTGTGTGTCAATGTGCTGCTGAATAATATCACCTTTTGTAATTTTTGCTGTTTTCGATGTGCAAGTCCTTAAATGTTGCCGTTAACAAGTGTATAAACTAATGTTTTGTACATTTATATTTGCTGTTTTATTACTAAAAATACTGTTTTTTACTGGTGATCAGTTACAAAGATATTGCGCTTCAGATATTTCTTACAGTAACCAAGCCACTTATAACGGTGGGCGAAAATGCGATTGGCAACATTCAATGGCCCATCCCTGAAAATCCCCCTATAGACGCAAAAATCTCGCAGATATCTCGTACACAGACCGAGTTTTGTCTCAAATTTTGTTCCATGGCAACGGGTGTCGATCAGAAAAATGCAGTTTGCAGCATTCAATGGCCCATCCTCGGAACCCCCCTCCCTATAGGCGCAAAAATCTCTCAGATATCTTTTACACAAGCCGAGTTATAGCCAATTTTGTCCCAAATTTCATTGGCATGGCAACGGGGGTCGGTCAGGGAAAAAGGCAATTGGCAGCATTCGATGGCCCATCCCCGGAAACCCCACCATAGGCGCAAAAATCTCGCAAAAATCTCCTACGCAAGCCAAGTTATAGCCCATTTTGTCCCAAATATCGTTGCCATGGCAACGAGAGTCGGTCGGGGAAAAATGCAGTTGGCAGCATTCGATGGCCCATCCCAGAAAACCCCACCATAGGCGCAAAAATCTCGCAAAAATCTCTTACGCAAGCCGAGTTATAGCTCATTTTGTCCCAAATTTCGTTGCCATGGCAACGGAGGTCGGTCGGGGAAAAATGCAATTGGGAGCATTCAATGGCCCATCCCCGAAAACCCCCCTATAGGCGCAAAAATCTCCTACGCAAGCCGAGTTATAGCCCATTTTGTCCCAAATTTCGTTGCCATG
>Ga0209671_1006167_pt1 | contig 12253 bp, 3 predicted proteins | sample WorMetHERISLAND2_2_FD_187401 | JGI IMG/M metagenome (GOLD analysis project Ga0209671, IMG submission 187401) | Marine gutless worms symbiont microbial communities from Max Planck institute for Marine Microbiology, Germany - Olavius geniculatus... | ecosystem: Host-associated > Annelida >...
TCCTAGGGGGGCAGGTGTCCGGGGGGGGCACCTGTCCTACAATCCCCTTTTGCAACTTTGGCTAGGGCCTAAGCAGTTTTACACAACAACGTGGGGAAACTTGAAAACCGGGGGGGGGGGTAGAAGCGGGGCGGCCCCTGATCCACACAGTGACCACACCTGATACTCACTATACCGTGTCCATTAACGCACTCCCGTATACATACAGATTAGAACTATAAATAGTTGACAAGACGTTTACGACTTCTATTTTTAGACAGACGGCAGCAGCTATAGCGCAGAGTCGTCATGTGTAAACTGTCGCGCTATTAATCACAGCTTAATAGCTACGCTGTAGGACCTAAGTGACGTCAGGCGCGCAAGCCACAAGTGGTTTATTTATATCGACCGTCACCATCGTTTTAGTGACGCACGGACGGTTTACTCTTAGCCGACCCGACCGTATTGTACTTAACTAGGGGGGGGGGCTAACTGTTGTCGTCGTCTGTGTCTGTCCGTCGTCTCTGGGTAACGGATGTATTGTGGCTAAACGGTAGGTCGTAGGAAAAACTTTTAAACAAATATAAAGCCCCACGTACAAAATTTCAGTGACTTAGTGCAAGGAAAACATTTTCAAAACTGGGGTTGAACAGGAGTGGGTAGGAAAATGTGCATTTTTCAATAAGAAAACTGGCCATATCTCGGAAACGGTGAGAGATACGGCCAAGGTTGCTATTGATTACTAATAGAAAATTGCACAAGCCCTCTCAAATAAGATGACCTTGGACGACCTTGAAGATCATCGACAACCAGTACGGTCGGCTATCCTAGCCACAGCTGGGTTTCTTTTAATATTCTAACCGTCAGCAGCGTCCTAGGCCTAAGTTAAGAAAACTTACTGTAGGCGGAGCATAAACTTGCAATTTTCCTACAGACAAATGTCCGACAGAATAGATTGTACTCAAACTTTTAATTTTGCCCCCAAATTTTCGCAAACTGGAGATTTTTAGCACCGTGTTTCGTAGTGGCAATTACCCCCGGGCTTTGCCCCCCTCACCAGCACGGCGTTACTGCTGTAGTACAACGCAAGCAACGGAAAATATGATACACCGTAGGCCTATAGGCTAACCACTTAATTAGCCGTGGACATTTCAGGAATATATTAACTAAGTCATATGTGCATAAACAGAATCACAGAAATGAACAAATGATAATACTGTACGGTCGGCTACTACACTTAACTAGACTCAACTGACTGAACAGAGTTAACGTATTAAACATAACGTATTTAACATTGTACTCAACGTTATGTTAAACGTTTAACGCGCAATCAGAAAAAGCAGAAGCAATAACGACAAGCAATGGCGGATCTAGGCTTCAGTCGGGTGAGGAGGACGGAATATCCTTCCCTACTCCATGTCTTTCCACTCTAGAAGCGTCGCCTACTGAATATCTAGATTATAGGTCAACGGTCATGGGCATGCTGATTTTTTGTGCCTGATTTGTGTACGTGATACTGTGGCCATTCGCGGACAGTACTTAGCATTGTGCTGAACGGATCATTGCTGCTGATCAATTTGAAATTAAACTGTTTGATTTTTTTCTACCGATCTAAAAAGCTCACTGATTATATTTATACGGACACATACTGTAAACTCTCGAAATGCATTGGACAGACTCCGTGTTCATATGAACATTATCTTGTTAATTAGCAATTCGCCAGAGCATGTATAAAGTATTCACTCACGCACAGGAGTGCAAGGAAGGGAGCGCCCCACCTTGGATCCGCCACTGACGCCAAGACATAACAGTCATTCGAATAAACAATAATAACAGCTGCGTCGCATTTCTACGTTCTCAACGTTAACCAATTAACACGAGTTCTAATGAATCAATACCTCCACTGAGAAAAAGACGTCATAACTCACATCGTCATATAGCCTGCACCCACTATATGCCATTATCTGTGTGTGTCTGTCTAAAACTGTTGGTTAACAAGAACTGAGTTAGCTGGGGGCCGTAACCCTTTTCTCTATGGAGGCCTACTTTGCTCTAATTTTCAACAGTGCAATGAATTTTAATGGAATAGCAAAACTCGATTAATATACACCAGGTGTCAGCAATAATAACAAAACAGACATCCTGATGGAGCTAGGTTTGCACTATTCAAATGTTTCAAGTTTTTAAACGCTGAAACTGTAACTTGTAACTTGTCTGTCTTAACTACTGCAACTAACTTCCACAAGTAACGTCGGAACTTCCAACAACGAATGAAACAATGGAACGACAACCGCACAGTTTTAGTTCTTCGGTCTTAGCAGACGACGTCACGTGACTGACTTTCTGATGACGTCGGGCGGGGAATCCCCAGCTCAGCGTCGGTTGTAATACGGATGCAGAGCGGGAAACTTGTGACGCCGGGAAAGTCCGACTCTCGGCGGTCTGGCGCAGGTCTGTAACGGTCGTACGATCTCAGGCACAACTCGGTCCTCCTGATGAGCTGTTTATCACAGGTACAATAAAATGTACGCAACGTTCGCTCGTTAGCAACGTCCTCAGCACAGCTGTACGCCTTACGTGTTCCACGGACATCTATCCCACCTTGGACTCACGACGCAAGCCCCCCTCCCCTAATGTCTGCCCTCCTCCCAACATTAAACCATTCTCACGTCAAACTTTGTCAAGTGCTGCTGTATCCCTCTTGAATGACACGAATAACCTGACGCTCAACATGATAAAAACCACCAAAACTGTCATCCACGATTGCAGAAAGACACAACAGCACACGCCGCCAGCGCTACAAGGCATCACTCGAGTCGACACACCCCGCGGCTTAGGCATGACCCTGACAAGGAGACCGTTAGCATCAGACCACATCCGACGAGTGGTCAGCGACTGTTCACAGGCACTGTACGCGTTGCGTCACTACGGCCTGACTGACGCCGGCAATTTAGGGGTAAAATCAAAAATGTGTAGCCTTTAAACTAAAGCTAAAGATTTCACATTTCTTGGAGAATTTAGAGGCAAAATTGTAATTGCAAGAATTCATAATCTCCTCTGTCGAATGTGCAGCTGTCTTTTGTAAAACTGCAGCATCCCCCCATTTCTTACTTACTGGCAAAGTTACAACTTCGGATTTGTTCTAAGACAAAGATATCGCCCAATTAGCTTCAAGATAACACTTACGCCATAGCAGCTAGACGCATGAAAAATGCTGTAAACTTGCAGAACCTTTCCGCAAATCTTGCAAATACTTTTAGCGGATGCTAGAGACAGTAATGTACGTGGTTAAAATAAAACGTTTACAACTTGTGCTCATCATCATATATTTTGCCCAGAATTAAACAGTGCGACAAACAAAACAGTAATATGCTGCAGGGCCGGACATCAAAGTAACAACAGAAAACCAATTAATCATGTGGCCTTGGTTTATACTACTGAATCAGGATAACATAAAAACGCACTGGGGCTACTCGCCTTCTTAATTTTTGATCAACATAACCAAAAATATAAAAAAAACGGTACTTTTTTCCTAACCGTTTTGGCTAGAAATGAATTTGCAATATATTCAAAGCGCACACTGACCAAGGAAGACCAGCACTCCTGCTGAAGCTGCTGCTGTTGCCGATGATAATGACGTTAATGAGTTATTCCATCTGTAGATCGCATGGTGCTCTAGATAAATTCACACAAATACAACATATAATATAAGTTACTATTTATTCAAGCTAAAACTACATTCAAAGTGCACAGCCAGTGCCATCTTAAAATGTCCGGGAACCTCATGCTAAATAAAATCTTGAGGCCCATTTTCTAGCTGCTTGTTCCATCCGCTTCAACTTATAATTCCCTTTTTCCATCACATCTCCCTTCGCGCATCCTCCTCCCTTTCCCCTTCCCAGGCCCCACAGCCTTAACTCAGCTAAAAACCCGGGAAGCACCATCAGCTTTCCCCTCTAGTCAGGGTCACCAAAGACTTTGTAATGCACTGAACAGTATAAAAAGCTTCAATTTCATCAATTCTGGTGACAGCAGTTATTTACAAGTTTTTTTGTAAAAAAAAGTTACTAATTTGTAGCCGCAAAAGATGGGCTTGCTGGACAGCAGTTAAAGAATCTCAGTCAGTGTTTCAGTGTTGAGTGATTGACAGTCACCGCATGAATCTAGAGCCCCTATAAAAATATCAGGGGTCCGTGTATACTGTATAGCTATGTATGGCTGCAGACTCGTTTAGTGCTTATCCAACGTTGTGCACAGCTCTGACCCGACCTGACCTAACCTGACCATTAAACAAAATATATCTGCAGGGGCTCTAACATCTGACAGACTGGCATGCTCTTTTGACCCAACATAAAAAAAAACCCAGTGATCCAGCAATCCCGGACTAGACACGGTATGATAGGGAAAAGAATTTGCACTTGAAATGTGACAGACAAACTGTCGGTTTAATCCGGACTCTATTCTAATCCGCCTCTGGTGGACCTAGATGCAGTTTATATTACTTAGGCCACTTTAAAAATCCCAGACTGATGACTGAATCGGTTTCAAACGCTGACACAAACATCCTGTGTACAAATGGAGAGACACGCACACACCTCACACTCAGCAACTACGACAATAACAACTATTACAACAACTACTACAACATTACTGCAACAATTAGGCCTACAGGTCTGTAACAACAGAATGTTAATGAAGCAGTAGTATTGCCTAACCTAGGAAAAGTTATGGAAATATTTACATCAAACTCGTGATATTTTGCATGACAACAACTACAAAAGTAACAACAACAGCAACAAAAACAACTACAATAATAACAACAACTACTACTACTGATAACAGAGAAGCAACTTACCAGTTAGTAGTGATCTTTGTGGTGCGTTCACATTCAGTTCATCATGCATGACATCAACAATCTCTGACTCCACACAGCGACGCCTTTTCACTGTATACAGCATAGGGGTACGCTACGTGTACGCTCGAAATCACAATATAAACACAAGTGTACACATATGGTCTCACACAGACATAATGGGTGCACATACAGAACAACGTTTAAAATCCTAGTCGCCCCGTTAACAGCGGACCCCTGGATCAACTGGACCCCTGGCGTAAGATGAGGTTGGCCTATAGTTAGGCGGTCAAGGTTCAAAATATGACTAACAATTTTTTTTCAAAACAAAACGTTCAGATTAATTACCATGCAAAAGTGTAGTCTATATATAGCTGCAGTTACACGTTTTTTAAATAAATAAAATGTTCTATACATTTTGAAGCACGTAATATCCCTTCACTATTCAATCCAAAATTTGGAAATGTTCTTATTCGATTAGACTGCCCGAGCGCCTATGTTAGAAGCTTTATTCTAGTCTCATTTTCTCGTGTTAAAAAGCTCGTAAGAGTGAAGACTCCAAGTAATCAACATAAACATGACAAAAAATTAACATAAAGATTGCTAAGACCGGCTCATATTTAACTAAATTTACATCATGTTATGCTACACAACATATAGGCCAATCATCGTTATCTTTCATCATTGGCTTAATTTATAAATTAACGCTGACAAACAGAACTTAGACAAACTTTAAAAAAACACCTGAACACACATTAAAAACATTATAAAAGTAACTGCTTTATTTATGTATGAATGTGAGCTATTCATGTTCTGTAATTGCTCTACTTTCTTGCGTTCCTTTTCTCGAGATTTTATACTGCATCTAACGACCAGCTTGGGCGTCTTACACGTGTTCAATTAACTCCTTGCTTGCTCACTTACATATTTACTATGTGATGACAGACAGACCGACGGACAGACAGCACAAGATGGCAAAACGCGGCCTACTTGGCGGAGACTGGTTGACTGTATAGAGCAGCTCGTCGGACAAAACGTTATCAACGGTCGACTCTTCAACGGCCTGATCACCATCACCACGTGACGATGACGTCATACTCTGCGACGTCATTGTCCCAGCATCCACAGGCGCAGCGTTGCAGCGGTCCAACGACGACGGATCGGTGTTGCTATTATTAGCAACTGACGTCACAGCTGCAGCAGCTGGCTGCAGGCGGTTGTCATGGTAACCACTAGGCACCACGTGATCTGTGGCAAGTACCTGCTGGTCACGTGACACATCGCTGTACTCTGGATCTTCAATGTACGTCTCCTGGCCGTGGTCTGGCTTACCAGCGGTAGACGGGAATAAAGTATGTGTTCTCCCATGGTCTGCATCATCAAGGCTGATTTGCTCCATTGCTAGTGGGTATCCCGTAGACTGGGCCACGCTTGCTGGAATATTGTTCCATGATCCAAGTTCGGTAGAACTTGGAACAACTGGCATCTGTAGTTGTTCATGGTTTTGGTCTTTACTATCCGTCTCCGCATATCCATCGCTTCTGGGTTTTCCCATCGCGTTGGAAGTACAAGTCTGGTAAATATCTGGCTTATCGTTCGCCAGTGTTGTAATGGAATCATCAGGCAATATTGTAACTTGATCGGCAGCAGGTATAGCGTCCCTGATAGTGGTAGGATTATCACCATCAGTATCAATAATAACGACTACGTTATCATCATCATCATCATCATCTTCTGCTTCTTCTTCTTTTTCGTCAGAAGCAGTTATCAGAGTGTGATTGTCCACAGGTTGGTCAGGCTCATATTCCAACTGTGACACAATATACTGCTCGCATGCTGTTGCAGTAGTCAAACCAAGCTCCACAGCTAAAGACATGGCGACGGCGGCAGTGACCCTTCTATCATCAAGACTTCTACCATCTTCTAATATATGCTGTAATTCAACCAATGGATTTTCAGGCGAACTCAAACTGGCTCGTGTCGTTTCATCGGCGGTCTGCATTATGAAGCTTGTTCCCAGGACCTCAAGACTAGGTTTGGTACCTTCTTGTCTTTCAGATTCGCAATCGGTATAGAAGACCTCGTTTTCTGGTGTTCTGCATAAGTCACAGACATAGTAGTCTTTGATGCCAAACGATCCTCCGTGACCATCTGCATTGAGAGGAATCAGGCCCTTGTGTGTTTCATGACAATCATCCGTCATGAAAGCTGGACTGGTCGGTTTGGTGATGGGATAATACGAAGATGGAATACAAGCCGACATCTTTGTATTCCCGCAACTCTCTGTGACTGGTGCAATTTCACAAGTAATGTTAACACCAGTGATGCTGGTCTTGGCATGAGCTGTGTTATCATGACTGGACTTTGCATACTTTTCACAATTTGCTGCAGCTGCTGCTGCAACTTGGGCACTTCCAACATCATCAGAGTCATTAGGAACCTGTAGTTCTTCTGTGTTCTTTTCAAGCCAACGATCTTTCGGAACACCACCATGCCACCAGAACTCACTGCTGCTATCCTCCGCAATTCTTAGCGTGATGTTTTGTCTGTTTGACACACATGGTTTACTCCGATGATCAACTGTTTGTGAGGCAAACTCCTTATGGATGTGTTTTGAGGTTTCAAACCAGTCACTATTGACATTATCCGGAACCGTGGCAAAACTATCGTCTGTCTGGTGGGGCTCGATATGTTCAGTAGTGGGCCCAGTGCTGTTAATAGCACAATGCACATTAGTGTCTTCACAAATGTCAATGATACGCAGTGTCGAAAATCGTTCGAATCGGTCGTCCCCCTGGTGCTGTGAGTTTCTGCCACAAAATTTCTGTGCATCATTGAAAACCATGACGTCGTCATCGCTGTGTCCAGTTGGGATCTCGCAGTCTGAGTCATGGCTCCTCCCAGCGTCGTCGTCGGTGCTCTGGTCATCTGCTTCACTGCCCTCCTCGTCGCTGTTGTACTGGGTACTGCTAGAACTCAGCGTAGCGGTACAATCGGTATCTGTTTCTACATCGTCAAATTTGTGCAGCTCTGAGGATATGTCACTGCCTGATGCATATTCATCAGCATCATCATCATTATCCGCCGTCTCAGCAGCAGGCTCAGTAGACTCGGCCAATACAAAGTCCATGTTCCTTGCCTGATCGTCAGAATCAATATCATCGTTGTCTGGACTGCTCTGCGGCAGTCCTTCACCGTTCTCACGACTATCTACGTATTCTTCACAGGTCTGTGGAGTATGATAATAATGACGATCATGGCGCAGTGTGCAGAAAGTAACATTCACCAAACTTTCACACACGCTGGCCAGTACCTCCATCCCAGACTGCTGCTCCAGTATCACTCCAGTCTCATTTTCCACGTCTTCTGTAGCTTGGTTCTCTGTTTCTTTCTCCAGCTGTGCTGCACTTAATACATTTGACTTTCCACTGTCGGAAAGATCCAAAAGATCTAGTGATGGATCAAGGGCATTATTGACATCAGGTGTTTTCTCTAATAATCCTGCACCAATTCCAGACTCATTTTCCATATTTTTTCCAGTCTGATTCTCTGATTCTTTTTCCGGCTGTGCTGCACCTACCACATTCGACTCTCTATCATCAGGACAATAAAGCAGAACTGGAGAAGGGTCAGGGACACAATGGTCATCCGGTGTTTTCTCTGGTAATCCTGCACAGGTTACTGTCTCATTTTCCTTTTCTACGTCTATTCCAGTTTGATTTTCCGATTCCTTCTCCAGCTGTGCTGCACCTACCAGGCTTGACTCTCTACCATCAGGACAGTCCAGCATATCTGGGGACTGATCAGGGACACAATTGTCATCCAGTGTTTTCTCTAATAATTCTGCACAGGTTCCTGTCTCGTTTTCCACGTCCATTCCAGTTTGATTTTCCGATTCCTTCTCCCGCTGTGCTGCTCCTACCACATTTTGCTCAGTATATTCAGGACAATCCAGCAAATCTGGTGATGGGTCAAGCACACTGTTGACATCAGCTGTTTTCTCCGGCAATCCTGCACGGGTTCCTATTTCTTTTTCCACATCTCTCTCAGTATGATTCGCCAATTCGTTCTCCAGCTGCACTGCAACTACCACATTTAACTCTCCATCAACAAGACAATCCAGCAGAACCGTAGAAAGGTCAGAAACACAGTTGACATCAGGTATTTTGTCTACTGATTCTACACAGATTCCAGCTAAAATACTGCACCCGTTATATCCACTGTTTCCACCTACAGGAGCTGATCTTATGACACTATTGCCATTGACGTCTGCCATATCTGACTGTTGTTCTATAGCCAGCAATTCACAGGCGTCATCAGGCATTTTCTCTGATATCCCTTCACAGGTTTCTCGTACGAAACTGCAGCTGTCTTCATATACAACTGGAGAGGATATTGCATCCATTGTGTCAGAGATGCATGGAATTGGCTGAAAATCCTCCACTCCATGCTGAAAATGTACAACATCGACAGCTGGTTTACAGACAGTGCTGGTCACGTGGCGCTGTTCTCCACTTGACATAGGTCCACGGCAGTCTTCAAACGTCTTGTCAGTGAAAAATCTCTCATGAACATTATTCTTGCCATTGTGTTTTTCTTCACCATCATATGGGTAAGGTTGGTCCATATTTCTACCACATTTCAGATCTTCTGCATGCATCTCTTCAGTTCTACCAGGTTCAAGCTCACATTCCTGCACTGCACTGACAACACAGTGCTTCCCAACCTCAGATGATTTTTCATCATTAACTGGCGAGACATTCTCCAAGATATCATCTTCTTCATCAGATCCAGCAGACTGCTTACCTGTTTCCATGGAAACAGCTTCAGCAGCAGCAACACCAGTCTGCTGGCTAACAGCACTATTCAAACATTCAATGTTGATGTGTGAGCTGGTGCTGTGAACATGGACAGCTCTGATGAGGGAATTATCAGTTTTACTTTCACTGTCAGTGTGGACGTCCAATGACTCGGAAGTCTTACCAGGCTTACCACCACCAAGTCCATGGTCAGTCTCAGTCTGGTTTACTATAACCACCTCTGACGTGGATGCGTGGTGTACAACGTCAGCTGTACACACAGGCATACAATTATGTGAATCGTTGTACAGCTCATCCACAGACAAACCGGGGGACGTCACTGCCGCGTTATCTATGAGGTCACTGGTCTTAATGACGTCATCCGTCTGGCTGGTGTCTGTCTGTGAAAAAGCTTTAGCTGACTCGCTCGCTAAACACTCAGCAACTGATGACGTAGAAGCTTCTGAGTACACGAAAAGGGCGACGTCACTATCACACCTTTCACCATCATCAGCTGCACGGGATTGTAAAGTATCACCATCAGCAGCATCGTTGTGAAGCAGAGGCTCAGTATTGAGAAAACTGGCACCAGCAGTCTTTATCTTCACAGCACAGTCTTCACCCAGTCTGCTGTTAGTCCGTACGTCTTTCAAGCTAGCTGAGATACGACTCGGTCTAAGCACAGTACCGATCTTGTTTCGTAACTGGCTACTATACTGGTTGTCGATACCAGACTGGGAAGTTTCTAGCCACTCGGATGTCACGGTGGTTTTGCAGACACTACTGGGATTACAGTCGACGTCTTTCACTGCAGTAACAGTTGGATCAGTACTCATAAACAGAGAACTTGTTGACAGCTCACAATGAAGCTGCTTCAAGGTCACACAAGGTCATTCTTCACCCACTGGTAGCTGAGACATCTTTCCTGTACACGACAGACATGCAATTTTAGCTGGTGTTTATTAGCAGACCGCCATTCATTTAATTAACTAGGCCTATTCAATATCAACTTTGTATAAGTATAAACCAAAGAGCATGACAACATTTTAATACTGGGTGTCTATAAAAGCTGAAACTGCAATTGAAAATAAATCTTTTAAAAATTTCTGCATCCAAACCATGAACCATGCATAGGCCTATTTCATCACACCACAACAAAGCGGTCGTCTATAAATGTCATGCACCGAGGCGGAGAAGGGGAGTTCAGTCAGTTCACACTATTTTTAGGATGCATGAAGTAGGGGGGAGATGGGTGAAAGGTTGTGTGACGTCATACACGTCACATCTGCGGCAAGGCCTGGCCAGGAAATGGTGGATGATAACGCTAGTATTCAGGAGATCATTTCTACATATCAGAACTTTGATATATTCCGCTTTCTGTTGCAAATGTGTCAAACCATACAAAAAATTTGCGCTGTGTTTGAAACTCATATAATCTGTAGGCTACACTACAGACTGCAGAGGGGGAGGGGAGTGGGGTTAGAGCTTTGTGATGTCATATTGGAGGGGGTCCAGAGCAGTGTTACGAAACGTGACAAAGGAGAAAGTGGGGTTATTTTTTTTCTAAAATTGTGCAACATCATTTATGGATGACCCCTAAATAGACTTTTTTGAAACACATCTTGTAGACATTAAATGCACAGAAGGGGAAATGTGCATACGATTTGAAAAACCAGACGAAAATTTATCCCAAAAGTCCTCAAAAATTACCTTAGTGTGTGTGAATAGTTTTCTGTGAAAATATCACATATGGCGTACATTAGCCTATATACCCGTCCTTTATTTGCATGCGCTCTGTGACACTTGAATACATTGTGTTTATTATCCTGTACTACTGTATGAAAGAGGCTCAAGTTACACGACACTCATGGCCCCAGACATCTTAGGCCTTACCTTGTAGGAAAAGGCTCTATGCCTATCCCTCAAAAATACCCACAGGCCTAATCCTGGTTACCGGTACCGAAATCCTCACTCCACGAGGATTGGACTGGGCTTCCTACTCAAACCTGTGTGCCCTCCCCTGCCCTTTACCGGCGTTGTACATAGCTACTACATTGCAGTTTTTTTAATTAATAAGACAGGGCCTAGATGACAGTCTATCTACAACAGCTGCTGCATATTGTATCACTGAAATCAATTGTGGCGCTGGACCAAAATAGGATACCCTGATTTCCATGGACCTCAACAGACTCACAATGATGTTTCTTAGTTGTTTTTTTTACATTTTTTGCGTGAACGTATTGGGTTAGGGTTAGGGTCAGGTTAGAGGTTAGTGTTAGGTCGATCTTTTTTATTTGCACAACCATTGTCAAAAATGTAAACAGAAAATGGCGGCCAGAGTGAAGAATGCAGGAACAAATGTAAACAAACAAACCATTCCACCGTTTTGCGCACTCACATGAAAATAATATACTTCCACACAACACGCGCATTTGCATGCCAGTCAGTGCACATTTTTATGTATTGTTAACAGAATTCACTTTGTCAGTATATTTCGCTGTTAGTTTAATTACTAATATGCTATTTAGTACTATATTTAATGCTTGTTTCCACAAGCTCAAAAAACTTTACAAGATCATTGACTAATGCACAGTAATGCACACCTGCTATCAAAATTATCACC
>Ga0209671_1006171_pt1 | contig 12251 bp, 6 predicted proteins | sample WorMetHERISLAND2_2_FD_187401 | JGI IMG/M metagenome (GOLD analysis project Ga0209671, IMG submission 187401) | Marine gutless worms symbiont microbial communities from Max Planck institute for Marine Microbiology, Germany - Olavius geniculatus... | ecosystem: Host-associated > Annelida >...
AAGGGTTAAGAGATACTTTGCATTATTTGTGAAGCTAGACGAATGTCTCAAAATTCATTTCACTTTTTGATCTCGACCGCAGTCTGCAGATTGTTGTCTGCTCGCACGCTACTGCAAATTTGCTTGCCAAAAATGGTCACAAAGTACGGGAAGATTTAATGCACTAGAATTTTAGCTTGAAATAACTTCTGACACTCTGACATTTAAAATAAATACTACGACTTCAATAGCATCCATCACATTGTAAAAACACAGTTTTTGGTCGTGCTAACACGTACACATAACCATAAGCTGTGGTGGCATGACCATAAACTGTATGAGTTAAATGCAGTAGTGATCATAGCGGTTGATAAAGTAATGGTCATAGAACGAACTAAGCTATAGCAGTCAGCTCGGCCGAAACTGGAGTGAACACTGGCGGATTTTGCCGCCATAAAGTGCAAACTTTGTTGAACACTTTGCCACAAATCCCAAATTTTGCCAGCTTTTCGCCATATGAAAATGAGTCCATGTTATCAAAGGATTTTGCCAGCATTTTTAGCTGCCATAAATGACCTTTTTCATTCGTCAAAAAGTGCAGATTTAGTAAGTGTCGTCAAAATTTGTCAAAAATCAATATTTTTTATCACGACCACCAGTTTTCGTCATTTCGCGAGTTTTTCGTGAAAAACGAAATCTTTTGGAACCTAACGATAAGCAAACTGCAGATAGTCGTAACTGAATGTCACACGATGTAAATCGTGTTTTTCCGTTAACCTTCCATATCTCAGATCTCTCTCAGAAGTTCATCTTACAAAGTGTTGTAAATTACCTGCCCGGTCTGTGTGTATTCGCTGCAGCATGACGACCGCGACGCTACTGGCAACGAGGGTAGCTGGCGCGGCTCGCGTGGCTTTCGTGGTGGGCGTGGCCGGGCATTTAGCAGCCCCACCGGGTGGGCCCGTGGCCGTAACGTGTGGCCACGGGGCCAAGGGTTCGGCCGCGGTGGTGGCCTTACTCGTGATAGTTCGTCGTTTGACAGCCGTGATCGTCGCAGGCCGACCGCGAACCAGTCACGGTCACCCTTCAGAGCCAGCAGCGGCGGCGGTGAGATTCTTTGACTGACTGTTTGTCTGTTTGGTGTCATAGCATTTCGCCTAATCGTATTTTGCCTAATCGCTCCCCCAGTTGGGTCTACTGCAGAGCCCCAACCGAAGTCGAACTAGGGTTAGGGTTAGGGTGAGGGTAAGTATACGATGCGAAATTAGGCAAAATGAGACGACACCCGTTGTATACTTACTTACGGTCAGCCAAAAAAATGGTACAGAAAAAATTATGAACGACAAAACAAAGCTTGTCAAAGAAGCAAAAAACGACAAAGCAAGTTGTTTTTGTTGGTCCGCCTATCAAAAAAAGATTAGGCAGAATGGGATTAGGCGAAATACGATTAGGCGAAATGCTACCCAACCGTTTGTTTAACAACTCTCAGCGTGCGCACTGGAAAGTCACATTCTGTCTGGAATTTAATATTCCAATTTTCCACACCTGGACGATCACGAAATCGGGTCTAGGTGCAGGAAGGTCATGGAAAATGCTGGAAATCATTCCTGAATTTTAGACCCGTTACCCATGTACATGCTTTCCGTCTTTACGTACGTAATCATTGTCTACTGTCGGGATACTCTTTGATCTGTTGCCTAGCATAATTCTGTACTGCATTGCATACCTGTTGTCATGTGCCGCATATTTTGCGCTTTCTCTTAATTGGTTTAATTGGTTTGGTAAATGTAGACGAAAATCGGACTTGTTTAACATCCACTCGATTAAACAGTCTGGGAAAGAATGTGGGCAGTGGACAAGAGATCCTCGAAAATGACTGTTCATTTTTTCTGTGTGCGCCCTAATGGTCAGGGTGACTGGTGCAAAAATTGCTCAGATGCATGAAACTTGGCACAATAATACTTCAGTTTATACAGATCATTTTTAGTCCTAGTGTCAAAGTGAAATGTTCGTGGCATAGCAACCATTGCTAGGCAACGTGTTTTCCTTAACGACCACCATGTCGGGAGGCCCATGCACACCAACAAAGGCTGCAGATCAGTTAAAATGTACAAAAGTCATGCATTTTTATCTTCCACAAGTGATTAGAGTGAACGGTAGATATATTGTATTTATGGGACATGCGTGCGTGCGTGTGTCCATCTGTCTGTGCGTAGCGAACTAGTCAATCAGACCATTTTCTGCATTAAATGCCAATTTAACACATTGACATTTAATACTTTTGATACATTGTACATTGACAAGTCTGCTTGGTCAGCAAGTTTTATAAATACTTCCACAGAAAGTTTTGAGTTTTGATGTTCTATAGCACATCACCACTCTTTCTGATTGGATTACATATGCTTAGACAGCATTTAGGTAAGGTAGATGCATTGCCTAGCAACCGTTGCCAAAAAACAGGCTGCACACAATGGCGCTAGCACCAAATATGATCAGTATGGTCCGATGTGTTATTCTGTCAAGTTCTACGCTTTATGCTTTTCACCAGTAACTGAGCAATTTCAGCTATATGTTGCACCAGTTGCCTAGCCAAAAATTCAAGGTCACGTGACCTTGGCCACGCCCCTTTTTGAAAAAAAATTTCAGCACTCATGTCCGAACTGTCACTGGAAACATGCACGCCAAGTTTGAAGTACGTGGCTTTAACCGTTTTGGAGATATCGGCATTTAACGCAGAAACTGATCCGATTGACTAGTTCGCTACACACAGACAGACGGACACACGCACGCACACACGCACATCCGATAAATACACTATATCTACCATTCATTCTATTCACTTGTGGAGGATAAAAATAGATGACTTTTATACAGTTTAACTGATCTGCAGCCTTTATTGGTGTGCACGGGCGTCCTGACATGGTGGTTGTTAAGGAAACACGTTGCCTAGCAACGGTTGCTATGCCGTGCATAGTTCATGTTGGCACTAGCACTAAAAACGATCAGTATAACTGAAGTATTATTGTGCCAAGTTTCATGCTTGTATCACCAACTGAGCAATTCTGGCTATATTTTGCACCAGTCGCGTAGACTATAAAGTTCTGACTCCACCTTGTAGCGTAGAGCTACTGCATTGCTTGGACACAACATGCTTACTACTGCTTGATTGATTGATTGATCAAAAGGGGCAAGAGGTAGGTGTAACTTGAAACCCATCTCGGAGCTAAAGAGCATCACCTGCCATGTGGGATCATGCATTGTTATCTGCCACCTGACAGGTGAATGTACCCCACCTTAACCCCAGCCAGACAGGCCGGCACTCGATTTACCTACCCCAGAGGGATGGAAGGCTGAGTTGACCTAGGCGGCTGGTTACATACCAAGATAGTTTACCTATTGGTCGCCCAACATGGTATCGTACTAACAGAGCCAAACGTAAAGCAGCCATGTTAGTTGGAAACAGGGTTTGGCTATCGATTGACTGTCTGAATGATTGATTTATTTATAAATTGATTTATGTATTTATTTATTATTCGTGTATTTAGTTATTTATCTGTTGAGTGGTTGACTGGCAGAGTGGAAGCATGACAAGTTTGAGGAGCTGGAAGCTATGGAGTCCTCCACATCCAAGTAGCTGTTTCTCCGCAGCCAAGCCCCGTTCACACAGACACAGAGCACCGACTTTTGTCAGTCCGTCTGATTACAAACCGTATTCAGTGACGTTGTGGCGTGAGGAGTTGGGGGGCGTTGTTATCTCCAAAGCATAGATGTAAAAACGTTCAAGGAAAAATTTAAAAAAACGTTAAAAAACGTTAAATAAAAAACGTTGGCCATAATTTGTTCAACCTTTTGCCCAATGCCTAATGCTGCAGGTGCAGCATACCTGAAACTACAGTATAGACGGAGAAAACTTTATTTAATTTCAACTCAACCGCGTGGTCATAAGACCATAGCATCAAACTAACCAAATATACTAGTTAAAAAGCTTTTTATTTAGTATATTTGGACTAACTAAATAAAATTACTTACTATGACCTATTATTTCTTTTCTGTGGTTCCAAAAGTGCTTCTCGAAGCTTTTGATGGGATTTTCAATGCATGTCTTTTAAAAAATAACAAACGTTGAGCAAAATAAAAAACATTAAAAATGTAAAAAAAACGTGGCAAGAATAAAAAAAATGTAAAAAAAAACGTTTTTTTTACGTCTATGCTGCAAAGTGAACGTAGTGAAATGGCGGAGGTTAAGTAATCACTTTTGTCTGTCTGTGCATATCATATTAAATGACTCGTAATGCATGGCGTCATGGTAGCAATAACGCCATTACATCACTAGCAGCAAATCACAGGGCGGTCCAGCACTACTAGCCTTAGTGGTTTGTCTGTGAATTCACAAAATGCATTTAAATCACTAATTACTAATTAATGTTTTTGTAAAAATTCATTTGGCGGAGATATGCACTCTCGTGAGTGCCTTTTAGTTATTTTATTTTTCACTGTCGTCATTAAAATGCCGGTTGTCGAATCGTTTTCGTTAGCTGGCTGAGCTAATGAAGGTCGTAATTTGCTGGATTTATACAGCTTGAAGTTTGCTGCCCCCCTACAGCAGCACAAACTCTTGTGTTAAATGACTGTCGTACTAACTGACACATACACATAGCTTTTGTGCACAAGGTTCTGTTCATCTCGCCCATTATCAGTGGCTTTGTGGAAGGATGCCGGGATTGCAGGGGTACAGTAATATTTCTTTGTGGTGGAAATGTTTTTTATCCAAAAATACAAAGTTTGCGGCTGAAAATCTCCTATTTTTGGAGAATTTAGGGGCAAAGTTGAACTTTCGAGCACGCATAATCAACTCCCATCAGAAATTTGCAGCCATCTGTCAGAAAATTACTGCATCTTGCCCGGTGCCAGCCCATGTGTAAGCCACGAAGCTGTTGCCCATTATACGTTCTATGCTGTGTCTCGAAAAAAACATCCCCAACATTTTCGATTGTCACTTGAAAACCAGTTAGCAGATTTTGATAATTTTTGGTACCAATATTCCGGACACAACTTGCCATCAAATGACCATTCAGTTTCCCACCTCACCCATTGTCCGCTTTTGCACTACCTAGGGAAAGCAGATTAAGCCAAATATACCTTGAAATAAACAGAAAACGTGAAAAAACATTCCTGACATTATCGACTGTAACTCGAAGAAAGATTAGTAGATTTTAATAATTTTGGGCAAAAATATTTCTGATACAATCGGCTATTAAATCATTGTTCAAGTTCCCACCACACCAACGTCTGCTTCTGCACTACCTGGGGAAAGCAGGCCAAACATAATATGTGTTAAAATGAATGAAAAACCTTCACTAAATTTCATGTATCCAAATCTTTGGGCCCCAACAGCTGGTCTGTTACAAAATTTGACTGTCATGCAACAGTGTGTCTACCAGATGAAGTTTAGGAATGTTTGTGAAGTCAAGAAGCGACTGGTACAGCCTGGATTGGTCTAACGCAGAACATTATCGATGCTGCTGTCACTGAACAGAAAAAGCATCTCCATGCTTATGTTCGCATAATGGGCCGGCACTTCAAGCAATCTTACTGTAGGCAGTTGAAAAATGGACAACTGGATAAAATGTCAGCCAAAAAGTCAGAAATGTAAACAAAGTGTGTTTTTATATGTTATGTTGATTAAGTAATCATACTGCATTGGATAAAAAAGTAATATTTTGTTGGTTCTGTTTTCCCTAGTGCAGAAACAGACATTAAGTGAGGAGGGAAAATAAATGATTATTTAATGGCCAATTGTCTCAGAAATGTTTGCACCAAAAATTATTAAAATCTGATAATCCTTCTTGAAGTTACAATCAAAAATGTTGGGGATGTTTTTTTGAGACACTGTAGTTATTGAATAATTTCTAACATTGCAACTGACCTCCTTGTTTTCAGTGATGTGAATAGTAATTCATTTTAACACGTATTATGCTTGGTCTGATTTCCTCAGGTAGTGCAAAAGCAGACGTTGGGTGAGGTAAAAACTAAAACACTTATTTAATAGCCAGTGGTGTCAGAAATGTTTCCGCTATAAAATTATTAAAATCTATGAACTTTTCTTCAAGTTACGATCGATGATGTTAGGGATGTTTTTTTACAGATTTTTCTGTTTATTTTGATGCATATTTTGCTTCATCTGCTTTCCCTAGGTAGTGCAGAAGCATACATTGGGTGAGGTGGGAAACTGAACGGCCATTTGATGTCAATTTGTGTCATGAATATTTGTACCAAAAATTGTTAAAATCTGGTAATTGGTTTTCAAGTTACAGTCGAAAATGTCGGGGATGTTTTTTTAGACACAGTGTAGTTATTGAATAATTTCTAACATTGCAACTGGCCTCTTTGTTTTCAGTGATGTGAATAGTAATTCTGCATCTGTGCAGTGGGCTAAGGTATAATTAGCGGATGATTCTCTTTAATTTCCCGTGCGTAATTTAGTCATTTTTGCTCTGTTGTTATTCTAACTAAACGTGCGATTATTTTCATTTGGAACAGTGCACCTCCATGTTGGGTTTCCATGTGAAGTTGTATAATTAAGTTGTCTGTTTGACCTATGTGGGCTTTTGCACGAAAATAAATTTGACAAAATGTGGAATCGCATGGTTTTATTCAGTACTTTGCCGCTGTCTTTCAACGACAGGCTTGCAGAGGAGTTTCATCTTATTGCAGGGGTTCACGTCACTGTGACAAAACGAACTTGATGTTTTACATCATGTACGATGGCCTTAAAAGCGTCAAAGTTCAAAGCAGTACACTGCAAAACAAAAGCACTCCTCAGAAAAGTATTCTTTTCACTGTGCTACAATTAAAACAAACAAGAGTAGTCATTATCACGATATGTCAGAATAACAAGTAAAGAACATGCAACAAACTGTAGTTACCCACGGCTCAAAAATTGGCTGGAAAAACCTAGTTTTTCTTTTTCTTTGTTGTGAATTTGTATAATAAAACTTATGATTCTTGACAACGAGATATAACTGTGCTGTATCTTTAGCTATTCAAATAATTTACGGAACACGATTTAACAGGGAGAATGCCGAAATGCCGAACAGGATGTTCTTCTTGACTCGTAATTTCGTGTCCAGTCTGTGTATTAACCCCCCCCAAAAAAAATGAGAAAACAAAAACCAGAGATCTGCTTCCAAAAACGTAGGTTTTTCCAGCCCCGTAAAAACGTGATATGTTAGTTAGCTTCTATCAGTGGCAAGGAATTCATTCACTGGCGCCAACACACTAAATGCCACTATTTCAACCAGTCCGCTACAAGTTTTGGTTCACTAACAGACATGCATAGGTCTAAAAAAACTGCTTCCGGTTGTAGCCTACAAACAAGAAGCCCAGCTGTTACTAGGATAACCGACCGTACTGGTTTTCAGTGACCTTCAAGTTATCCATGACTAATTATTCGTGTAAAAAGTTTTACTCTACCCGTTCGCCAAGGTAAATCCGTGATGGACGGACGGACGGACGACGACAACCATACCAATAGCTCGACATTTACTTAAGTACGGTCGGCTAAAAATGGGACGGAGGATGGCGGAATTTTTACGCACGAAAGCAGCTACTGCTCTCAGCGCGTCTTAGCCATCGCAATTCTGTCCGTACGTCACATGGGTGCATCAGGCAAAAACGGTGCAAATCTTCACCTTCGGGTGCCTGGAAGACTGTAGTTTCAGGAACCGTAAAGCTTTTCCATAAATTCGTAGGGGGTCACCCTACGGCGCTAAATGAGAGGGGGTAGGCAAAATTTGCGATTTTTCGCCAATAAGTCGCTGTATCTCAGTAACGGTGCGAGATAAGGCCTAGTTTACTATTAATTACTAATAGGAAGTCGTACACTGGCTCTCGATTGGCACCGAATTCAATGACCTTGAACGCCAAAATAGGGGGTTTTATTGATTTTTTGGCGATTTCGGGTTGCGACACAAGTTCATATCATTCACAAGGTGGTGCCACGCTACTATCGTTATGCAATCCAGAGAGAAAATTTGGTATTTGACTATTTGTATATTAACTTAGCATGCACCACCTCAATTTTCAGCTAAACTACTGAATCGGAACTGCTATAGGCTTTCACGCGTCTCGTGAGCATTAGCTCAAATTTCTTGTAAACAAACTGACACACTAAGTAGTACTCACGAGAACTTAAGCAAAGTTACTGCAACATTTCAGACTAGATGTGAACAGTATTTTTCAGTAAAACTTTAAAAGCATACTAAGAAATGCAGTGACATTTTTGAAGGTCCAATAAAAATTTTAGGGATGCAGCTTTTTTCAAAGGGTGGATATCAACTGGCAGCACAGGAATTTGTTATAGGCCTAAATCTTTGAAATCAGTTTAGTGTGTACTGTACAAATAATAATTGCAGTGTTTAATTCGCAAGAAAACAAAGTGGGGTGGTATTGTCATCGGAGGTACGAGGATGACATGATTTGAGGCTTTCAATAGGGCGGCGCTGATCTCCGTATCCTTAGCCCTCAGCCAAACACCAGTTTACACTGTCAGACCACTGTAGGGCTCCCAGGAGCAAGAAGTGAAATTTCAGGACCCAATGTTTACAGAACTTCAGGACATTTTTGTCGGTTTCACGAGGGTCAAGAAACAGAAAATGCACGTTTTTCTGTGTTCATAAATATTATTCATTGAAGCAGATCAGTATTGCAGTCCTAAAAATGTTACTAAGGCACTGTTATGAACATACCAAGGCAAAACTGTAGTAAGTAAGTAAGTAAGCCAAAAGTACTGATAGAGTCCTGTTAACTAAGTAAAGTACAGAATTAATGCAATGCTGTAACGACAGCATAACAAAGGTCTATATCCGGAGATTCTGACCAAATGAGTAAAATTTCAGGACAACTGCTAATTTCAGGACATCTGTTAAATTTCAGGACAACTGGGAGCCCTGCCACTGTCAGTGCATTACGTGGTGTGCCTGTTTAGATCCCAGCTTTCGCTGGTACTCGCCGCATCTACCCACAGAGGGATGGCCAGGCTGAGATGACCTGGGTAGGGTCTATGATATAGAAAGTTACAGAATAAACGTAGAAAATATAAGCACGTAGGTGATATGTTACAACTACAACCATCACCAGAAAGACTCGGAATGCGAATACAAAATGTTCTACGCCAATAAAACATTTCACATCATCAGTCGTGTCATGCAATGAGCCCCGAATTTGGGCTGCTGGAAAATGTTATTGTCACGATTCTTTTTTCCAAAAATACAAAATTTGGGATTGAGAATCCCCAATTGGGGGCAGTGACCAAGATTTTGGGTCAAAACGGAAATCTTAAGCATCAGTGTGCGAATGGGAATGGGAATTGGAAATCATTGTCAGCACAGATGTAAGAACGTTCCAAGAAAAGTTTTTACAAAACGTTTACAAACGTTGCACAAAAAACGCTGTAGGTGCAGCATGGCTGGATCTGAAGAAAGAGAAAACTTAATTCAATTTCAATTCAACCGTGCGGTCGTGAGACCAAGTATCGCTGGACTAGCTGAGCAAACTACCACAGAACCAAGTTCAAGCAACTGCGAAAAGTGAATCGGCGACAAAGTGAGCTTCTCGAAGTTCTTGATGGAATTTTCGCTGAACGTTTGAAAGAATAAAACAACGACAAAATAAAAACGTTGAAAAACGCGGCAGGAATGATAACATTTCTGCGACTGTCAAAGCCCGTTCACACCGTCACAGTCACCAGTACGGCAGTTCAGAGCGGTGAGACGGAGAGGTGGGTGCATTCAAGATCTGTCGTCGCTGCGGACTGAGTAGAGATGACCGGCTTGACAGATCGTCAGCATTGTTAGCATTATCAGCTGACGCAGCGGCGGCATTCAACACCCGCCGTTCAGCTACAAAGGCATACAGGAGCCATCAGTAAGTTAGTACAGTACGTAGGTTAGTATAACAGTTATAGTACAGCAGTGATGTTATCAGGGACTTTGTGTTCAAGGCCAAGGACTTACAATAAAGCAAAGCCAAGAAATTGGGACCAATAACTTAGAACCGAGGCCAGCGACTGCTGCATCGGTCTGGAACAGTCTGCCGGAGTCGGTCCGGTCGTCTCCGTCGTTGCAAGTTTTCCGCAGCAGACTGAAAACCGAACTTTTTGCCCGGTCTTACAGTCATGACTAACAACGTCTCATTGCACTGACTACTATTATGTGACTTCACTGTTTAGGCTTACTGTTACGTGTCCTTGTAGTCTTAGGACTTAACGCCACGCTAAAGTTAATTCGTCCTTCATCATCATCATCATCATCATCATCAAGGTCAAGCACTTAAGATCAAGGCCAAAACCAAAGACATCCAAAAGCCGCTACCACAATGACACATTACCATCAAGGCATACTATATAGGATCATACTATTGGCAGGTTTCCCACTGCAGACATGAAATAAGATTCAAGGACTTTGCAACGAATTTCCGAGACTGACAACATCAATTGTCAAGGACTAAATGTCAACATTAGTTCATACCATTAAGACCTACACATTATGCGGCATGTCACTAACTGTACAAGAAATCTGAGCTAATGCTCACGAGACGCGCAAAAGCCAGGCCCGTCGAAAGGGTGGAGTAGGGGGATAAGCTACCCCAGGCCCCGCAAGGTTTGGGGTCCCCTCTGTCGCCCAAAAATATAAAGAGCACCAGAATGCACCATTTTGAAAAGAAAAATTTTAAAATGTTCTCCTCAGAGGGGCCCACGAAAATGTTTGGGGCCCCACAACGAGCCACAAGATGTTTCCCCAGGCCCCGCTGTGGCTACTGACGGGCCTGGCGAAAGCCTATAGCAGTTCCTGTTCGCAAACTGTCAGTCCATCTCCAGCCATTTCGTTTCATGGATTGTGTGCTGCAGCCGACGATCGCAAAAATCAACAAAACCCCCTTATTTTGGAAGTTCAGGGTCTTTCAAAATCATCGATGTTGATACGGCTGAAAAGCTCGTCACTAGTGCTTGTTGTGATAGGCAGCACGCCCATGCCTATCTGCAACAGTTTTCATGAAAAACTGGCCAACAACGGTAAAACGACAACTTTTATGGGGTACCACTATTTGATGCCCTTGTGCGCAGGTTTCCTTGAACCTAGAAAATCTAGAGTTGGACCATCAAAATCTTCATTAAATGCTGAAAATTTCATTCACAGCTTCTTCATGTCTATCTTAATTGGTTTCGGAGCAATTCGCTCTTGAAATGTGTCTCACAGTCTAAAATCGCCGAAAAATCCATAAAAAACCTATTTTTCCCAAGGTCATTGAATTCGGTGGCAATCGAGAGCCAGTGTACGACTTCCTATTAGTGACTAATAGTAACCTATAGGCCCTATCTCACACTGTTATTGAGATACAGCGACTTGTTGGCTAAAAATCTCAAATTTTTCCCACCCCCTCTCATTTAACGCCCTCGTTCGGGGTGACCCCCTTCGAATTTATGGAAAAGCTTTACGGTTCCTGAAACTAGAGTCTACCAGGCAGCTGACGGTGAAGATTTGGTGATCCTAGCTTGCACCGTTTTTGGCTGATCCACCTTTGTGAAACGACAGACAGACAGACAGACGGACAGAATTGCGATGGCTAGAACACGCTGAATGCAGTAGCTGCTTTCGCGCGTAAAAACTGCATGCAACCAAGTTGAAGCCACATATTAATTTGCCGATGACATATTACCAGGTTGATCAGGCGTCACACAGGCAACAAAGATGTCCATTAGTCACACGGAAATTCCAGAACTTTCAAGGATATGAAAACTCAAATTCAAGGACTTTCAAAAACCGACCGTGTTTTCAAGAACTTTCAACGCCTTGCATGATCACAGTCGCCTTTATACATTCCATCTCTGGTTTTACTGCGTTTGTTGTACTTTATACACTTTGGGAAGTAACGACCGATCGACTGATGTGAAATTAAGCAGTGTTTACATACCAGTGGTGCCGATAGTGACGGTGGATGCCGTGAAGTGGCTGGGACTCATTGGTGTCTCGCCATTGTCAGCATTACCAACATAAACATCAGTAAAATCTCCATTGTCATTGTTGGTGTCGTTAATCACCAGCTCCGACATATCCAGAGGACACGACGCAGACACGGCTGCCGAATGATGTCTACCAATACCTACACCAGTAACAACAAATGTACGGTATGAATTGGGGGAAGCTCCGTTCCTTTTCCTCCCCACCATTTCCTTCACCCCTCCCCCTTCCTTTCCATTTCCTCTCCTTCCCCTC
>Ga0209671_1006173_pt1 | contig 12247 bp, 9 predicted proteins | sample WorMetHERISLAND2_2_FD_187401 | JGI IMG/M metagenome (GOLD analysis project Ga0209671, IMG submission 187401) | Marine gutless worms symbiont microbial communities from Max Planck institute for Marine Microbiology, Germany - Olavius geniculatus... | ecosystem: Host-associated > Annelida >...
AAGAATTAGAGTCAAGGGGCAAACTGGCCCCAAGGGCCAAAAACTAAGGCCGAAAGCCGAGAGCAGAAGTGGACTTCTTGGGGAGGGGAGGGCCGGTCCGGGGCGCAGCCTTGGAAGCAAACGCTTTTTGGACATGATATCTCCCTAAAATGCATACAGGCACCCTTTAGTAGGTTTAAATTTCATTTGTTTTACTGCACAAATTTATAATTATAGGCTAAAAAGGCGACTTTTGACATGTTTTGGAGGGGGCATGGCTCCTCCTTCCTACATACGCCTTGACCTCTGCTGCAACTGTCTTTGGAGACGTAACAAAGGGGGGCGATGGGTCTGTGAGAGTCGCCTCCATGGCTCCAAAATACAGAATTCTGAGAGGTTATTTACGGCGGGTTTTAAAAAACTTGACGACCCTGACCAGTCGTTATTCCGTCGCGTTTTGAGCGATGAATGATTGTCATGTTCTAAACTGTTTACTGTCAAACGCACGACGCAGCGTGTAACAGTTACTTACAACGTGCGAGAGCGAAAACGAAGCCGTAACCTCTCGGCTTATAGATTGGGACTTTTTAATTAGACCTAGATTTCTCTTTAAGGTAAGGACCAGCGGCGTCCATCCCCCTCAGCACCAGGAGCCAACCTTCCCCCCAACTCGGATACCCTTCCCTTTCCCTCTTTTCCCCTCCTCTTCCTTTCCTTTTCTTCCCCGTCCTCTTCCATTTTCCCCTTTCTTTTTTCTCTTTTTTCTTCTGTATTTCTCTTTCCCTTATCCCCTCTTCCTGCGTTTAGAAGTAAGACCCCTTGAATTAAGCTATAGGGTCTGGGCAGTGTTGTTGTCCTTGGCCTTGGTCCTTGGCCTTGGCGTGTCCTCGAGGACAGATTTTGAGTCCTTGGCCTTGGCCTTGAGAGTCAAGTCCTTGGCCTTGGCCTTGAGCAAAAGTCCTTGGCCTTGACCAACCATGTCCTTGGCCTTGCAAGGCTCGTGTTTCGGGAGACTAATACTGCTACAATGTTAAAAGCATTTTCATCGCATGAATGACTGGATTCTGGTGGTCTTTTGGTGGACAGTAAATTTCTCAGTTCATGTCCGACATTCTGCTTGAAACTTTAGTGTTTCTCAAGTGCAACAGTGCGGCACTGGGGCGCGTTCCCCCTCGACTTAATTCCAGTTAGCTGTTAACTGTTACTTTCCAGAGGACCTGAGAACCACACAAACTCTGACAAACCTTTTTCCATAATTTGAATTTGTGTGTACTGGTCGTTTAGCAGTCTTCAGTTTCTGAACTTTGACTGCGTGATTTTTGTACTGCATTATTTCCATTAGGTTTTGGATTTTGCTCTAGCTTGCAGAATTAGCAAGCAGTAGTTAAATTCACCAGTTTTAGTTGTCATTCTAGTTGACTGCAAAATTAAACCTATTTAATCAAGAAATTTGAGCAAAGCTCACGAAACGCGCGAAAGCCTATAGCAGTTCTTGTTCGCAGGTAATCTTGGTCTACATGTATCTCTATCCATTTCGTCGTAATTCACTCTTTCGCAGCCAAAATCGCCCAGAAATCACGTTAAATCAATATTTTTAGGGTTCAAGGTCATTCAAGGTTATCGATGTTGACATTCGTAAGAAGCTCCTCATCAGTGCTTGTTATGATAAGCAGCATGGCTGTGCGTATCTGCAACCATTTACAAGCTAGACAAGCACAGAGTATAAATCACCACTTTTTACACGGGTACCTCTCGTTGACACCCACGTGCGCAGGCCTGCTTGAATCTAGAGCGTCCGGACTCGGACTGCTAAAATCTACATTCCATGCTGAAAATTTCATCCGCAGGTTGTCTTGGTCTATCTTCAGCCATTTTGGCGCAATTCACTCTTGAAATGCGTGTCGCAGCTCAAAATTGTGCAAAAAAATTCATTAAAAACCCCTTTTTGAGGGGTTCAAGGTCATCGATGTTGATAAATTCAAAAAGCCTGACACCAGTGCTTGTCTGCAACCGTTTTCACATTATTCGAGCCAATAACGGCAGAATGACGTCTTTTAAGGGGGATACCCCTCTTTGACGCCTTCGTTCGAAGGAAACCCCTGCACCCAGTGGCACGAAATTTTGTCACGATAAACTAGAGACCTTGGGGCAGCCCACAGTGAAGATTTCGTGATCCTAGCTTGCACCGTTTTGATACAGATCACGAATGTGACAGACGGACGGACGGACAGACGCCCAGACGATGGCAAAGACGCTTCGCTCATTCTGCTTTCGCGCGTAATAAAACGTACGTATATCAAGTATAGGCAAAATAAACAAAAACGCGTCTGAAATTCGCCATGCAGCCAGTTTCTTCAGTGTGATATTCTCTCTCTGCAGATAAAAGTGTTGTAGAACAGTCACAATTCAGTGTTGCAAACTGATAATTTGTTGCTAGGCGCTAGTGAATGTTGGTTGACTTGTCGATATGTTCAGGGAACACACACGGGTGGTCTGCAGAACCCGATCATACCGTTCGGAACAGCATTGGTTAATAGCAACTGGACGCATCATTGGGTCAGTTCTTGCACGTTTATAACACAAACTTCTCTCATTTCTGTTTGTTGTCGGGGATGCACAGGAAACTGTCAGGAATCCACAGAAACTGGAAAGCTTACAACTAACTCAAGACTTAATGGCCCGTCTACGACAAAACGAAGCAGTAGCTAGCTACAATTTTGGCTTAAGCTCTGGGTCATTTTTATGTATTGAGTAAGGTCTATTAACAAAAATTGCTACTTTCTTGCTAGAAACTGTGCAGTGGTGTATTTAGAATTTATTTTAAAGACCGGGGGCCGAAAGAAACTGAAGCCCTTTGTGAATTGATAAGTTCTAATTAGGGAATGCAAACCCGGGGGGGAATTTTCAAACCCGGGTTTGACGGCCTCCGAACCCGGCTATCCGGGTTTGGAGGCCAGGTACTCGTCAAGCGGCCGGTTTACCGTAGTGTAGGCCCACAGTTAGTGGTCAAATGTCAGGCAGACTCGCGAGTCGTGAGCCGAGGAATGTAAGCGGTTAGATGTATGGAAGTGAGTTACAACAATGCGAGCTCTATCAGTCTATAAGCTTACTGACACTACTGCCCCGGTGCCGTTATATTAGAGTTATAAACTACATGAGACTATGAGAATGAGCATAAAACTACAAGGTAAACTGTACAAAGAAATAATGAGATACGGCCAGTTTTTCCGTTAAAAAAGCGCACACTTTTCCTACCCCTCAAATCCAAATTTGAAAATGTTCCCTTTGCACTGCATCGCCCAAATTTTGCATGCCTTTCAACAATGCTAATTATTCGTGTAGGCCTAAAAAACTTTCCCGTAAGACCTACCAGGCAGCCACAATACATCCGTTACAGACAGATTACAGACGACAACTCGCACCAGACACCAAAAATTAAACCCGTAAACCCGGGTGCAGCCGGGTTTTTATCCGCTCTCAAACCCAAGTTTACGGGTTTGAAAACGGCCGGGTTTACCTGGGTTTTCGGGTACCCGGGTTGCATTCCCTAATTCTGATGTTTCAGCAAGTCGTCAGGTGAATAGGCATGGCAGGTTGCCCCCGCGCTGTTGAATACGCCACTCAAACTGGGACTGTGTATGACAGGTATACTGGCTTGGACCTTACATTGGATCTACCGTCGGTTCCGTCATCTACCAGCTGTCCGAGTATATCAAAGACAACTCTGAAAATCATCGCCCTAGACAGGATAAAAACACAGAATTACGTATGCACTGCTATTCTTTTCACGCCACACACATTGACAACAGCCCAATGCTGCTTCATTGTTTCGGTCTACTTCATTCAAATGCTCTGACCAATTTTCACTACCGCAGGTCTAAACGATAAAAAGATGCAAAACATTAAATGCCGATCAAAAATCAACCAACAATGATAAAAGTGAAACGGTGATTAAAATCTGTTTAGATTTGCCAAAATTATTGTGTGAATAAAAGTTGCATCTTGTTGTAGATGGTGTAGTAAACAGTCATTTCTGCAAGTTAATAGTGTATCATCATACCTGCTGTCAGGCAAAATGAAAAACAGTGTAGCAAGAAATGGTCACTTTTCAATTTTGAATCATTTAGGCCCTAAGTTAACAGTCCGAAGCGATGACTATAGTATAATTTACTGTCAATAATGAAATGACAGTGTGTGTTTTGCAATGTGCTAGTTGCTGTGAGACAGACAGAAGACGAGAACAATGAACTTCAGTCAGCACAACTGTAGGTCTAAAGGCTTAACAGTAAATCGATAACAAAAAAAAACAATATCGATAACAAAATATCTCTGTTACCAATATGGTGTTACATAAGTAAACCCCTGTGTACATTCGTGCAACTTAACAAACAACATCTGATTCTGGCACAATTTTACATCAACAATGCATCATCCATTGGCAATCAAAGTGCCAAATTTCAGTTAAATCTATCTACGCAAATAATAGTAACAGCGGCTTTTGTGAGGTCACCTCAAAACGTGAAGTGTCCAGTATTAGGCAACTGTTTGTTTAATCCTAACAGTATCTACGGTTTCTGGGAAATTCTGTGATAAACTTTTAGCACCATACACTTTCTTGTCTACGCAATTTAAATTAAAACATGACTGAGTGCAGAAAACACTATTTTGTTATCGTTTACGTTATTTTGATTGCGTCAACAAACGTCACTTCCGCTTGAGCGACTGAAGTATGTAATGCTATATTGGTAACAAAGATATTTTGTTATCGATATTCAACATTTAATAATTTTGGTAAGAAATAATATTTTTCAACGAAATATGACAATTGCTTCAGGAATTTATATAAGATTAACTGTACGAAACTTTATTCAGATTCGTTCTGATTTGACATTTCTATTGCACGATGTCTACTGTCTAGGGAGTCAGTTTTTTACCGGACACAGTGTACATCATTGTTTCTCCATCCGATGGATAATTAAAATTTTATGCAAGTTGAGTACTGACTGTATTTTGCAAATATTGTGAAGTGGCCATCGTTTGAACTTTGTCACTGTTCATTTGAAAGGATCCATCACAAAAATCAATGAGCGAGACCTTAACGAAATGGAATAAAATACATGAAATAAAGACAGCAAACAGAACATGATGTAACAAGTTAAATACTTTACTTTTTGCAAATCATCACAACACACCAGTTCCGTTAACAGACAAGATATTCATAATTCTACTCATGAAATTCATATCCAAAACGCACTAATTACTGTAAGTTTGAAGAAATCTGATGTACGTCCCGCAGCCTTGCAAGTGGGATGCCACAATCTATCTACGTCAAAATAATATTGGCATATCTGGCGAACTGTAAAAATGAATATTGTATTAAATAGTGAAAACAACCAGTCAGAAATACACTGCAGTCAGCAGTTGCTGCAAGTTTACTGTCCAGTGATATAGAGTACACACACTATAGCTCGGTATTCAGTATTGGTGCATGAAAGTACACGCGAAGACGAAACACATGGGTAAAGGGATCAGTCTTCCTCATCCGATTCTGAAACAAACAACAACAATGTTATTTCCACTACGCTGGCAAACTGCAGAACCCACACCAAACTCGTGCGCAAAAACGTAAAGTCCTTCCCGAGCCTTACGGCCCATAGGGCGGCGCTGATCTCCGTTTCCTAAGGCCCTCAGCCAGACACCAGTTTTTACACTGCGAGACCACGGATACGGGGGCCAGTGTATCGCGTGGTGTGCCTGTTTACATCCCAGCGGTGAAGCCGGTACCAAATTATACTGCTTGGTGACAGAGGCACATGTGTGTGAACAACTTGCCTAAGGTCGTTACCCGGCAGTGTCCCGGCGTGGAGGCGAACCTGCGCCTCTGAGTTACCTCAGGATTACAAGTCCGACACGTTAACGTTAGACTACCGAGCCACACCAAACTCAGCTTCAGCAGAACTGAACGGACAACTACTGGTCGAGGCATGTCTGCATTAGCCAAGAAACTTTGGAAATGACCAGCTGGGTATTTTTAAAGACCAGATGACCTTGCTAAAATCCCAGAGAGCAGCAACAAAATTGCCTCGCTAAGACTGCTAAAGAAATTCGTCACTGAATGCGAAAAGTGCGAAGATTCTGCTGACTGAGAAAACTCCTTCTGAGAAGCCGTCAGCCAGCAGTCCAGTAAAAAAAATATCGCACGCTAGGTCCTATCTGTTGCCAGTGTAAAAACCACAAAAATACGCTTACCAAATCTGTGCTGTTTAACAAAGCAAGATAAAAAACAAACACTGAATAAGACACTGACCTTCTTCAGCATGCTTCAGCCATTCAACGAAGGGCTTGAGCTGTTCAAGAAGCACGCCTTTCCCTTTACCATCGCTGTACCACTTCAAGATTGCATCTTCACTCAGCACGTCCGCTGCACACACACGCAATGGCCATTATCACGGTAAATGTGGCTAGCTAGTTCCCCTCCCCCACAATGATCAGTTTTCCTATCCTTAGTATCCTCACAGAACAAAACAAAACCCCAACAGATCTTCCTTGGACATCCCCTCTGCAGAGCTCCGTCATTTGGATGCTGTGGGACCCCAAAAATCAACGGCTATGAAATCATCAAATGACAAAGAAGTGTTTTTACAATTTACATTTGTAAGGCGAACTGGATAAACGGTTTTATGTTAAACAAGATAAAGAGTCTAGTATCATGTACGACTGATGTTACGTAGGAGAAGACAAGATACTTCTGTAGAAGAGCTGGATGATCTTCGAGAAGACTTTGAGGAAGTTCATGTTGTCGTAGCAGTAGTCCTGGATCTTGTTGATGAGTATGAGCTGTGAACGGCCAGAGCTCGTGACGGCTGCCAGTAGGCTGGTGTACGGCTGCAGGTGCTTCATGGCCTGGTCAGCCACAAGCTCCTCCTTCTTACTCCACTCCGTCGCATTCATCACCGTATTCCACACCTGCCGGCACAGCGCACGGCTATCACTGGCACGTAATCCAATGAAACAAGCGGCGGTTTGGTATTTTAGTTGGAACATCACTGGTCACACAAGTCAAGTTAATTGACACTGGGACTGGTTGGTTACCTCCGCCAAGGAGGTAATGTTTTTGCCAGACTTTGTTTGTGTGTCAGCAAGATAACTCAAAAAGTTATGGACATATCTTTCATGAAATTTTCTTGGGAATGGCAAAAACTACCAGTGATTCAATTTTGGGGATGATCCGGAAGGAATCCTGGATTCTGGATCACTTTGAAATTTTCGCTAACATTGCTTTCAATGGTGCATACGGGAAACCGCTGCCAAAGCGAATATGGTGACACCACCTGGTGAACAACATGGCCTTGGCGGAGGTCTGCGGTCTCTGACTGCGTTATCTAGTTTAGTACTTGGATGGGTGACTGCAGATGGGCAAACTATGCCTGTATATAACCAGCCACCCAGGTCAGCTCAGCCTGGCCATCCATCCACAGGCAGACAGTGACACAATGAGTACCAGAGAAAGCCAAGGCATAAACAGGTATACAGCACGAGGCAGTGGCCAGTTTTGCAGTGTAAACTGGTGCCTAGCTGAGGGCTTAAGAAACAGAGATCACCACTACCAGCCTATGGTCTTTATGGCTTGAGAAAACTTTTTTACAATTAAATGAATGAGCACTGGTTAATAAATTAAGCCGTAAAAAGTGATCGGTGTTGACAAGTAAAGACTGTAGACTGCATTAACAATGCTGCGCAAATGTTTACAACATAAGATTACATGTCTGCAATCAGAAATTTGTTTTATCCATTATAAAATCTTAAGTCATGAAAAACAGACATGTTGTAGAAATGTTTCGGCCACAGGTTTCTGGCTGAAAAAAACGATGACTAAAACATTTGTGCAACATTCTTATTTTTGCATAAAGCCAGTAGCGACAGAATTACGCACAAAGTTTGCTAAAACATGTTCACAGCATATGACTTGAGACCTTCTGCACATATCATTATGCTCAACTAAGAATTAGATCAACAATAAAAAAGAGAGTACTGCTTATTACCAGAACAACTATCTCATGATCTTGCATGTTTGTCTTCGCCATTCGCTCTTTCACAAATGCTACGATCTGCCAGACACCAGAGTGACAACATTGCCGTCAATAAATGAGGCTGTATTACAGCAGATTAACAACATGCTAATGGCTATGCCTTGACTTGAAGCCAATAAGATTCACTGTAAAGGTTAATGCTCTATACTCCAATGTCAAAAAGACCCAGAAAATGATCTGGGACCCACAAAAGAATTAAGATTCTCTCCGAAAGCTACGCAATTTGTCGTTAACATATAAGCATTCTTTTCCGACAACAGTAAAATACTATTGCAACTTTCCTAAATAAACACACACACTCAAACCACTAGGAAAACATAACATCTTTTGCAGAGGCTAAAATTACATAATTGGTGAGCTGACTAAGTGCGCATAATTTTCATGCAAAAACCAACTGCAGATAGTTAGAGACTAAGCCTATTCACCGTTAGCCATCGAAACAATGACTGATGCTGCAATACCTCCTTCACAGGTTCCTCATTCCCGATCATCTCCTCTAGCTTGGACTGCAAAGCTTTCCTCACTTCGGCTGTTGCCTTCATACGCTGCACCAACATACACTATCACAGCTCAATACAGCCAGATCAGGGGTTTTGTGGTTTCATTGGTTTATTTGGACAAACAATGCAGGATGATGTCAAATGCATATGGATCAAAAAAGAAAAAAATGACCAACAAATGATTTTTATGCCTTTAAAGAACAACAATCTAACTATTTTCACATAATGCTCTAGCTGCAATTTAGTATTGAAATGATTAAACTGAAATAACAATTTCTGTTGTAATTAAATCCAGCAGAACAGTGCATTGGGACACTAGATCAAATCAAACTTTTGATCTGAGCTATAATCAGCCCATTTTTTGCGCAAATATTCCAAATTAGGAAGTAAAACTTTACGAACTGTCAATAGGTTAGATTTGCTTTCTGTTGCCGTACCCAACAGTGACAAACACAGAATGGTGCAATACTGCTGACAACTGTTGACAACAATTAACAGTAGAATCATCATTTGGATATATGAACCTGAAAGTCGACAATTGGCTGCAACTCTGGTCCTTCGAACGCAGCAGTGAAGTTCTCCATCGTACGCTTGTTGATCGGCAGCAGTTCCTACAGACAACGGCATACAACAGATTACATAACTAAAACTTTCAACACTTTTTCGCAGAATGTTGACGACAAAATGTATTCAGCACATTAGAGATTTTCTTAAGTATGCGCTACATAAATTTACATTTTACTTACATGCTTACTGATCCGACACACAAATGATGCTCACTGTATCAAATAACTGGCTCTCTGGCAAATGAATTTGTATAATGGCAGTACTAACAGCAACAAAACTACTTCCAAACACTTTTGCAACCCAGTCGACATAATGAGCATAATTAACATTATATAACAATTCACCCAGTTCATTTAACGATGCAGAACATCGCCACAAAAAGTCAAGGTTTTCACAAACAGACCAAGTCTACCTACTAATTAAGACGATAAATCTGTCAGTGTACTGTAATTGCCTACACACATAACTACACTGCAATGGCTTTCATGATATACGCAGACAACTGAACGTCTCAAGACTCACACGATTGTTGTACATTGCCATTAGAAAAGTGTGACAGTAAATACAAAAAGTAAGTAAATAAGAATATGTCTATAGTGCAGACGACGTCAAAATACAGAGCAAAATGTCGGTTTGTTGTACGCACCATCAGCTTGGACTCGAGTCCAGCACGTTTCAAGGCGGCCGCAACGTTCTGCACGTCCTTCTCCTGCAGCCAGATGCGGAACAGTGCTCTCGCAAACTCCACCGATAGACCTACGAACACACACAACACATCATACCACCACTATATAACAACACACCATAACTAGGTGGGTGCGTATTGGACTTCTATTTTATAAATCCAACCATGTCCGGATGTTGCCAGATTTGTGGATGCAAATCTGCCCCAAACCGAATTTGTTAGTTTGCCACCATAGATTAGAAGTCTGAAATTTAGTTAACACGTGTACATACATCATGGCTGTGACTGACCAGCAATCATTTACTGATAAATTCAGACAATAAACACAATAGCTACACAGTTTCTGACTTATTTATACCAAGCTCATTGTGATCAAAGTTCACTTAGTTTAGGTAATCAATTACTACTAATCACAAGTAATCAAATCAATAAATCAATACATCATGCAAAATTGATATCATGTCCAATGCAAATCTACCAAAATGTCACTCAAGCTGGATTTGTAAAAATAGTCAAATTCTGTCTGGTACAGTCCTGATCCTTACAGAGTGAAATAAGTTCACCCTCACTACAACAGACACTACAAAGCATCGCAAAAATTCCAGCCCAACTGTGTTTTGTGACTATCACGATAATAACCAGAAATTCTGGGGCCTAAGTGGCTTCTGCTTTGCTGTGCCTACCAGTTGGAACAGTTTTCCAGACCACCCAGATCATATCACTGGCAATCATCTGTTTAAACACAGTCTCAAAACAGGTCCAAGAATCTTTGTGTTGCAGACTTTATTCCCATTTTGTTACCACCCATGCTGCAATAGTGCATGGTGTGTGACAGCATGTGTCATTACTTTATTAACCGTGAAAAATACTGGAGTCAAATTCACACCAAGTAAAGAGAATCTACGATCGTTGTTTCTACTAACTAAGAACACGATCAACACATTGTGCAAATGCGAGGACTGAGGGGGGCAGATACCATCTTTGACGAGATGTTCCTCAAACAAAGAAGCGATGCAAGACGAAGTGCCAAGACCGTTGGCGAGGCAGTAGCCGAAGACTTTTGCAAGCTTAACACGCTCCTCTCCATTGAAGCCTTTCAGGAACTTTATCAGCTGCAAGACACAGAAACTTCAAACTGCTGACAACAGTATGCTTATCAAGTAACCAAGCACACCCAACGTCATCTCATAAAATGTCCAAATACATGGATGTTGCAGTTGGAGTGAAATTCTGTACAATCTCAATGCGACTATTATATATGACTTAAATGTACTTAAATGCCAAATGTCTACAAAAGTTGCCTGCCTAAATGCACAAAAATGTATTAATTTGTTAAGCAAGTTAGGTTACTGGTGAGTGGTAATAAGACCATCGACTCATTTGACACAGTGTAAACAGTAGATAAATAATTGTTTGGTACAAAGTTTGACTGTGCATCTACAACTGCTTGGCTGTGAAGATTGCGTAAAGCAGGACGGTATTGCTCAACTTCAGAGATGCCGTCATCACGGAGTGGTACAACGTCCCCATCAAATTTACTAAACGTGCCCTTCATATTTCTAGCTGAAGCTGGCTGAGATGTTAAATGGTGACTAGGATGGTGTGACTGATAACAGGATAACCAATATTGTTTAGCTAGTAATTCAGAATGTGATTTGACCGGAAGTATCTTAGTCTCCTGGTGTAAGTGGTCCAAATGTGCCATCTTGTGACAACCTGTTGCGATTCGCAAAGCCTCATTTTGAGCAGTCTGAAGACACTTCCATGAAGACTCTTTAATTACTGGTGCCATACAGGTGCAGCATAGTTGATCACAGATCTGCCAATAGCTTGATATGTGAGAATAATGGTCTCCTTCTTCTGTTGTCCCCATGTTGTGCCTGTTAAGGCTTTTAAGGACGTTGATAACCAACAAATCACACAATGTACACCGATGAGGCATGGGTTGGTGGCTTGGCGTTGCGGTAACATGTTTCATCTGATCAACGAAGTTACTCTACGCCGGGCCGAGTTGATACTATGATGGGTGATTGCCTGTGGGCAGGTAAACCATCTTGGTATGTAACCAGCTGCCTAGGTCAACTCAGCCTTCCATCCCTCTGCGGTAGAAAAAATCGAGTACCAGCTTATCTGTCTGGGATTAAGGTTAAAGGTGCATATATAAAGGTGCACATATAGCTCTTAATGATCCCATCTCAGAGCTACGGAGCGTCACTTGTCATATGGGATCACACAGTGTTACCCGCCACCTGACAGAGGCGAACGCGCCCCGCCTTAACCCCAGCCAGATAGGCCGGTCCTCGATTTACCTACCCCGGAGGGATGGAAGGCTGAGTTGACCTAGGCGGTTGGTTACATCCCGAGATGGTTTACCTGCCCACAGGCAGTCACCCATCGCAGTATTAACTGGGCCCGGCGTACAGTAA
>Ga0209671_1006174_pt1 | contig 12246 bp, 8 predicted proteins | sample WorMetHERISLAND2_2_FD_187401 | JGI IMG/M metagenome (GOLD analysis project Ga0209671, IMG submission 187401) | Marine gutless worms symbiont microbial communities from Max Planck institute for Marine Microbiology, Germany - Olavius geniculatus... | ecosystem: Host-associated > Annelida >...
GACGTTGGGTGAGGTAAAAATTAAAACACTTATTTTATAGCCAGTTGTGTCATAAATATTTCTGCCAATTATTATTAAAATCTGCTAGTCCTTATTCGAGGTACGATCGATAATGTTGGAGATGTTTTTTTCAGGTTTTCTGTTTATTTTAATGCATATTTCGGTTGATCTGCTTTCCCTAGGTAGTGCAGAAGCATACATTGGGTGAGGTGGAAAACTGAACCGTCATTTGATGGCAAGTTGTGTCAGGAATATTTGTGCCAAAAATTATTAAAATTTGTTAATTGGTTTTCAAGATACAGTTGAAAATGTCGGGGATGTTTTTTTGGGACACAGTGTATAATGAATATCCCTGGACTACACATAGTCAAGCAGTGTCACGTGTGTGCAGGTGTCTACGCGGCCCTGTTGCACGGCTATTCTCTACGGTCGTCATCACTGAACAGGTCATCGACAGTCAACGTGGGTGGCACTGTGAGTCGCGTGCGGTTGGACAGTGCGTGGTTCCCGCCGCCTGTAGCCGGTGGCCGGTCGTCATGTCGTGTTCAGTTTGCACTCAGTTCAGACGTTCCACTGACTTCGTCCTCTTCGTCGTCGCTCGAGTTACGTCTGCATAGCAACGCCAGTCAGACGACCGTCTGGTCATTGCACTCATCGCCCGCTGACTGGAACCCCACGCCACGGTCTGCGCTTTTCTGCCGTCCTCTCAGCGCAGTAGCTCCGTCGGCCATGTAAAATAATATAATTTAAGATATTCACATAACTGTGAACAACGGTTTAATCAAAATACTCAAATAAGGCGTTCGCAGGTATGTGAACATCGTCGTCATCATCATGATGACGAAAATTTATACTGGACGTTTCAGAAAATAAGATCAGGTTGCATTGCAATGGCCGGTATGTAAAAACATCGGTTACAAGCAAATGAGAAAAAAAGTAGGAAAATATGTAGCATAGTAGCTGCGATACGTCTGTGACATCGCCAGCGTCCGGACAAGCTTGGAACACCCACTCGTCATCGACGCTTCGTCGAAGCGAAGCGTCGATGACGACTGATGAATTTTGAACAGTGGTCAACGAAGCGTCGTTGACCACTGTTCAAAATTCAGAAGTAGAAGTGCGTGCTGATATCAAATATTCTGAACACATGTTATATGTAACCATCAATTTGCGTTGGATGATGGATAGACTAGATATGAACGAGAAATTAACGTCCCGCCATTTTCGAGCTGAGCAACTTTTGCGTTAATCTGCGCGACAAACGAGCATTTAAAATGCAACGGATTCAAAGCGAAATGGTTAAACCTCCGTCTTTAGTTAATTTTGAATCACAACGGTAGGAAAATTTCTGTTTAAAATGCTCTACTTTTTTTACAGCTATTATTAGAAATAAATTCAACGGCCGCACGTTTTCTACCTCGGCGATGTGAGCTGATCACCTGCGGACACGCGATGGAGATGAAGTTAATGCACTTAGCGCCATGCATTATACGGATTATGCACTAGACGTAGGTAAGTCTGCACTAAGCGCTGTCGACACCCAGCTTACTGCGCCAGAATCCGTTCGTGTATCAGTTAGGCCTATATCACCTATAGCTGTAGAGCCACGGGATGAATCCTTTGAGAAGGAAACACACAGAAGCCGGAAGGAAAGACTGTCTTTGTGGCGAATGGTGTTATATTCTTCGCTAATTACACCGCGTCATAGAAAATTCGAGGCTTTTTACAAATATGAACCGATTTTAATACTTTTTTGAATAATCATTTTCATATAGATGAACTACAAAACAAGGCAGAACAAATTCGACCACCTTTTCATTAAATGTGTGAAATTTGAATATTCACCTGTATAACTTTTCATAATAGCCAAGATAAGCAAATGTTCTCAGCCTGAAACGTTAATTTAGGTTTAGGATGAGAAGTTAGATAGATGTTTTTGTTTAGTAACTGTATTTTAGCTTGCTGGTTCTTATTGGTGTTGCTAAAGTCGTTTAACGTTGCTGCAATAAGTTTATTGCGACAGCGCCTGCTAAAAGCGTCAATGACGCACCCACTGACGTAGGCTACACGACTCGAAGGCTCGAAGCGCGTGCTTGTGCTGAAAACACGCTGTAAATTAATCACACAAACGAGGAATTAACACCCATGATAGATATTTATTACTGCGTGCGTGTTTTTAGCATCGTCGCTAAGTTTTTTTCGTTAACACAATAACTCATAAACTTGATAAAATTTGATGAAATTGATGAAATTTTGAATAAACATGCACTTTGACCACATCGAGTATCAAGGTCATGGATCAAAGGTCGAGGTCACATGGGTTTTTTGTGCGTTTCTCTGTGTTTGATAATACGGCTCCCGCGGACAGTACTTGAGTTTAAACAAGATTCGACAATACGACGAACAAACAGAATTGTCATATATTGGGCAGCTTGATGTCAAAGTGTCATATCGTTGCATTGTTAAATAGTTTTTTTCCCTGAGATTTGAATTTGATGCCTCTGTTGCGTCATAATAATGTCGCTGCACTGCGTAGAAATTGGTCGATTATGTCGGCGTCCATAGCGAACGTGACGGACGGTGAGAGTCCGTTTCAACTCAACTTTTACATGCGACTGCAGTCTGCGTTCCCGGCTTACATCGCTCTCGATTCCATACACCTCGCTCACTGCTATCAAGGTGACACTTGATCGTTCGTTGCCCGGGTACCTATCGCGTTGTATTGCGATGACTGTTTTGCCGCGTATGCTAGTGGCTAGTGGCTACGTTTTCTAATAACACAAGATTTCCATCATGCACTGCACAAATATATGAGGCCTAGACTGCATAGACTACTGCTTGGAAGAACTCTTCGATTGTCTTTCGAACACACGTGCATCCTTGTTTTCTTCATTAAATTCTAGACTTATTTGTGCCAGGGGCATTATTGACCGGCCAGTTTCCGACGTGTATTTACCGTATAAGTGCTGCAATTACAACTAGTAAATGGCAGAGCGGCAGCAGCTGTAGCACCACGCAGTGAATGACGCTAATAAGCGGATGTTTTGCACTTGGCTACTTCTGCTGCACTGTGAATGACGTAGGCCTACGGGTTATTTATGTGTAGATGTGAGCGATGACGACTGGACGGCTGACTGTCAGCTGGATGAGTTCGCTTGTGACGGCGCCTGCATTCAGCGCTTTCGCCTGTGTGATTATGACTCCGTGTGACTACAGCATACAGTCAGTCGTCTCAGCACGTAGGAAATGACTTGGAAATAAACTTAGGATAATCTCGGGAAAATTTTAAAGATTTTTTTTCTGTGTGACTCCATCAAATGGTCAGTCATCTGTGTGATTATGACGTCGACTGTCCCTCGAGCTCCGCCGACGAAAGCTCTCTTCTCTGCGGTCAGTCAGGACGTTCTGAGTAAGTAAGTAAGTACCGCAAATTTTTTAATACAAGCCGCCAGCCAGCTCCTATTGGAACAAGTGACTTAGAAGCAATTAGAGACCCTCCTCGGCTTGTGTATAAAGCATTGTCAGTTTACCGTAGGTTTATTATCTATTCGGTACGCAGCGCGCATGTGATTTGTGATTTTAGATTCGTGCATATCAAAGGTCACAATCAGCAGACATCAAAAACCTGGAAAGAATGGCAGCTGAAACGCGGTTGCCTCAAACATCGAATGTAAACTAGGTTTAAGCATTGTTAGACCTAATTTACTGTCGACGTCGGAGACGCTCAGCAGCTGGACAGACTGCAACATACAGAGCGACGTAACTGAACTGAACTGACACAGTTTAGTTTATGACGAACTGACCACTGGGCAAGCAAGCAGTAATGCATTACGTAAGGCGCCGTCTAACGGCGTCAGTCATTTACGTGACTACACTCAAGTACGCGTCAACCAATGACTGCAGTGGGCTCGTCCTGCTTGCTCATTGGCTAGTTCGTTTAAAACTAAACCGTGTCAGTTCAGTTCAGTTTAGCTACCGCTACGTCGCTTTGTACGCGAATTAAATAATTATGTTTTAACGGTTTTCACTTTTCTCGTTCTTGATGACGGATTTGTGTAGGCATGTGGTGCACTACGAATGCTGCTTACTTACTTACTTACTTACTTACTTACTTACTTACGATAGTCGAATGAGTTGGATGACGTTGTGACAGATATAGAAGCTGAAGCGTCGCCGGTGTCAGCGGCGTGTGACTTCGAGACTGATCTGTGTGGCTGGAGGCACGTCAACACCACTGCCGCCATGTACTGGACACGGCTTTACTTTTACGAAACGTACTATGTCGAACTTGGGAAAACTTGGGAAAAAGTCTGACTTGAGAAAAGCTTAGAAATGAACTTAGGATAATTTTGGAGAAATTGCTAAGATTTTTCGTAAATGTACTGGACACGCCAGAGAGCGCCTGCTCCTCGGCACTCCAACGGACCATCACACGATCACACGCGTCGCACTGAGCACGGTCTGTAACCCGATTTCCGCTCAAACTCCACTTGCTTTGATTTGTTGTCGACTTGTTGCACAACATGACGTTGTACGACAAATCCACAACACATCGAAAGTTTGCAGCAGATCCATAACAAGCTGTACAACAATTCCGCGTAAAAGTTGAAAGCCTAAAAAGAACTTTACAACATATTGACATGTCAGGATGTTATACATGCTTCTGTCTCTGGCATAAACTGTTCGTTTCTTACTTTTCCATATTTTGCATGCCGTTATATTTGTTTCACAGCTGCTACAAAAGTTCTTTTAAAGCAGTTTAATAGTTTTTAATTTGCGTGTTAAATTTAACTGTCAGATTTCGGTGCACATTAGTATTATATAATATTATACTATGCCATGCAGGTCATTGTGCGACACGTTGTCCAACAAATACACAAAAAATCGAAGTAACGGAGTTAGGGCCTTAAGGCCTTCGAACATGTCGCTAAGCTAGTAAATATAACCACTCGCGACTAAGACATTTACCAGCAGCGATTCTCTCTGGAAGAGTTTTAGGTGATTAAATCTCTGAAAAATTTAGTTTCACTTTTTTGGTGCGAAGTCTTTTACAGACGAAGCGATAAATAGCAATAGGGAAATGGCGTGACGCCGAGGGTATAATCACACGGCTCATTAGCTCTATAGCACGCTGTGTGCAGTCAAGTAAACAGACTGCGAGTATACGCTATAAATACCGTCAAACTACACAAAAATCTTATACAAAAACGTTTTATTAACACTACGTAAGTGGGCCTAACTGTCTAAAATATAGATGATAATTATCGTTGCACAAATCGTCATGGTAGATAATGTTTATCGTTCCAGTAAATATCATAAGCGTTGGTCTATACGGCAATGCTTCTATCGTCACAATAATTGTCATCATAATTATAGTGTTCAGATTACGCTGCACTACGCCTATCAAAGTGCATTATTGATAGGCTACAAACTCAATAAGAAGCAGTGCACTAGACAGAGAGTCAGACGTTTGTTGGCTCATCGAGGCTGATGTAGCAAAGTATCTGAGTCTAATTTTAGTTTTCCTGTTTAGCCAACTGATTAGCTGTCAGGCAGAATACGTTGCCGTGACACGTCTTACGGCGTCCGCCGTATGGCGTCTGCAACTGACATGTTGTTCGTGCACTAAGCACAGGCTCCACCACTTAGATTCGTTGTGATCGTGATTTTGTGGACATGTACGATTTGTCGTGGATCTGCCGGTTAGCTTGTTGCACAACATGTTGTAAGCCTACAACAAGTGTACAACAAATCAAAGTTAGTGGAGTTTGTACAACACTCTGTGGCGTTGTTCATTTTCACTCGTACGACTTTTGCACGTCGCATTCACTATATCATTCTGCCGAAGCACTCACCGGATTTACTTGCCTTATAAGGTAGTTTTTGTGTATGAAACCGTCAACGAGCTCAAGCGTGTGTCCGCTGAGCCAATTACAGCTCACGACTCACAAGCCCACGACGTTTTTTTGCGTGCCTTAACTTCGTTTGTGGTTTGTAGGCGTAATGGCCAATTCACACCTACGACGCCGACGCCACTCAGCTGTCGCCGACCGTCGCCGACAGTTGAGTCGAGTCATCAATTCTGTTCACAGCGCGTCGGCGTCGTAGGTGTGGATTGGCTATAAGTTGCGTGCGTGCTCACGCTCATATTGCGGTTCGCTGACGATTCACCTAACAACGCATTTCCTACCTCTATCACCAATAATTGTCTACATTATGACTTTACGAGATGACACTTATTGCTTTCTTAGTTTGAAACGGTCGTACTCGTACATCTATGTAGCACACTGATCTCGTGCACTTTTTATTAGTAATTTGTTGAAAAGTGTATTAAGCCAGAAATCGATTCTCTCAGCAGTGGAGAGTATATAACTAACGAAATGAAAAGATTTGTTCAAGATTGGCAACAATTTCGTTGACACATTGTGTTCTGCCGTAGTGCTGTCTAGTGTGGCAGTTAGCCTTTTTATTTGTACAACCTTCGTAGCAGTCTCACTGCGATTGTAATATAAGAATATCGAATGGTATGCACATTTTCGCAAACAAGAGATCTTTTCGCGTCAAGTTGGTCTTCGTCTCGTTTTTATGATAAAAGTATCTTCAGTCAAATTGTTTTTTATTCCTACATCTTTGTGGTTTAAACTTATTTGATAAAAAACTGGATACATCTCAAAATTTAAATGAATGTTAACTGAACATCAAGTCGACATGTTAATATGATTTAATTTTATGCAATAATTTTTTTCGGAATAGTTTCGGCGGAGTGAGGCATGTAATTTAATACTATAAAATGCATTTTTTTCCGGGTAATAATTTAATGTTTACCGTTGTAGGGCACTACCTGTTGTTTAAAGCTGGTTACGGTCGTGTCATGTTGGACAGCGCGGTTATCGAGACAAAAGTACTACCGCGGCCGCCACTTCAAAACTGGGACTCAACATCACCGTATTACAACCTCTGTCAGGTAGTCTTTTGCAGTCAGATACACCTACAGCGAAATGGAAATAAATAGTTAAGTTTTACTTTCGGCTTTTAAAAATTTTAACTTGAACGACGATGATAGCTGTATAATAGGTCTCGTAGACGTAATACTAATATTCGTAATTACGAGTGAAACGTCTGGTTTTTATCACAGTATAATTTTTGTATGACATTCTTTTGCAAATGGGTAATAAAATCAACTTATAGGCCAAAAAAGCAGAACATTTAGTTTTTTTCACAGTGTGCTGTTTTGCAAGTACCAGTATGTTGGCCTAAAATTGTTAATGTTTAAACTTTGTTACATGTAGAACAAAACACAAAACATCTGCATTTTAGAAATGTTTTTTTTTGTTTTGAATATGGCCACTACACGGCCACTGTGTGCATTGTTTGTACCATACGAAGCTGCGGTTTGCGTACTACATGCGCGGCCACCACGTCTTCCAGCTGACGCTACATGTCATGGAACGACCGCAGGATCGCAACTCAGTCTCGTCTGATGTTGGACACTCCGAGTGCCGCGGACAGAAAAACCTGCAGAATTTCACCAACTACTGGTCCAAGGTTAAGTTATCGACGAGTCGAGCTACGGCCGCCAGGTGGACAACAGTTAGCATGCCGCTACCGCAGCTGCGATGCCGGTAACAATATGCCTTGACATTGCAGAAGTTCTCAGCTAAGCATAGAATCACGAAATCGCATTTGTCAGGCATATACTCGTCTCTGATTAACACACCATCTACTGTAACTATAATAAGCTTCACATTTATGAAACATTGCGCAAGTCACTGACCACAACGCGTGAGCTGGGGTCAAATGCTTCCAGTTCTCAGAACGATCTGTTTGTGGCAGACTACTGGACAAAACACAAATGCAGCTTAGCACAGGAACAGACAACCTTGACTTGCGCCGACTTTGCCGCACAAAAATGCCCACCAAAGCGCAGTATCCGTCCAACGCAACGCGCACAACGTACGCAACGTACGTTGAATGCAAGAAAATACGCAACAAACGCAATAAATGCAATAAATGCAATAAATGCAAACAAAATAAGCCTACGCAACAAACGCAGCTGAGACAACGGCCAAAAGCCAAGAATAGAGGCGGTCGTTGTTACGTCAGTTGCGTTACGTCCCTTGCGTCAGTTGCGTCACCTACTCAGTGCGTTACGTTCGTCCAATACTGCGTTCGTTACGATGGATGGAAACCGAGATTTAGAATGAGTTAGGTGTATGCAGAAGATCAGTTGTTGAATGGCGGCTGGTAGCCTAAATGTCATAACGTGGGTGTGTGATGAATGGCGCAATTCTGGTTCGCCAAATCAGTCACTGTCAGAAAACTGCAGTGTTGTCTGTTTTTGTATAATTTAATCGTCGACAACGAAACTAAGAAATATTTCTAAAATGTTTTCTCTGTAGATTTGTGGTGCGATTTGAAGCTGTACGGGGTCTGACGCCACGCGGTGATATTGCAATCGATGATTTTTCACTTACTCCAGAATGCTTCGGTCTCGGTAACTGGCCGTCACACGGTGTCATTTATTTTCATAAATTGTAGAATTGAAAATAACGAATAATAGCTAAACTGTTGCGTAAATGTGCACTATATATAAATAGAAAACATGTTGGTGCCGAGTGCCGACTTGATATGCGGCCATCCGTCCAGTTGTCGAGCGTTTCAAGCGCTGACAGTAAATTGGGACTAGCAATAGTTAGGCTTAGTTTGCAGTATATGCTCGAGTGAGTAAACACGTATTTCACGTGTGCAGGCAAAGTGATGTCTCCTACTGACAAGGCCAGTGACTTAATACAATCGCTTGTTGCTACCGCATAAGCCGCGATCACGCGAAATATGTTTTTTTAAAGTTGTGAGCCGCTATGGACAGAAAAGCGGACAGACAAGACCCCTAATGCGGACTGTAAGACGGCCACATAACAAAGTTATTACCGTCACGGGCGTTTCTCTATTTAATACGACAATTATATTACGAAGTAATGCAAAGTTTGACAGATGTGTCTTGTAGGATTACTGCGAGGTGTAAAGATGGCAGACGGACCCGGTCAACATACGTCAAATGATGACGTCGCTACGCCACAGATGAGAATATCATCCGTGTCGACCTCTACAAGTTAGTTAAATACACCGCCAGTGAAACAATGCATTACTACTCATAGACGTACGATTTTTGACACGACTTTGCCAAAGGTCGATCGACTTTTGAGACCTTCAAATGTTTTTACGGACACATCAGCCAATATTTGACAATGTCTACTTGTACTCGTAGTTGCGTTATGCATTTAGGCTTAATAGATTACGAATACAAAATACGCCATGCCGTTGTTTAGTATATACCAAAATAAGATTACAGGTAACTCCGAATTTTAGGCAAACTTACTTTTCGTTGTCGTAAAATACAACAATGTGAGTACTGTGAAAAAAATAATGCTCTAAACTAAAGGCACTATTTTTGAATACGTTACTTTTGTGAACTTATAGAAATAATATAGAATGACATTACAGTATATCAATATATCCGATAATTGCCAGGAAAAATTTTTTTAAGTGTTAAAGTGCGAGACGTTTGTAAATTCAAGCATCTAGCAATTAATAATAAAGTGCTGATAATCCACATATTACAAAAAGCTAAACAATTATTTTAAGTAAAATTATTTGGATTTGGTCGTATTCAGATCGCCATTAAAATCCAATTTACTGTTTTTTTTGTTTACGCTTCAGGCGTGCAAAAATCATCAAAACACTTTCGTATTTTTTTCTGAGCGATTTTGCAGACAGAAACAAACAAAAACATATTTTTTTCTTCAGCGCAGGTAGCAGAAATAATTTTGTCGTTAATGGTGGGTGATTTTTTTATGGACAGGACACGGCACTGGCGTGGACAAGACGGCATTGACGGCGCTGGTCGCCGCCACAGTTAGCATCACAAGTCTCGTTTTGCTCGGATGTCTGCTTGCATTCGGTCGGTGATTATTCTAATATTACACCCATCCTTCGATCATATATTTCCTGACTTTTGCGAGATATACGATTTCTGAATTGCGCCTTTCAGGACGCAGGAGGACAAAGTGTATACTCTATAGTTAGTCATACGCGAGCTGTCATTTGCATTTAAGGCGCAGTCAGTCTTAGTTAACCAAAATGATCGCCTTAAGTGCATTTACGCATCAACTGCAGTGCACATTAAAGACAGATCACTAATAGGAGCTCATAATAGCCTATATAAGCTTTGTGGATAGGCACCGTTGTTGATTAATGTGCTAATTTTAACGGTCATTCAACGTTTTAAAAACTTTTTGATTAATTTTTATGATGCAAATTGTAAGTTTACTGTTAGGTTTCCCTTGTTGCTATTCTTTGCGTTACGTGTTATTTCTATCGTTGTACGTTTAACATTATTTCTGCCGTAATGGTGAATAAAGACTATTTACTAGACGCATCGCGCGGTGTGTGGTAGTGGTACGACACTGTGTCCGCGTGTTGTTGCAGTGCTGTATCGGCGTCGCACTAAAAGACGTCGGTTTGACGTAGGAACTCGCGGTCACGGTGCATCGGCTGTGCGCATGCTGACATCCAGCGCTGACGGCGACGACGACTGTCCGCAGCAGCAGCAGCAGCTGTCAGTGACGTCATCGTCCGTCATTCGTCTCAATCGTATCAGCTCGCTGCATGACAGCAACTGTACGGACGGTATCAGCATTGCATTCGTGCGCAACCCGTACTACATGTTCACTGACCCGACCTACTGCCTGGCCAACATCACAAGCATTGACCGTGCACATCTCGCTTTCCACCGGCACGTCTTAGATGCACCATCTCTTCCTTGTTTGTAGCTATTGTTATCTCCGCCAGTTGAACGCAGAGAGTGGCGGAGATAATGTTTTCACTTTCCGTGTGTGTGTCGTTCTGTATGTCTGTCTGTCTGTGGGCAGCGGCGTGACGTCATAATAACAATGACGTCATTACGTCACCAGCAGATTATGTGTTGACTGTGACGTCACAAGCAGCAGCGCTTGCAAGGAGAGCAGCGAACGCTCTTGTTGTCAGTACTATAGCAATTACATTAAGAAAGAAATAACTTTAGTTAATTATCTTTTATTAACTAACAAATTTACAAAAAAATGCGTTTAAATTTGTATTGTGTAAAAATTCACTTAGCAAACACATGCATTCCCACGAGCGGCTTCTAGTTTTTACACGTGCAAAATGGCGCATAAAAAGTGAAACATACATTCTGTACGAAAATATTGAGCAGTGGGACAGTTTTCAAAGCGATTAGTCTGCATCATTGCAGTGAATAATGGTTGTCATTGAACACTTGAACATTGTTACAGTACTCAACTTATGTTCGGTTCGGATTTTTTTATCCGCCTTATCCGATGAGACGAAGTTACTTTACGCCGTGCCCGGTTAGTACTTAGATGGGTGACTGTCTACAGTAAGGAGCCAGTCAACTAGGTCGACTCAGCCTTCTACCCTCCGCAGGATGGTAAAATGAGTGCTGGCGGTGGTCAAGGCCATCGCTAGGGAAGAAACGGCGAGTTCTGCGCAACAGTAGGCCCTGTGGCCAGGACTGCAAGTATGCCGATCCAGTCGGTTAACCCGGCCGACTTGGGCTGTATGCTAGCTTAATTGGGCTTCGCCCTCGCCGGCTCAAAGTGCCGTCAAGGGGATGAGCTCCCTCGCAATGGACCTAGCTGTCTTGCGGAATCTTCTTCTTCTTCTTCTTCTTCTTCTTATTGTATTGAATCTGAGAGTTGTTACAGAGTCTATCTTCACAGAAACTGAACCGCGTTTTTCGTTCTTTGATATGCAACTGTGAATATGATCTGTAAATTTATATCGCAGTTAATTGTATTTTTGTTAGGCCTATTACTTTTCGTATTTGTTATACGCATTGGGTGCGAATTTGTAAACTAATAAAAAATAAATGAATAAAATAGTAGAGCTGCAGCCTCGTATAGCCTGCGCGTTATATACGAGGGTCGTTAGTGTTACTGATAGATGAACAGCAGCGCTTGCAAGGAGAGCAGCGAACGCTCTTGTTGTCAGTACTATAGCAATTACATTAAGAAAGAAGTAACTTTAGTTAATTATCTTTTATTAACTAACAAATTTACAAAAAAATGCGTTTAAATTTGTATTGTGTAACAATTCACTTAGCAAACACATGCATTCCCACGAGCGGCTTCTAGTTTTTACACGTGCAAAATGGCGCATAAAAAGTGAAACATACGTTCTGTACGAAAA
>Ga0209671_1006176_pt1 | contig 12245 bp, 6 predicted proteins | sample WorMetHERISLAND2_2_FD_187401 | JGI IMG/M metagenome (GOLD analysis project Ga0209671, IMG submission 187401) | Marine gutless worms symbiont microbial communities from Max Planck institute for Marine Microbiology, Germany - Olavius geniculatus... | ecosystem: Host-associated > Annelida >...
CATATCCAGAATAAATCTACATATCATTGTGAGCTTATTCTGAAAATTTCATGCTTTTATCCACAAAATGCACAATTTTGTGTTTTTTGGCAGCTAAGCTATAGATGGACTATAACCATCTAAAGCCTAATAAACGTCGAATTCGCTCATGGCGCGTTCGCTGCTGACGCCGGCAGTCGTTGCTGCATTGGTGCCTATCAGAAACGGCATGAGCTCATTAATCGACGTAACTTGTGGATAGTTACGTCGCGACGATTTCAGTAATGTGCCTGTCCGTCCGTCAGCGCTTTGCAGTAGGCCTAATTATGACTACTGCGTGTGCGTTGTCGAAACTACAGTAACCACGAGGCTTAAGTACTTACCATCTTTTTATGATGCACCAACTTCCTTGATGCCGCTGCACCGGATCAGGCATGCTCGTACATTGTAACATGCATAAATTCATTAAAGGCCGCATCGGTATGCGGTAGCTAGTAGCCTTTCTGTTTTGCTGCTATGATGTTTTTTTTTCTCTCGTTACTTTTCTCAGCGCGACATCTCCGAACTCCCTCGGCCGATCGTCGTGAAACTTTGCAAAATGGTCGGCAGTAGGTGTAACTTTAAGCCTATAGCTCGCAAAACTTTGGACCTCCCGATTTTTGCGTATAGTAAAAACAGCACACAGAAGAAGTTATTTATAGTGGCTTAATGTTTCGAAAAACTGCTAAATGCACTATCTTATTTACGCCGCGTGATATATTTTGTGTCATTAATAGCTTTTTGTCCGAATTTAGGCTATAGGCCGCATGTCGTAACGGCGCGATGCTGTTCTGCGTGTGTTACATAAGTTTTGAGCGGCGACTGGTCAACACGTTGCTGCTGCGCCGGTAAAGATCACGTGTGTCATGGCGCTACCGGCTAGTAGTACCAATGTAAACGCCGGTGCGCCGGCCCATCAATCGATAAAAGGCGGAGTCTGATCATCTACTATATACGACCGACCGACGACTTGGCTCGGTGCTTTCAGTGTGATCGGACAAGACGAGAAGTCAGCAACACACGGGTAGCTCTCTCTGATGATGTCCGCTCGACGCAAGACCAAGACGCCGCAGCGCAAACGCAGCCAACTCAACGAGCTCGCTAAACGTAAGCATCTGCATCTATAGATGTAAAACGTTCAAGAAAAAAGATTTAAAAACGTTCAAAAACGTAGATAAAAACGTTAGGCCCCTGATTTGTTCAAATTCTTGTCTAAAGTCTAATGCTGTACGTGCAGTAGCTAGAACTAGAAAAAGAGAAAAAATTGTATTCAGTATTTTAATTCAACCATGTGATCGTAAAACCAAGTATAAATAGACTAAGTAAGTAAACTACTACCACTATAGCTTATCAATTCGTTTCAGTGGCTTTATAAGTGCTTCTCGACGTTTTGGCGGATATTTCAAATTTCAATGAACGTGTTTTTAAATTAATAAAAACTTGAAAAAGTTAAAAAATGTTAAAAGCTTAGAAACGTGGCAAGAATAAAAACGTAAAAAACGATTACATCTATGAACGTCTGCGTCGTTTGACACGTCTGATACGATATGGATTTGCACTTGAAAACTCTCAGACAAGCTGTCAGTTTAATCTGGCACATAAACAAAAAAGAACTGAACTGTTATAAATGTAAGTGAAATGAGAGAAACTGAAATAAAAGTACAGTTACGGTATATTATAAAACTTAAAAATCAAGAAACTATTTGAAGTCAGAAAAAAAACGAAACACGAGTAGACTACTGATCTTTTCACTATGCGTATTTGTGTAAAATAACGACCAGTTGACTTCAAGTTTACTGCGTGAAATATTCTTACGACAAACGTCTGTCAGCATGCACTATGATTTGGAAATGGCTAAATGGCAGTGAATGATACTCTGTATAGGATTGATGGCATTGTATACGCAACTGTATTGTCCGGTTGTCACAATACTTAATTGTGGAGCATTTCTTCTACTTCGTATTTTCTTTTGGTTAACAACCGTTGCGGTCAAATGCAGTCTTGCTGTTGCTCCATGTTGCACGATCTTGTGACAGCCGAACAGCACAGCGACCACTGACAATTTAGTCCACTCCCACTTCGTGATGTTGTCAGTCAACTTCTTCGGAGGTTTTCCTCTCTGTTGTATGCCGTGATCCCATGCAGTGCCCATGTGCAACTTCCCATCTTGTCAAAAAGACGTGGGTAATATCTTCACCGTTAGGTATATAATAGCGTCACTCAGCGCACACGAAAAAAGAATTATATCACAGATTATTATACAGCGTCAGATTATCGTCTGCGGATATAGAGACACGTGCAACGTCGTGCATGACACACGTACCCGGTGGCTGTAATCTTGGAGCGGCAGAACGAAAATACAACACCCTTTTGCAGATTACATGTACGTTGCTCAAAAAGCTGACAGTGACATCGGAATAATTTGGCTACCGTATCATATTTTCAGCCCATCAGCCCTATAGTGGAAATTCTATATAACTATGTTTTTGAGTGATCTTCGCATGTAGTTATTCGATAATATTAGGGCCTATCCTATATAGCTGAAAGCATGGCTTAGTTTGCCCTATTAGCGCAACCAGCAAACAGCAATAGAAAAAAGTCGATTAGCCAGATATTCGGTGTGTGACCACGCAAGCGCGACCTTGCGTTGATGGGTTAAATTGCTAAAAAATCGACGCTCGTCCTTTAAGCGTGAAATTAGACTTTGCTCATCACACGTGATGTGTCGTGCGGTAGTAATCATGTCCATAGGCGAAATCTTCTTAAGTTTGCCGCACGCAGATTCCCGTCAACATGAGAGTTATGCAGACACCAGGTATAGTATTTTTGTATATAGACTGATCACGCCTGTGGACTGCATCGTATCACGTTACTGTGAAGTCTAATCGCCTTTGCAGTACAGAGAAAACTACAAATCGTCTGCAGACGAGCTTGTCTTTTTGTGACCACCCGCGCGTGGCATGCGGTATGCGTGCTTCCATCTGCAGGCCGGTAATTGCAAGATTGGAGGTCATTATGAGCAAGGGGTCGTATCGCTTTAGCTTGGGAGGTCTTGACGTAATGCGGTGTATGTCGAGTACGTTTCATCCCGTATCCATGTCTGACGGCAGCAGACAATGCATGATTGTAGCCGGTGCTAGGTAGGTGGCCAGGTGCATGGGTGGCCGAACGTATAATTGACAGCACTTGCGCCGTGCTGGTCTCTGCAGATTAGCAATAGCTACCACTAATTCACTAATTACCACTAAGTACCACTAATTCATAGGATGCCCAAATGATATAGCCTAGTTTGTAAACATGAGAGTTAAATACTTTTAGCTAATGAATAACATGCAGTGTTTATCCTCTTTGAATTGCTTTGAGAAAAGAACAGACGTGGCTATTATTTTGCAGGTTATCGTACTTTTATTATTGTAAAAATAGTTATCACTTTTTTGATTATTAACAGACAAAGTATCTGCTGTAATAATGGGTAATGATGTTGTTAAAACTTGTGCAAACTTCGTCTTATGATGTAATTTTGACGCCATAAGCTGACAGAATGACAAAACGTTTTTCTACGCCGCTAGTCAAAAAGGCGACACCATACTCTCTTCTGTATTTTCGTCTCTTTTTCTGAACTTACCTTAATTCTATAAGTAATTTGAGCAAAGCTCATAAGACCTGTTCCCAGGTTGTCCTATTCTGTCTCCATCCATTTCGTTGCAATTCACTGTTAAAGTGTGTGCAGCAGCCGAAAATTGCAGAACAATCACTAAAACCCCCTACTTTGGTGGTTCAAAGTCGTTCAAGGTCAATGATGTTGAACCATTAAAAGCTTGTCAGAAGTTATTGTTACGGTAAGCAACAAGCCTCATGTCTACCTGCAAGCGCTAGACGAGCCAACAGCGGCAAAAATAGCGACCTTCTATGGGGGTATATCTTTTTGACGCCCGCGTGCGGAGGCATCCTTGAACCTAGAGGTCGGGACTTGAACTGCTAAAATCTACGTTTAATGCTGAAAATTCCATATGCAGGTTGTCTTGGTCTATCTCAAGCCATTTCGGCGCAATTTACTCTTGAACTGTGTGTTGCAGCTCAAAATCGCGAAAAAAATCACTGAAAACCCCTATTTTGAGAGTTCAAGGTCGTTCAAGGTCGTCGATCTTGATGTCAATCGGAAGGGCGTATGAGATTTCCTATTAGTGATGAATAGGACTTATCTCGCACCGTTTCTGAGATACGGGGACTTATTGGCTCAAAATGATCATTTTTTGTACCCTCTGTCATTTAGCGTCGTCGATCGGGGTGACCCCTTTCGAATTTGGGGAAAAGCTTTACGGATCAATCAGTCAGTCAATCAGTCAATCAAAATTGCCTTAGTAGCAAAGCTGCTTTAAGGTTAGACAGATAACAGAAAAGTTTAGACGATGATGTCCGAATATGACTTTCTGAAGAGCCAGGTTTTAAGGCGACGACAATACATTGTGAATGACTGAGATGTTGTTATGTCCTCCGGTGAAGTGCTCCGGATACGAGGTCCAGCAACCGTGAAAGCCCGGTTACCGACAGGTGAGAGTCTGAAAGGTGGCACCAGCGGACGATTGGTGCCAGCAGAGTGCAATGAGCGACGGCCGGGCAGATCGGCAACAAGAACGAGTGGATCCAAGTATCGCGGCGCACTTCCTTGAAGAACTTTGTACGTCAGTATACAGTAACTTTGTACTCGATCCGCTCTGGAACGCGCAGCCAGTGAAGACTGGCAAGCGCGTCGGTGATGTGGTCTGCGAATCTCATGTGGTAGATGAGCCGTGCCGCCGCATTCAGTACTAACTGAAGACGACGTAACAGATAACGTAACGGAAGGCCGATCAGTACGGCGTTTCCGTAGTCCAGTCTGGACAGCACCAAGGTGACCACCAAAGACTGGAACGTGGATGGCGCTACTGAGCGGTGGATCTGACGTAATTGTCGGAGTGCTGCAAAGCAACGCGACATGGTTCTTTTAACGTGCGTCGTCATGATCAGGCCACTGAGTCTTCGTGGCAGTCCATGGTGAAGATTTTGTGATCCTAGTTTGCGTTGTGTTGAGTGTTGTTGACACAATATCGGAGTGTGACGGACGGACGGACGCCTCGACGATGACTAAGACGCGCGAAGCATTACATGCTGTCGCGCGTAAAAATGGCAAAGTCCGGTACTTGATATTTCTGCTGCTTTTAGGGAATAAAAGGTGCATATGCAGCGCTGCTGCAAGTCAGACTAGTGTCAGCTGAAGTGTCAGCTGATTGGCATGATCGCCCAATGTCACCACAGCGCATTATGCGGCCATCCATTTCCCGCGCCAGAAAACAACTGGACCCGCGGTGCAACCAGTAGACATACCACTGCTCCAATCAGCCACGTAGGCCTTCATTCCGTACACCGTTAGCCACTGCTCATTTCCCGTCCCGTCCCACTGAGGATAGGAGGCTGAGTTGATCCAAATATACAGTTGGTTATCAATTTGTTCAAGGCTGCTTTGCAAATGATCCGCGGTGAGATGCTGTTTTTGCTCAATTATTTGACGCCAATGTATTGGATTAATATGGATGGTGAGTCAAAAGTAAGTAAGTAAGACAGTAAAACGTGAATTTATAATTAGCGCATACGCCACATAGTATCAATACAGAAAACAGAACATCCTTGTGATCACAGCTTTTCACTAAATATAGTATTCATATTCATAAATTTTTAAAGACTAAAGTCCAGACTTCACTATTTCGATTTTTTGGTTAAAGACTTATAGAATAAATGGTTGAACGGCATATTGTACAACAAATCCTCGACAGATAAAGTAAGTGTAGTTCATATTGTATTGTATGGCGCTGCTCTGCGGCCGCTGACAATCGACTGAAACGCATGAAGTCAATTTTTACTCGGTTACTGCTGCTGCTGCAGCTAGTCAGGTGACTAGGACGAGGCAATAAACCTGGTGCAGTGTCACACCTGTAATCATTACACCTGCCCATGGCCCACCGGCAGCCGCCGCAGCGTACACTACGCGCGTGTGCCACTTGTTTGCTTCTTTTCTCATCAACCGACTGCCACTGCAGCCAGCCTTGGCCTTTCGTCGATAAGTGAAAAACTGCTTGACTGACTGGCTGACTAGGCGCACCACCCGGTGTACCGGGGTGAGGTCGCGTGGCGATCTGGCGTCGAACGCTGTTTTTGGACGTCTCGTCCATCTGTCGCTGCGCTGTGGGTGGCGGGCAAGACGCGTACCCGTACGTCTGCGTGCGTACGTGCGTGCGACGGCTGCACGCACAAGGCGACTGCGCAAGCACACCACGCTGCTACGTGCGGGCTACGTACGGGGCTGGTCGTCGATCGACAAGAAGGCGACGGAAGGAAGGCCAACGGTAAATTAATGCGTTTGTACCGCCGACGACGGCCGGAGGTCGACCGACCGGGCCGGGCGCTGTGCAGCCGTGGACCGGCGACGACAATCTCCCCAACCGACCAAGCAACCAGCGACTACTGACCGAGGCACCAACTCCACTAGTTTCGTTTTGTCGTGCCGTGCAACAACAACAACAAGCTGCACAACACATGTCCGTATCCGGTTGTAGGCTTACGCAGGGGCGGCGTCATTTGGGGGAGGGGGTAGCTGGCCTGGTATACGGATCCCCGTCCAAAGAATTTTTGATTTTATTTTTTTTCCTGTATATCGTACCTTTGAAACAGTGTTACTGCTGCAAGAACAATACTTACGTGGACTGAGACCTTCACCCAATGATTTACTGAAATGACGTCACTGCTTACGACAAATTTGCAGCATCGTGACATGTCAAGGCGTACGGCTTATCGTAAAGTGACTAGTCTCTCACTACTAGTCTGAATATGGCTATAACTCGGTCCGCTTTATAGCCAGGGGCCGCCATATCCATGGTTCGCCAAAGCCATATATGCAATATCTCTATTCCTAACTCGATCACTAACCTTAACCCGGTTAACCTTAACAGATGGTAACACCTTACCCAAACTTCAAACTAGTGGCCCTTCGTACTTGTGAACTGTCGCCTGTCGTACGACTTGTTGAGATCAACGACAAGTCGAGATGATGGAGTTTGGGGGCGAGGCACGGCGACGAAAACGTCAGCCTGTCAGATGTCTAACACCTGGGCACGGCGCCGCTGATTAACGGCTCTCGATTGGGTCGATGATGTCGTCCGCGTCATTTTCATCGTCATCGTCTAGATACGATCGATGTCGAACGGCTGTTGTTGTTGTTGTTGTTGCTGCTGCTGCTGCTTCAGTCGCCGATTGACTCACTGACTCAGCGGCCAGGAATTAATTCACACAATGCACGATCTTAAGTTCAAGCAACTTATCAAAAGTGTCAGGAAGACACATGAGAGATGGGATGCCACGTCGGTTAGACCACACGCACTCAGTGATCGTTATCAGTTGCATCCGCAGCAGCAGGGAGACGGGTAAAAATAAATGCGCTGAACCAAGACCAATGGTTTTCCTTTCTTAAAACTATAAAATAGCGCACTTGGGCCTATTTTACCGTCGCAAAAATAGTTTATCCGTCACCATACCTGCACGCACATTCCTGAATTTTCTTGAATTGTAAAACATAAGTTTTGACAAATTGACCGTGTGTAAAATCACTGACAGCATAAAATTTTTTCGTTCGATAGACTATTTTTTGTTTGTTATTAATTTGTTACGTACAACTTTCGTTAATTGTAGTTATTGTTGCCAAAACGTTTGCTAGCTAATGAGTTGGACTGGGAAAGAGAACGGAAGGGAAAGAAGGGGAGGAAAAGGAAGAAGGAAAAGTGATGAAAGGGACGGGAGAAGAAATGTTGGTGCGATTTGAGTGAAAGGTTGCTGCTTCCTGGCGCTGAAGGGGTGTGTCCGGTATTTTTGCATGTAGGGATACTATCTGATAATAGATAGGTTCGATAGTCCGAAACTCTAATAACCTATTTACACGATCAAGCTGGCTCGACGAGCTAGCTCGACGAGCTGCTATATGTTAACTGGACGAGCCAGCTCGATGTTTGCTCAATCGTGTAAACGGGGTATAACTTACATCTTACCCTAACTCTACTCTTAGTTGTGAGGAAATGTGAAGATTGAGTCAATTTCTGTAGAAGTGTACAGAAATGGACCCTAAAACTTTCGGATTATCGAGCTGCCTTCAATCTGGCAACCCTACGTGTGTATGTGTGCGTGTGTGCGGGCAGATGACGGTGGCGGCGAGGAGGCGAGCGTCGATCTCCTCACGTGCGGCAGCTGTCGTCACCAGTTTCCACTGGCGCACTTTCTCCAGTTCGTCTGGCACAAGGTGGTCGGCTGCCACAACCGACCATCGCCCGGTGACGTCACCGATGACGTCACGGAGGACCGAGCAGCCTACGATGACGTCACGCATTCGCCCCAGCCTCATGATGGTGACGTCAGCGGCGTGACGTCACGCGCCGGCGCCAGCGTCGCCGGTCGGTAAATTTCACGCCGCGTCGAATCGATAATTGAAACAGTAATGAGAATGTGTGCATGTTAAAGCCAGAACTCCATGCACTATACTTGAATTTGTGCTGGTCTTGCTCGGACAGCAGGTCATATATGGGTCAACAACAAGCTGTGCGACAAGTCGAAGTAAATGTATTGGGCTTAATGACACCGATTGAAATGAAACTGTATCTTTATAGCAACCAGGCAAATAACGGTTTGGGTCGGTCAAGGATATTGATCTATACATTGATACGTTAATGCCTACAGGTGGTATAATACATGCTACATACTGACCGATATCGAGTGTTGTACTATCTGGATTTCACCAGTTTGCCTGGCCAAGGCAGCTTGAATACGTTGCCAACGTTATAGCTTCGCTTTTCGCGTGCAAGAATGACGAACTTTGTGTCAGACACATGCTGGGGCCGCTTTGGGTGGGGACAGTTTACTAGTCTGAAGGGGCACTAGTCTAATCGGTCCCAAGGTTAGGGATAGTTGTAGGGTTAAATTTATCGATAGGGTTAGGAATATGGATAAATGGCGTCTTTGGCTAGTATGGCGGCTCCTGGCTTAGGCTGGCTATCGCGGTTCGGACCAAATTCGGACTAGTGTCCCTTCGAACTAGTGACCAGTAACCGATTTAGGTGGCTTACGTGCGTTAGCTGTTGAATGACCTTTACTCTGGAGATTTCGCCGACGGAGTGTGTATGTGCTTTCTCAGTTAGTTTGTATTAGTTTGACTTCTCAAAGCGCCGAAACGATTGAGTTTGCAAGATCTTTCGAGACGGATACCTTTCTTAGGCCTGTCTAAGAGATATCATGTTACTAATTGCGTCGCTTCGTAAACCTGAAATGCAATCATCTGAAATTGACTACAGCATCGTAATATTGCTTCATGCACATACAGTACACGATTAAACATATGTCTTTTTGTTCGTTCAAACTCTCTAAAATGATTGTGCGTGTGCTAACAGCGTGTGCAGAGAAAGAGTTTTGCGTGCGCTGCGGCATCTGCTTGTCCAAGTTTTCGTCGCCATGGCGACTGCTGCAGCACGTGCAGTCGGTGCATCGCATCAGCATGTACGAGACTGAGACGACACAGCCGAGCGTTGATAAACCCACCGGCGGCGGCGAGGGGTCCACAGCAACAGCAGCAACATCAGAGTCTGTGTCGACACCGGGCAGCGATCAGCTGTTATCTCCGGCGTCCACCGCGCGGCAGTACAACGCCATTGAGACCACGTCGAGACAGTCGCCAGCACCACAGAGTCAGTCAGTCCACCACGCCTTCACCAGGCCGCTGTCCGCCGCCTTCCCGTCGTACCTCGGGTGTAGGGACCTGCTGTCCATGTCGCCGCTACTGTCTGGTGCCGCAGCCGCCCCTGGTACGATGTGTCAGCCGCTCAGCTTTGCCGGTGCTGCCCCGCCGCCGCCGAGTGTGCCGCCGTGGTCAGTGATGAGTCGCGTAGCACTGCAGCCTCCACCACCGCCGCCACCGCCGCTGACGCCGGCAGCGTTCGACTTCTGCTCGACGAGGCTGCGTGAACTGGCTGAGCAGTGTCGAGCGACGTTGACATGCACCGGCCAGCACGACGACGCGCCAAGAACTTCGTTGTCATCGTCGCCGCCGCTAGGAAAGCCTCTGTCCACGTCCTCCTGGGCTTCAGTTCTTCACGGTGCCAACACATCGTCATCACCGCCGCCGCTGTCACTCGCTGACCGTCGTCATCGTTCAGCAACCGTCGGAGACTCGACGGCCCCTGGCGAAGCTTCGCCGCCGGTGACTCGGCGTGAACTCTGGACGCCACAGAAGTCGCCGCGATTCGTCGTCGACGCTGCGCAGCGTACGCACGTCAAACGCTTGTCGTGTGGGGATGAGACGGGCGTGGACGAGCTACCACTGCCGCCACAGAGTGACGACGAACGTCGACACAAGGCGGCACGCACCGACGCACATTCCCAGCCGCCAGCGTCCAGTCATCACTTAGTGGTCAACTGCACGACGTCGACGTGGAACTCAGATGGACCGACCGATCTGTCGCAGCGTCGCCGCCACAGCAGCAGCAGCAAGGTCGAGCGTCCGTGCGACGATGACGACGACGACGAAAACAAAAGTCCGACGACGTCTTCCAGTGACGCAACGACGCTGTCGTCAGCGGACTCGCGCCATCCAGACGAGGCAAACAATGAACTCGACGTGAAGCCGACTCCGGCAGAGATGTCGCTCTCATCGTCGTCGTCATCGTCGTCATCTGAGCTGGCCAGACTTCATCGCGCGGCGCTTTACCGTGCACTCGGCGCCACCAACCAGTCCCTGCTGCCGTTCCATTTCCGCCGCCAGCTCCAGCAGCTCGGCGCAGCTTCCTCGCTCGACGTCTTCCAGCCGCGTGACGTCAGCACGCTGAGTGAGGACTGCGGGAATGTAGCAAGCGATACGACGCCGTCGCCGGCGCCGCCAATGCCGTGGGTGAGTCCGTGGCATTACATGAACCAAATGCGGCTCTACAAGCACCAGCAGCAGCAGGGTGAGACTGCTGAAGAAGGGTACAGGTCGCCGGCGTGGTTGACGTCACCATCCAGGCGTGATGGTGCGGACAGGTGCGTTGTAAGTCCGTCAGATGAGCGTCGACGAACATCGCCGTCGCCGGCGTGCGTCCGTAACTTCCTGTCAGCGCCTGCAGTGTCCGGCAGGCATCAGACCTCAGAACGCGGTGAGTCGGCGGGGCGGGTGAGTGTCCGGACGGCGACGGCTCGGTCTGTGCCGGGCGGCGGCGGCAGTGTGGGTCGACGTCGTCACGACACGTGCGAGTACTGCGGTAAGGTGTTCCGCAACTGCAGCAACCTGACTGTTCATCGGCGTTCTCATACGGGCGAGAAACCATACCGCTGCCGGATGTGTCCGTACGCGTGCGCGCAGTCGAGTAAGCTCACGCGTCATATGCGTACTCACGCACGTGTCGGACGCGACGCCCTGGTCTGCGTCTGGTGCGCTACGCCGTTCTCCGTGCCAAGCACGCTCGAGAAGCACATGCGTCGCTGCTCGTCACTGGCGGCTGCCCGCAACAGACCCGCTACCCGCACTGTGCCCGAGCTCTCGTTTGACGAGAGTTCCACGCCCTCGGCACTGACGTCCGGTACTAGCGGCCATGCCAGCGACCGTCTGACACAGTCCGATAAACTGTCGCCTGTCCTCGGCGCCTTCGACCAGTAAACGCCGGAGCCGTGCTATAGCTTGACCGATGATCCTGTCTCTGACATCACCTGTTGACTTTCAACGAGCATCAAGAATACGTCAGTGGACTATCCGCATGCGCAGAGAATTATATTACTTTTTCATTATCTTCAAGTGTACTCTATGGAAATATCATGCGGCCCTGCCTGCAAGAAGTCACTCTGCGTTACGCATCTTTACTTGTCCGTCCGTTCGCAGTTTTTTGCCTACCGGTAACTTGAGAAGAAAGAGGTTTTGGAAGCCAAAAATTGACAGAAAGGTCTGTCTGTGATGTATGAATTCGCAGAACCGTATCGAATAAAAAATTCAGCAGTCAAGGTCACAAGATTAAGTAAAAGTCAATTAAATGTGACTTTGTATCACACTCACACGGTAGTGTGCCGTGTGAGTGTTGTAAGGACGACCTTCAAAGTATATGGGAAAGTGCAAACTTTGACCCTCAGCCAACCAAAAACCCCTGAACCGATCGTCACCAAATTTTAATGGCGTGATTACGTCATGGACGCCT
>Ga0209671_1006178_pt1 | contig 12244 bp, 8 predicted proteins | sample WorMetHERISLAND2_2_FD_187401 | JGI IMG/M metagenome (GOLD analysis project Ga0209671, IMG submission 187401) | Marine gutless worms symbiont microbial communities from Max Planck institute for Marine Microbiology, Germany - Olavius geniculatus... | ecosystem: Host-associated > Annelida >...
CTTATTGCTGATACAATGAAAATTTTTCATCAATGAACCAGATAAAATTCACCATTGAAGCAGAGTAACAAGGGACAGCACCAGTTGAGACAAGCAAGCTTGTATTCACGATGCATTATGACGTCAGCATTACATCGCAACTAGCAAAGAATATTTAACTAACAGCCATATTTTGTCCATATATTTTGAATTAGCATTTCTGCAGCTACATCTGGTAAAAATTTCGTGTAAATTGATCGTCATTTGAGTGAATTATGAAAGAAATAAAAAGGGTGCCCGTTTTTTTGAAACACAGTGTATTAACGTCTTATTAATGCACCCAGGCCCGTCGAGAGGAAGAGTAGGGGGAGAGTAAGTTACCCTGGGCCCCGTGACAGTTGTAGAATATGGAAAGTTGGAAGTTACACATTTTGAATGTATAATCAACAATAACTGATGTCGTAGCTAGGAAAAAAATTTATTAGTTTGTCATTGGAATAATTATTTATTTACAGTAGTGACGGAATGGCAACTACAGTATAGTTACTTGAATTCATTCGATTGTCAAATAACGGCAGTTTAATGGAACACTGCAACTTTTCCTTCACAGAATTTAGTGAGTTAAAATAAATCTATGTATGTGTATTAATTTTTTAATGCATGTTAATTTATTAACGCATTATTGCATTTAATTATGCGTTAATTTGACAGCTCTAATTATTATGCATTACAGCTTGTATAAATTAGTGCTATTAAATTAGTGCCATTTAAGTGTTGTTTACTTTACAGCTAACCTGTAATCTATCAATGTGAATGGCCGCCATTGAAATACATGCAAACTCACATTTACTGGAACCCATTTATGTGTACCTGGACTCATACTCGTGAACACAGCCTTAAGAGGATGTCAGACGAACGACAAAGTCGGCCGACTTTTGTGGGCGTGGTTTAGTTGCCCGACAAAATCGGCCGACAAAATCCGTGAACCATGACACACGGCCGATATTTTCGTCTGCTGCTTCTTATGATATCAGCTAGCACAGCAGCTAAATGCAGATCGCAAAATAATACTTGCATCACTTTTTTCTGCATCTGAGGAACGAAAATAATAACAAACACAATATATAAGTAAAATAAATATTCATCTTCCATTGTAAACAGTCACCATGGCAACATAAACAAAATTTGTTGTCCGATGTACAAAAAGTTGGCCGACAAAACTTTTTAAAATAGAACATGCTCTATCTTGGCCGACAGAATCAGCTTTTGCATGACACACGACAGATTTTTGTCTCTGCCGGCCGATTTTGTCGTTCGTTTGACATTCCCTTTAGTCTGTGTTGTGTTGCTTGTTATCAGTGGTGCTTCGTTCATTGATTTGTTGCTGAATCTTGGTGCTGATGGCTGTATATCGTTGCTGCTGTACGCTCTGCTTGAACACAAGCTGCTGATTCACTCAGTGAGACTTGATCTGCTCACGAGTGTCGCCGAAGCTGTCACCAGTGTGAGTTTCTCATCATCCTTTGTGTTTCTAACAGTAATAATACTAGTGATCACGTTTCTATAGTTCATATTCTATAGTTCATAGATCCAGCATCTGATGCTGGTTGTTTCATAAGATGCCACCATAGCATTGTCAGCTGCCTGTCCTCCAATAAACAGCATTATGAGATTGATGACTGTCTGGAGGATAACAGGGAAGATTATTAGAACTGCCATTATCGTTGCATGTGCACCATTATAATTGGCAGTTCTTACAATTTTAGGTTTAGGTCAGTTTTTTTGTGTTTTGTGTTTTATATAGGTTAAACTTTCTGTAAAGGTTAATTTGTTTTTTTCGTTATTATGTGTATGTGCAATTTTGCCTGCAAAGGCCGTCCCTGAAATGTGCTATACTGTGTCGGGTAGGACGTTAAACCCTACTCACTCAGTCTCACTCATAGCACGGTCACTGATAGTCAGTTTAGACTTCTGTGTGTCACTATTGTGGATTTTGCACCATTCTTGCCAAAGCCGTTGGATGAAATGAAATTTGCCACGAACACTTGTGTTGATTGATCGATTAAAATTTGCTTGCTTGGTTAGTTGTTTAGTCGATTTGTTTACTTATTTATAAAACAAATGAATTTACTAAAAAATTTTAAAATTAGTTTTATTTAAGTGCAGTGATGTCCTAGACTGTTTAGTGTTTACAGTTTTTCTAACTGTCACTCGCAGACGTATGTTACGTACATTTTGGTCAACTGTTGTAAATTTTATAACCTTTTCAATTGCTTGTGAGTTTTAGAAGTTTTTCTTGCATTAACTTTTCACCGTTATCCATTTTGTCACTCAAACTTTCCATCTTTGTATCATGTTATCTGATTGTATAATGTATACGCTATACAGTGTGCATTGTTTGTGTGCAGATGATATTTCCGTTTCGCTGGCAGTGTCCGTACATTCCTCTGTGTCCACTGGTTCTTGCAGATGTTCTGGAATTGCCAACGCCATTCATCGTTGGTAAGCTTGACTGACTGTTGATGTCGGCAGCTTTCAGACTAGTTACGATGAATTGTTTGCCAATTTGTGATTTTGTTCTGGCATGCAGATATTGTGAAACCGATAGGCTTGCTCTGGCGAATCATCAGTTGCATTCTAGACAATTATTAGGACTAAATATTTAGTTCACAGTCGTGATAATTGCATTCTTAACATTACTAAAATTTAGGCAATTATGTTGTTAATTAACTTTCTGCATCATTTGCATCATTTTTGTCGATTTGCAGATTTTTATTGTCGTTTTAAATGTCTTTACATCTCTGTTTCTGTTGTTCATCAGTTTAACTTTAGCTCAAGTGTGATCTTATTTAAAGTCGGATGACATCAGTTCTGCTAGTATTGAAATTGTAAAATGATACATACATCAGCGCTTTCATAGTCGGTCAATAAGTGATTCATTTGACTGATTTGTGGCTTGTGTTTTTTAAACATTTTATTAGGCCACTCGGAACGATAGTTTGGAAGGCTTTATGTTTTACAACAGTTTTTATTTTTTTTCAGCGTGAGATCTCCGAGGTCCCTGTGCTGATTGCCACTGAATTTTGCCCTGTGCTCGAAAGCATATTCTGTTTTATAATCACGGTCCAAAAATTTGGGGGTCTGCCCCCCAAAAAATTTTTGGGGCCAAAAACATGCTAAATTTCACGCAATTTCCGACCCCTCCCCACTTTGAGCTCGAATATCTCAGGAATGGATATTGGTATTCAAAATCACAAAATTAGGTGATCGACGGCGTTTCCTCCCACGTTCAGCAAAAAAGTTTGGTGAACTTTGGTCCACTAACCATGCAGATTTAGAGGTGCAATCATACACGGACAGTAGACTTTTTCGGAAAACCATATTTCGGCCCCTAGGGGGTGCTGTGCCCCCAAAATTTTTACGTACACTATAGAATGACCAAGGCTTGCTAGTGTACATCTCTCCGGGAATGGGGGTTCCCCAACAATTTTTTTAAAGGGGGGTCATAAATTGGTTTAAAATTTAGCATGTAAACCACTAGAACTTTGGAACTAAGGGAAGTAGCCCAATGAGACTTTACCACGTGACGTGCTGCTAGGTTGGGGTGATAACGCCGGTACAACTTTAAGAGGAATCTTTTGCCTTAAAAATTGGGAATGCAAAAAAACGTCGAAAATTTGGCACGATTTAAGACAACCTTCGAGTTTGAGCACGAATATCTCTGGAATGGATGGAGATATCAACAAGCGGTAAATGGCATTATCAAGCAATATCTCTTCAGCATTGAACAAAAAATTTTGTGAACTTTGGTCCACTAACCATGAAGTTGTGTTTGCTTATTTTGACTTACCCAAAATCAACAATGCACGTGTTTTCAAACAACTTCAGACTTTGATTGCACATATCTTGGGAATGGGTTGAGATATTGATAAATGGAAAACATTGATTTCAGCTACAATCTGTTCCACGTTGAATGCAATAAACTTGGTGAACTTGGGTTCACAAACAACAAAGTTCTGTCACAGTACATATATACGTTGAAGGCATAGTATGCAAACGGCCTATTACGCCCGTCGTGGTAGTGCTATTTTGGCTTACCATATCAATTTAACGGCACCAAAATGTGCGTTTTGACCAAGCCATGGCAACAACAACACGTCCATAGCAACATCGATGTCGTAGCATTATGAAATACTGCGAAAATCCTTTGTTATGGAGTGTTTGGATGCTGCTGAATAATCACACTTGTACTGTCACATCATATTCGTTATTTTTTACAAAACATTGAGTCCAGTTAAGGTGAATTTAACCCGAATTAGTGAGAAGTTTGCAGTCTGCCAGCCGGTTTGACAACCAGTCTGCGAACCGATGTACTATTATGCCCATTAAAATAGTTCCATACAAATTGCACTTTATTATTTGTTTTAGCACATACTGTACATAGTGCTTATATAATAATAACACAATAAAGTAAAAGAACGGCAACAGAATATTATACAAGCACATAAGGCAATGCGAATATGCAGCAAGCATAATGGGCTCGGCGTGTGAATTGGCTTGGTAGCTATGGAAAGCCAGAGGTGACTACTACCACAAATATAGCCTGCTTTGAATACTATGCACCTTCGGTACCTATATATGTACTGTGGTTCTGTTGTCTCATTTTGAACCACCCAAGTTCAACTTTGCGCTTGCTACCCATATCGGACAATGCAGTTACGTTCGGGCCACGTGACTTTGCTCTGAACAGAATTTTAACCCCTTAACTGTCCCCCAATCGGACTTACGGCACCAGGCGGCCTCATGTTGGGCTCTGCTCCCATATTTCCAGTTTAATTTGTGCTTCTCTGTGAATTGTAACTGCATTGGTCAGCAGAGTTGTGCTGGTATAGTCAAGTGGTTTACGTAGTTCCCTTGTTGCTCTGATGTTAATAAGGCTGTACATGTAGTTGTGCCAGTATAGTGTAGTGCTTGTATCATTATTGTAGGTATGTACATGGTGGTCACAGTTCCGGGCAAAAAACAAGAACTTTTCAAAAACTTTTGAGTACTTCTTCCAGGCCCATTTTTGCGATGTTTTACCACGTCACACAAGACGTTTCTGGCATTGTGTGAGAAAAATGTTCTCATTGCAGTTACGATGATTTTGAACAATTGAGAATCAAAGACTTTCAAGACCTTCTGACGTCAGATTATAAAACTTTCAAGACCAAGTTTGGTTTTCAAGAACTTTCCAGGGCTCGGAAAAAGAAAAATATTTTTAAGAACTTTTTTATAACCTGTGGCCATCGTGTATGTAGTTGTTTTATTGGTGCCATAGGTATGGATTCACGATACTTTGACTGTCATGACCCTCCTGCTGATGTAACGTTAGTGGATCTGGATACGAACTCAGTGACTGTGTACGTTTTTGCTTCATTTCACTTTTCTTCATTAACTGTGCTCGTCTTGAGTAGTAACATCACCATGCCAGAGGGCAGCACTAATTTTAATTTTCTCAGCCTGCAGCCAGACCCCTTTTTTACACTGCCATACGGGAGATATTTTGACTGTTATGAAGATCCATTAGCAACAGTCTTATGTATCTGTTTGCTGTCCACAAAGGGATGGCCAGGCTGAGTTGATTTGAGTGGCTGATTTTTGTATCGAGACTGTCACATCCAAGTATTAACTGGGCTCAGTGTAGAGTAAGTTTGTTTGTCAAAACTGGTGCATTACAACAGTAACCCCCCCACCATCTTATACTGTCTGTACGTTTGTTTGCATATTGAATATATCAGAACACAATAAAGACTAATTAGTCCACTTGGGAGCGATAGCTTTCGGAGCGGACTTATGTTTTGCTGCAGATGTTTTATATTTTATTTGTTCGCCACGGAATCTTCGAGCTCTGTTGGCCGATTGGCACAAAATTTTGCACCGTGGTCTGTACTAGGCTGAATTTTGAAAATTAGGTCCAAAATTTCAAATGGCCTTCCCCCATAAAATTTCACGAGCCAAAAACATGCAAAATTTAGCACGATTTTGGATGACTTTAAACTTTGACGGCAAATATCTCTGTAGTGGATGAAGATATTCAAAATTGGTCAAGTAATCCATCGACCACGTTTCATCCGTTGTTCAGCGTAGAACGTTTAGTAAACTTTGGTCCACTGATTATGGAGATCTAAAGGTGGAATCATACCCACTCGAATCGACTTTTTCGGGAGACCATATTTTGGCCCCTAGGGGGTGCTGCACCCACACGCTAGAGAATGACCAACTCTGGCTACCGCATCCCACACCAGGGATTTACATTTTTTTTCAAAGGATGGTTAAAAATTGGCTTTAATTTAGTAAATGAGCACCTTTAACTTTGGAGGTAGGGGGAGTAGTCCAACAAAACTTAGGCTCGTGACGTGCCACTATCTAGGCATGCTAAGTTGTGTACAAGGTTTGGCTGACACGGTTCCTTTAAAATTTGAGAAAGCAAAAAACGTCTAAAATTTGGCGTGATTTAAGAAAACTTTCAAATTGAGTGCAAATATGTCTGGAACAGATGAAGATATCGACAAGCAGTAAGTGGTGTTAACAAGCACGTGTTCTTTGGCGTTGAACAAAAATAATTTGTGAATTTCCGGTGCCTAGAAGTTATAAGCGCTCATGTTGACCCACCCTAAGTCGACAATGCGTGTTCTGCAAATGCTAATGCATTTCAGAACATGCCATGTGACTTTGCTGCCGGGAAAATTCAGCAGGGGTGGGGGTAAATTTTCCCGGCAGCAAAATTTACCCTACCCCTGCTGAATTTTCACCCAGTCGGACTTATGACGCCGGGTGGACTCGTGTTGGGCTTTGCCCCAAATTTCTAGTTTTTATTTTCAGTTGCTGATTGTCGTTTGTTTGTAGACCTCTTGATCGAACACATCATACTGCCAAACTCTTGCCAAAGGTTCGTAAATATTGTTATATTTTTAATAATATTTTTTTGATATTTATGTTTGTGATTTGGCTTTTTGCGAATATCTACTATAGTATGGTGCTACTATTTTATTATGATACATTTTTATAACATTAATTACAGTTACAGTCACGACAGTGTCAAAACAGTGTTCAGTTTGATTGTTTCGTATCACAGTGGTCAAGGTTAATCGTTGCCTATTCAGATACTTTATTTACGTAAAGCGTGACAATGCTCCACTTTTTTATGCTGCACTCGGTTTAAGCTAAGAAACATTAGATGAGAATGGTGATGATTGTAAGTGATAACAATGTCCAGATAATTCAAGGGTTTGACGCTATGAAGGTCTGGTAAACCACTTCCGACTGTGGTGGCCATGTGGGTGGCCTATAGTTAAGATTAGAGTCAGGGATACGGTTAGGGTTAGCGTTAGGAATTAGGCGAAATCAAACACTCATAGGATAAGAGAGAAGATTATTAGAACTGCCATTACTGTTACATATGCACGCTTATAATGGAGAGTTTTTGCAGTTTTAGGTTAAGGTCATTTTTTGTGTTTTTGTCTTCGACATCAGGTTCTCTGTATTGGTTAAACTTTCTGTTACATTATTATGTATATGTGCATTGCCTGGATAAGTTGTCCCCGAAATGACCTATACTGTGTCGGTTGGGGCGTTAAACCCTACTCACTTACCCCGAATGCTCAGATTACTGAATCCTGGGATTATCGACCTGTAAGGTAAAAAGGTAAAGTCCAGCACTTGCTATAGCACTTCTTACATGAGACGAACTCAAGACCAGAAGCGCTTTACAATCTCGGAAATGGCAGCTGAATTGGCATGAGCTAATGATACCGCAGCGCAGTATGCGGCCATCCAATCTGTTGCTTGCCTAAGTGAACAATTTGACTCACGGTTTGCAGCTGGCAGACATACCACCACCCCAATCAGCCACACTAGGCTTTCACTCTGTAGCCCGTAAACTACTGCTCATTTCCTGTCCCACGGAGGGTAGGAGGCTGAGTTGGTCGAGCACATAGTAGGTTAGCAACTTGCTCAAGGTTGCTTGCAAATGACGACAGTGAGAATCGAACTGCAACCTGAAATTACGAGTTGACACTAACCACTAGGCACTTGCACCTACACAGGCAGGTAGGTGTGAACAACTTGTCCAAGGCTGTTACTTTGTAGTGCATTGGCTGGGAATTGAACCGCGGACCTTTCGGTCTCATATTCAACGCCCTAACTGCTGAGCCACCAAGTCACCTACTGAGCCTACCGTAATGGATGTTGGTTGTGCAGAAGGCAAAGAGTCAGTTGAGTCTAACGCTGGAACAGCTGCACATGAAGGCCGTCTTTGACCTGACCAGTCCTGAAGCCGTCGCCGAACAAAGCTCACTGACACTAGAAAATGCACGCAGCCACAAAATGGTGAGACATCACCTTTATCACACGATTGATGAGACACGATCTTTATAATATGTTTTAAGACACTGCCTTTATTAGGCAGTTATATGAAATGTACATATACTCAGACATTAACATTTTTGATAGAACTTTGTCAAATCTCTACTGCATTTGATAATTTTCAGCTGAAAGGTGCCAAGGTGATAGATTTGTGTGTGATACGCTCATTGTCCACCTTGCCTAATTTATGTCAGTGCATTATCGAGACATGGTGTAGTGGTATATATGTAATATATAGAATATTAATAGTAATAGCTGCGACAATGTTTATGGTGCTGTCATCGTAGCAGTGAACCGCCACTGTGAGAGTTCACCCGGTTTATTTGGCCAGAGCAGCACGAGCGCCAGGCGGCCGCCGACCTTTGGACCAGACCAAATGATCTGAACCTCAGATCCACCTGTAGGCAGCTACAAGTACTACACTAACCATCGCCATTTATTACTACTCAGCCCGAATACTCATTTTACCATCCCACGGAGGGTAGAAGGCTGAGTCAACCTAGCTGGCTGGCTTTGTACCGAGATGGTTTACCTGCCCGTAGACAGTCACCCATCATGGTACTAACCGGGCCCACTGTAGAGTAACTTCGTTGATTAGATGAAGCCCGCTACCACTACGCCACGCCACCTTTACATTGGATATCATGCAGCCTAGATTGTGATAAGGATAAATTCTAGTTTATGGTGAAGTGTTAATATTTGTTCTGTATCACATGACTTGTACGTGTGCTTGGTTTAACAGACGATGTTGGAGACTTCGATACAGGAAGCGTTCTTACACTTCATGGCTTCACTGCTAAAAGGCTACGCTGACTTTCTGTTGCCGATTACAGCTCCGCCTACTGCAGCCACTACAAACGTTAGATCTCTCTTCGACATGGACGGCAAGTTGTTCTGTTTGTTGAAAATTAAAACTATGACTAGAAATTTGGGGCAGAGCCCAATGTGAGGCCATCTGGCACCATAAGTTTGATTGTGGGAAATTTAGGGGGTTGGAATTCCCCTCGTAGCAAAGTCACGTGGCTCGAACTCAAATGTATCACCATACTCAGTATGCGCATTGTCAGCTTAAAGTGGGTCAACACTAGCCGCATAATCTCTGGTGTTAGTGGACCAAAGTTTGCCAAAATTTTTTGTTCAATGCAGGAGGGATTACAGTTGACAATGCTGTTTGACGCTTGTCGATAGCTCTGTTCGTTCTAGACAGTTTAATAATATCGACAAGTACTATGGTAGCACTGTCATCTATGTTTCTGATCGTAGTTTTTTTTAGTATACCAGCAAGTGCTACACACCGACTTTTCGTTACCCTGCTTTATAGTATAGTTGATAAAATGTAAGCATACATGTGTACAATTGAATTGTAGGTTACTTGCGTAGCATTGACCGATCATGCAAGCAGTTCTATCGACTGTTAATTAGCACGCAGACGTTTAACCATTTCATTGAGGAACGCTCGTTTGGCTGTGACCGGCTGGGAACGTTATCATCACGGCGGTCTGGTGATCTCGCATTCTTTGATGATTGCATTCGGCAGGTTGACAGCTCCGACAGCAGCGAAACCAGCCTCATTGAGTTCGACGATGTACTCCCACCAAGGTTTCCGACTCGAAAAGTTGTTAGAAATTGGAATTTGTACTTATATTTTATTTCTTCGACACTGTGAGTTGGTTGAACGGGAGTGGCATCTGGGCTACTCCAACTGTTTATTTTTTCGATTTTTTAACCTGATGTAATTCTAGAAAGTTGCCCCTGGAGCTAAATGAAAGTAGAAGGTGGATTGAGCTTTTCTAAAGTTAAAATGCTTCATTTGAGGCTGGGCATATGCACTATTTATTATTGCATTTGGATGTTTTATGTTTTCTTTCTATGTGTACTTGCATCATGATGTACCTTATCTGTATTGCTCGTATTTTCACTTGAAGGACTTTTATTTTTCTTTCACTTGAATCTATGGATGATGGTTGTTACCTCTTTCTGTATGCTCTGTGCCTCTCATTCCCGGTCAGGGGGGGCAGGTCACCACCGCGATCCGCTCCAAGAAGTCCCAGAGGCGTCGAGGATCCGTGTTAAACTTTCCTCCTGGTTAGATGTCCCGCCGGTCCTGGTCGTGAGCTGGACATTGTAGCGCCAGGTGTTCTGCTGTCTTATCAGCGCCGTTGCCGTGTGGACAGGTGGCAGAGTCCTGGCACCTGATCCGGTGCAGATATCCTGCCAGCAACAGGGAATGACAAGAGCCAACGTCACGCACTGGTCCCTGGTTCAGTCACGTTGCCAGCGTTGTAACTGATTGACACTGCCAGCGAGCACCCTATGGATTCTGGTATGTGGGTCGCTGAGATACCTGTTGTCAGCGACACTGTTGATGCTGTTTGACTGCTGCACAAGCTAAATTGAGATCCGTAGGTGCCGTAGACTGTGGCAATGTGGTGCCTGTCTTGACTTCAAGGTCTGCTTCTGTATTACCTTCCAGACCCACGTGTCCCGAGATCCACTGGACGTTGACTAGGTTCGATGAACCAATGGTTGCAAGAACCATCCAGATGGAGCTGCATATGGTGTCTGTCCAACGAGCAGGACCTTTAGCTTTGAGTCAGAGAGGACTCTAACACCCTGGCAAGCTTTGATAATCCTGTAAGTGGGGACTGCCTGTGGACCAGTAAAACAGGCCGTAGCCTCAGCCCTGAGCTTGGATATTCCGTGACCTGCCAGACTGGCTTCGGTGACTCGCAGAGTACCCCGGACAAAGATGACAAAGCCAGCTCCAATGGCAGGAACATATTGAGCTGGTGATCTTTTACCTGAAGCCCAAAGATGGATATTAGACAGTCTGTCCATGGTTATGGGCTTGAACTGAGGCACTAAGATTGTTGTCCGATAAAGCCGACATCCAAGAAGATGCACAGTAGAGAGCTGTTGACTGAGTGTATGTGCAGTACAAAGCTTGCAACGATGCTGGATGTCGACCCCATGACCTGCCTGCAGTACAGCAGAGAACATTTAAGACTTGTAAGTAGTGTAATATGAAGCATTTTTTGACGTGATTGATTTTGCTTGATATGAAGTGGTTTGAATTGCTGTGTTCTGTGTTTCAGTCCGCACACAGTCATCGTCATGCCGCCTGAAACCGAGGGAGACACTCTCTACAGGTTAATTTCTTTTTACGGTGGTATTTTATATATCAGCAAATTTCAGAATTGCACTTTACATTTATATATCTTATGTTTATGCTTATATCCAAAGTCAATTATGCTGTCCTGTTCGCTAGCACGTGCTAGCGGACAGGTCTCGGACAGGTTTCGGACAATTTCGCTGGTGTCTGCGACAGGCTGACGACTTTTTCGGCTCGAAAAACCTGTCTCGGACAAGATAGCACTATCACGACATGTTTTGATAGTGCTAGCAGGTTCGCGACAAGTTCGCTGTGTTTTGACATGCTAGCCAGATGGACTTTAGAAAACGACAGACTACGAATGTGTTCGACACTTCTTTGATACCGTAATTTACTTATTTACCTGAACTTAGTAGTGCATCTTGTAATCAGTTCCTCAACGTGCAAAAATAATTCCTCAAAAGTTGCAATGTCCATTCGCAGGTACTGAACACATTTCGTCACTTCGTCTGTGGCTAACTCCGATAAAAGGGCATTGTATGCTCCAAAAGATTCTCGCTGTATAATATATGGCTTCACCCATGTTGAGTGCTTTCTTTTTTTACGACCATTTAAAATGGTAGCAGCACCAAGACCAGCAGCTGCTAAAACTAAACTACAGCAAGCAATAACAGCGTCTTGATCAAAGTCGGCCATGTTTACGTACACAAATAATACAGGTCAGGTCACACTGCTCAGGTCAGGTCA
>Ga0209671_1006179_pt1 | contig 12244 bp, 8 predicted proteins | sample WorMetHERISLAND2_2_FD_187401 | JGI IMG/M metagenome (GOLD analysis project Ga0209671, IMG submission 187401) | Marine gutless worms symbiont microbial communities from Max Planck institute for Marine Microbiology, Germany - Olavius geniculatus... | ecosystem: Host-associated > Annelida >...
ATCTTATGCATACGAAAAGTATATCCGAACTGTAGAAGTGACAGTGACTGTCAAAATACAAATTTCCGGCGACAGCACGAAGTAGTATTCTAGCGCTCATAAAATATTTTATTTACCAGACTGCTAAAATTCTTATTTCTGCCATTTAATACGCAAAAAAGTACAATTTTAGCTAATTTTTGTAATCCCCGAAAGCCCGGGATTGAGACGCTGCTAATCCCGGGATTTCGGATTGGCGAAAACGGCCGGTATCCCGGGATTCGGGATCTCGGGATTGCAATCTCTAGTGGCCACCCCGGTAATCATTTCGTATGAAATTTATTTACTATCGGCTACAGTTATTTACCAAAACCGAAAGTACGAAAAACGCCTCACTGATGTCACACTGTCACGTGATCACTGTTTACATCTTACGGAATGTTTAATTATGATGTTTACAACTGTTACAACGACGATTTCTCATGAGCGCTAATTATGACATTGCAGTATTTGACATTTAAGATTATTATATTACGTTAAATATTTACTGGAAGGTGCGGGACTCGTCATTTCATTCGTCGTTGTCGTCATCTGCATATCTGTGACTCGCCTGTGCTAGTGCTAGTGCTCAGCTCAGCTCAGCTCAGCCGCTACTTACATTGCAAATTTCTGACGCATTATTGAATGAAGCTTTGAAGCGTGTCATTTTAACTGACATTATTTTCTGCCATGTTTTTGGCGCAGATGACTTAGTTATCAGAGTTATCAATTGTTTTGTCCGAGTTGCGAGCACCTCGCGAAGTGCGGCAGCATTCATCGTAGACGCTAATCGCTCACAGTGAAGTATCAGTCCAGGTTGCCATGATGAATGACAAACTGGATGCAGACTTGCCAGCGCAGTTTGTCGCTGGTGCCAGGAAAAGTTCGTTTGTGATTACTGACATCGTTCGTAGCGATGAAGAGCCTGATGATGCTGATAACACGTTACATGCTGATCAGTTAGCTGCGTCTGAAGTAACAGAGTCACCAAGAGGCACACAGACGTTGGATGGCAATTTCTCGTGGGTCAGTTCACCTGTTGTTGCTGATATGTCACTGAACGACACGTACTCGCGCTTTCGAATTGTCAAAATAGAAAGTCGCGATCGCTGGCATCGAGGTCGATGGACTTGTCATGATTTTGCAGATCCACCTGAACGAGTAAAGACCGGACAGACGGTGGAGAATGACAGTACGGCCAGCAGTGTAAGCAAAAACGGACCTTCAATCTACTACATTCCAAGCACTCAAGATGCACTGAGAAGTCCGTTTGGTATTGTCTACAATACAGGCGGACATCCCGTCCTGGAAGCAAATTTCCTTGCATCCCCTAAGTACGCTCGTGGCTCGCGGTTTTTCACCGGCAGTTTCTTGTCCCCGGATGATGTGACTGAGGATAGGAAGGGATCAGCAGTTACAGGAATGGACCTTTCTTCGCAAAGAACTTCTGCTGCTGACCACCAGGAACAGGTTGGCCACAGTGCAGCAAGAAAACTGTTTCCCAGTGATGAAAGCAATGTGTTTGTGCCACTCGAGATTTCGGTGTCCGAGTGTGGTCGTAATGATGTGGAAGACACCAGAACTGTTTCACGACAGTTGAGTAACATTCTGCTAACGGCCGTGGATGCACAGAGGACAGCTGGTCAAACGTCACCTCTGGATGTCATGATGTCAGTCACTTTAGGCCCATCATCAAGCGAACCAGACATGAGGTTAGCCGTTGTTTGCTTGGTTCTTCATTCTTTATTTAAGCAATAAGTTGTTTTTACTCGTTATGTTGAAGTTGCACAGATGTTACATAAAAATAGACTAAATGTAATTAATATTTAATATACCGGGTATGTAAAGGCCTAACAGTATGCACAGTAATAAAGAAGCTACTTATAGTTAGAAAGGACCTCTGTGATAAGCTTTTAATTGTGATAAACTTTGATGTCTTGATCAATGGCAAAGCATGCATATGACCTTGAGACTGCAAGTTATGAACTTGACAAGTGAAGCCTGGAGGAGCTGATTCACTTGCAGTGTGTGGTGAAGTTAATTGTTTACCTTCTGACATGTGCATATGTGAACTGTATCTACTGATTTGCAGTGATATGTGTACAAGATACACTTCTTGAATATATAGGGGATGTGTATTCTTGAAATTGACTTAGTGCATTGAGATCAGAAATGTACATGCTTTTCCTGCATATCGGGTGCATGCTTGTAATGCGACTTATGTCGATTCTAAAATAATTGTACACGTTATTTGCTGTGTTGTATGGCATAACAAGGACTTTTTCTTTGCAATGGCTACTTTTGTAAAATGTTAATTGTCTGAAATATTGAAAGTTGTTTTTAAGACATCACAGCTAACTAGTTGTTTGGAATTAAATGTGTGTGACATCACTGTGTAGTGGCAGTGGCAGTGGAATTGATAACAAGATAGAACAAGCAATGGTATGTGTTATTTTGCTAGCTTTTTTCTATTTTTTGTCATATGTTGAATTGCAGTGTTTATAATTATTACGTAAACAACTGCCAGATTATTAATATTATATGTTTTTTGACTGTTGTTAGATTATTTGAGTATCTGTTTGTTATTTAGTGATTTTGTCATTTTTATGGGTGTTGGGAGGAGCATTTGTGCAGTAAACAGTTTTGCATCACAGCAGCAAAGTTGATTGATTTGTAAGTTGGGACAGATTCGTGAGATCGGGCTGAAAAGTGATGAAAATGCTGAGCAGATCGATGTCATTGCTATAAGTAATGTAGCCCAGATATGCCAGTGTAGTGTTATGCTGATCTTGTGAGACAAACTAGAACCATTGAAAAATCATTAATACTTTGCAGGATAATTCCTTGCAGTATTCAGTCATGGTTTTATTGGTCTAACTGAATGGCGGTTATTGGACCTTATTGGTAATTACCCCATCCTGCAAATTCAACCTACCCAAGCAGTTGCTGTTTAACTGGTCTTGTCTGTGATAAGCACAGACATGCTACAGTATTCGCGCTATTCGGTTTAACAAAACAACTTGTCTCTGAATCCTAGTGAATTGTTGTGAGTTGTATTCATAAGCATTATATGTCGGTGTATTGAATCTGTAAAACTAATGGGAAATTCTTTCAAAGATACAGAGTAGGTTTTATGTGCTATATTTGCAATAGTAATTCACACATTCAGTGAATATATTTTAAGTATTTCTAATACAGGTCCCTTAGCTCTATTAAGGGGAAGGGACAAGGAGGAAGAAAGGAAGTGGATGAAGGAGAAAGGGTAGGATGGGTAAGGAAGAGAAAAAATGGAAGTGTATTGTGATTTCTGATTTGGGTGACCCCCCTGTTGCAAAATCTTGCATATGACATCACTGTACGTTTCAGGAGCTTCTGAAAACTCATCTGATGTTTGCTGTTCGTGAAGAAATCGAGCAACTGAAAGAACAGATATCAGATCTGACCGACAGAAATGCACAGCTTGAGTATGAGAACAAGTTACTGAAAGCACGAGCTTCACGGGAAACGCTTGCATTGCTAAGCTCGGGACTATCTATGGATGATTGAGCGACTGTTTAGTTTTACCCACGCCCATGCCATGCAAGAGCATTGGCACAGGTAATGCCATCATACATTGTCCGTCCGTTTGTCTATTCAGCTGTTGAACTGTCTGCTCGGTGTGATGTGGTATGGTAGTCATGTAAGTTTGGTTGGCTCTACAGTTATTACGTGGATAATTTGTGAAGTATCTTGACTCTTTGCACACCTAACGTCAGTGATCTGATTTACATCGTGTCCCGAAATTAGCAGCCCCCCTGCTTTAAACATGCCTAATTCAGTTTGTAGTTCATGGATTTCAACGAAATATTGTACACTGCATTATCGTAACATTACGGTCATGCCCATTATGATGTACAGCGTTGTACGCACTTTACCGTATGTGCTCAGTGTAATGTAATGTAATCATGACGTCAGAGTTTGTTCACAGCTTTCGTTCAATACATTGTTCTTGACAAAGGGATTAAGCAGCATCATATCTGCCTTAAACTAAGAGCTTATGTCAAGGCCAAAAGTGGCTACTTTGAACTCAAACTGTAAAAATGGGTTGAGAATGATTGTCTCAATGTCTGCTTCAACTTTTGTAAAAATCTGTCAGGTATTAACGATTTTACACCAACTTGTCTGTGGGGGCTGCTAATTTTGGGACATGGTGTAGTGCAAGGGAGACACCCTGAAATTTGGAGTAGAATAGAATCAGGGTAATGCTTTCATCTGGAAAACCGAGTTTGTCATAAATAAATTGGCATAAAAGACTATTAATATCTAGGCCTTCTAGTGAAAAGTTGCAGAGAGATGAGCAGGTAGCACTAATTCATTATTACTTTTAATTGAATGGTGGTTAATTACTGGTACTGTTAATAATTGAGAGAAGTAATTACATACTTTTTATTAACGTAAATTTTATGTGGATGTTCTTTTGTGATAGTGAGTTATGCAGTGCACTGGCTGGTGAATTGAATGTGCATTATTGCATTACTTTGCTGGTTTAGCTCTATGCATGATGCACATTACTTCAAGTTCAATTCATGTTATTTCAGTCTTCTTTGTCTTCCATGTTGAACTGTCTTATGTCACTCTTAGTTTTTTTGTGTTTTATTTTGTTTAGTTTGTGTGTGAGTCATATACCGGTAGTAAAAAAGGTTAAGGTTATGAATGAGAAGGTGTATGAATTATGAACCTAAAAGCAGGCCAAATACAGCTTGAAAGGAAGTAGTTGATAAAAATGTGAGAGCACTAAAGGGAGACGCAGTGGTAACTGATGAATGTAAATAAAGAAAATCAGTAAAGGCTAACCTGCAAAATCCAAAAGGTGAGAGTAATTAATGATTGATCACTACAATAAATCCTCTGTTGGCATGACTTCCGTTTTTCATATGTTTGTGCAAAGGACTGACAGACTTGTAATTGTTGTTGATTGTTTGCAGATGAAGTTATTAAGATTATAAAGTCATTTACTTAGTCGTGGGTTACTGTGTGTTTGCAGGATTATAATTTGATATTGTTTTGCATGTGATGTATATTGCATGTGTTATGTAATAGCTTTGTCATTCACCAGTGGCATTGCGGCCGGTGGGGGCACAGGAAGGGGGGCAATTTGCCCCTACTTCCAAATTTTGGGAAAATTTTTCTGTCCGGAAATTGTTGTCAAAAGGTGCAAAATTTGGAACTAAAACTCCATTTTGGGAAAATTTAGGGGAAAAAATCAAAATCTTGAGCACTGTAAATCTCCTCTGTCACAAATTTGCAACTGTTTGTCAGAATTCTGTCGGAAATCAAAAAATTTCAACATCTTGCTCTGCCTACGTTTTTATCCCACGACACTGCTGCCAGTCACAATGTTTCGATAAACTGTGATATTTCAGTGGCACAACCATGTTTGTTGTCTGCCAACAGAAGTTTCAATTTCTGTATAAAGTATTTCTGAGTTATTTTACGCAGGTTGCATGTTAAGTTGTAAACTCTTGAGAGTGTTTTAGCCAGGTATTTCAGGGGAATTTTTCCTCCAGTGTATCCACTCTATCCATACACTGTTATGCACTGCAGATGCACAGATTTTTTTCTGATCCAAAATTAGTCATATTAGAGTGTCTAGGACAGGCTATCTGGTAATAAGAAACCCTTTGAGTGGTCTCTGAAAACTCTGTCTTCACTCTTAGCTTTATGCTTGAATTTTCAGCCTTTCGAACTTTGTGACCATCCACAACAGTCTTCATTTTCCCTCCACATGTGCGTCTGCACCGTGCAGATGATGCAACAGAAAGTAAGGGGGAAGGTCTTTTAGCTGTTTAAGTTGCAAGGGGAAGCTGGCATAATTTCAGAGAGCTTATTGTATCAACTTTCTTTCTAGTTTGCTGCCAAATGCATTTTTAAGACCCAAAATGTCTCAAAATTAATGGCGATTGGGGCTTTGATGCAGGAGGCTTCATTGAACGAGCTGATAACACTTCTGAGACCCCAGGCTAGAGCCAAAGAAAAAGCCCCCAGGGAAAGATATAGGGAAGGGCAAAATAAGAAAATGAAAAGGGGAAAAGAAAGAGTTAAAAGGGTAGAGGGAGGAGAGATGGGGTTAAGGAGGGATACATGCCCGTGTCCCGCCATTGCTCTAAGGATTGGATAAAACACTGCTTCTGGTTAATGAATTTCCAGCTGCTCATTTGCATGCTTCAAAAGGTTGTGTACATTGTCAACTACTGTTCGGTTTGTTTTTATGCATATTGTTATGGGGCCGTCCTTCGTAGAAGGATGCCCCATCATGTGTTGATCCTGTCCGTCTGTCTGTCTCTCTGTCCCGTGCCTCCACCTAGAGAGAAAACGAAAAGGCCTACGAATACCAAACTTGGTAGGAATGGTCCTTGGGACACCAGCACCCTGTGGACCAATTTCAAGGTCAAGGGGTCGGAGGTCAAGGTCACGGCGGCTAATTGCGTTGTTAACTTCAACATCTCTATGTTTATTGTTTACTGTTCGCATAGAGTCGTTGACAAAACCATAGATTACTATGTACTTTTGCGATATTAGCTAGTGATCTGTCTAACTCCGTCTAACACGTACTCAACTGCAAGAACGGCCCCATAGCGGGCGGCCCCTCAACGGCCGCACCCTCTTGTTGAACGCTTGTCTGTGTATTCTCAGCATATGTTTCTGTTTTTATGTGTGATCATGAATGCACTGAAAAAATTGATGTTGTACATGTAGACATGATTTGTAGATATTTTCAGAGGCTAAGTGTATTTCACTAGTTTATATGCAGTTTTACCTCACGACATTCTGCAAGTGTGCTATATGCTGGTGCAGTTATGTTTATTTTCTCACCGTCTGTCACACTGATGTATCTGATCACTAATGTGTCATAAACTGTTAGTTTGTCATCAACACTGTTTTCAGCTGTTTGCAGCATTATTCTAGTTTTCTAATGCCAGAAGTCATGACGTAATTTTGACTAGGTCAACGTATATAAGGCTTTTTGGGGTTAAATGAATTTTGGGATGAAAAATTTGCAGAATTATTCGAACATTATATGCCAAAATCTTCATGGAAATGTTGCATGATGTGGCCTTAGTTAGGCTACTGATACACACTAACAGCAATTTATTTCTGAAAGAAGTGTCAGCATTAGTCTGATTATAAAAAATTAAATTGGCACCGTTTATGATTCACAGTAGGATATATAGTCAATTAGAAATGTGCACTGCAGTGAACACTAGTGTGCAGTTGCCAACGATATTTGTTGCATTCAAGTCAGTTTGTTAGTTCGCTATTGTACAGTCTGAAGCTGTTTTTGTGAGTTGTGATTTTATGGTAGTTAACTCGACTAGTAGCGTACTGCTTGCAGTCAGTTATTAAGGCACGTACAGAGCGACGTAACTGAACTGAACTGAACTGACATGGGTTAGTTTTTGATGAACTGACCAATGGACGAGCAGAGCGAGCCCATTGGTCATTCATTGGTTGACGTGTTTGAGTTCGTAGTCACGTAGTCACCGACGCCGTTAGACAGTGCCTACTGTAATGCATTACTGTTTGCCCATTGGTTAGTTCGTCAAAAGCTAAACTGTGTCAGTTCAGTTCAGTTACGTTGTTCTGTACGCGCCTTTAGTGCATGCAATAGAAACCCGCCGAATCACATTGGTGCTTTGTGGTTTTGTACTACTGACTGACCATTTGTTTACGCTAGCCTTTTGTAAAATGTATTTTGTATGTACTATGTAGATCAATGCAACCAACATTCAGAACTGTTCTATTTTCCTACGCTATTTTCAGCCAATTTGCAACTGATGTTTGCTGATGTGTTAAGATTGTTATAAGTCTACATTTGTTAGTATCCTTGCAACATATACTGCATTTGCAACTTACGCTGTATGACAGCTGATTAGCAAGGAAGTAAGTTTTGTTGTTTCATTATCATAGGCCTAAGGTGTAAACCGTCAATTTGCACTTGCACTGAATCTCAGCAATTTAGGAACGAAGTAGCCAGTGGACTAGTTGATCTGATTGCTGGTGTTCCAGATTATGTATAAGCTGTTTCGTGAATTTTATTATTTTTAGGCCTGAATGATTCTTTTGTACTAAATTAAATTTGATATAATCAGACAAGCATAAAATGTTTTAATTGCCAGTGGAGGTGTGCACTGTATGGAGGGTGTTCCAGTTTTGTTAATTTGTTATTTTTTTTAGTTTTTTTACCCATAAGAGTGGCATTGATTTTAGACGCCAGTGCAGTGAGTGAATAGCCTAGTTGTTATGTGTATGAAGTTGTACTGAGTAGACTACTTTGACGTTTGCTGTGCATCAAAAGCTGCACTTACTCCTGAAGAAGCTCTGTATACTTACATATAGTACTTGCAGTTATTGTTGCTGTTGAACTTTGGACTCTGATATCACAAAGATAATGTCATTGGAAAAAAGTCGTTATAATGGTGACAAAGTTGATAGACATTTGCTTTAAAATGTTTTTCCGAGACTTTTGTGTGATGCTTGAGAGTTTGAGTTTACCATGCCGCATTGACTCAGCAGATAAGCGTTTATGCAATTTTTCATCAGTAAAAATGCAGGGATTTGTAGAAGACTTCTTAGGACGAGACATAGTCGAGACCGAGGCAAGACGTTAGTCGATACGATCTCGAGACATCCCTGCAAAACGACGTAACTTACAATAGACCCTACATCATTAACTGTTGGCATGGCTTGAAGTGAGAAAAATAAGTGCTGGTATGGTAGCTTTCCCTTCTTTTTCTCTCACCTTTCTTTTCAATCCTTTCTTCCTTTATTTCCCCTCTCATTCCTTTCTCTCTCCCCTTGGAAGTAGAACCCATGATGAAATCCAACTCGGGGATCTGGGAGAGCGCTGTAAGCTCCCTCAGTGGGCTGTTGGGCGGAACCCCAGCCGAAGTCGAATTTTGTCAAATATGACACCTAGTGCAACAATTTTAATTATTTTCTGAGAATCAACTAACCAAATTAACTGCAGTTTAAATAATCAAGGCATTTTTATTAAAAAAAGTGCATTTATTAGTTGAACTGCACTTAATGTGTTCAGCTGATTCTCAGGAAATTAATTAAAATTAAGACTAGACTAGTTAAAATTAACAAATTGAGTGCAGTTTAAATAAGGCATTTTTGAAACCAAAATGATTGCTTAATGAATAAGCTACAGCGCTAATTGGACATTATAATCGATGCAAACATCAGCGACCAGTTGCCTGAATCTCAGAAAACTGGCTGCAAAGCATAACGGTAGGCTGTCTCAGAAAAGAAGTGTCAGTATGCTTTCCAGGAGGCCAGGAAGTGCCTTTATGCCATACCGGTCCAAACCGTCTCACTTCGAGCACTGACTGTTGGACAAGGTTCTTACAGGTCAGGGAAAACTGAAAAATGTCAGAGAATTTGTGTTGTCAGGGAAATGTCAGGGAAAACCATTATTTTTGAAAAGTCAGGGAAAACGATCTTGGATCATGCAGACTGCAGATAAATGTGATTTTTTTTGCATCTCCAAATATTAAAAAGCAGGCATATTTGCGGCTTCCATTGAACATCCAATAGCTAGACGTGTTTCAGCTTCAGGGAGGGGGGCTTTGCCCCCTGACCCTCCCCCGACCAGGGCCTCTGTCGTTTGCATTTATTGCTTTAGGCCCTATTAATACCGTTTATTTATGACATTTGTGCGATAGGGTTATTGTTTCGATAATGTCAGGGAAATTGTCATTCCATAACTGGAAAAGTCAGAGATAAGTCAGGGAATTTTGCTACAGAAAACCTGTAGGAACCCTGATTGTAGAAGAAAGAAACCGACAAAATTTCGTGATAGCAACATAGGCCTATAGGCCTACTCGTCGATACACTAGCGAAGTGTTATGTGCCAGTAAAGCACTGATATACTTGATTATTTCGCGTGACTTGAGTACTTCGCTTCCGATGACAACTGAACCCTGAGGCGGATTGATTGAGCCAGACGTTTTTAAGAGCTGCGCACTATGTGGCCAGTGACAAATGATGGTTGACGTTTGGGTTCTGGGTAATCTCCGCATAGATTATCGAAATGGGCGGTGAAGTTTCATCAGTCTGCCTATAGGCCCCACCCCATACGTACTGACAATCGCCACGGCTAAAAAGTTAAGTGTTTTCGCCGGAGGCTTTCCACAGTCTGGTTAATTTAATAGTTCTACAGTTTGTGAACACCAGTATTTCTTAATGCATGCTTTTGGTATCAGTATAGCAAATTGGCAGGATTTTATGTTGAGTGTTCGAACTTTCAATAAATTTCCCTTAGCCAGTGGCATAGTCACGTGGAGTGGGGGTGTGACCGTGTTAGGATGATGTCCTCTCCCCAGAAAATTTTCGGATTTTTGTGTATGTGAAAATGAAGTGTTTTGTGCATTTTTGACACTATTTTGAGTAACTGAGTAGGGAAGAGGGCACGTGCCCACAGTGCCCCCGTAGCTACGTCAGTGCTCTTAGCGGGTTTTGGCAAAGCTTAACCTTGACCGCGATACGCATTTTGGTGTATTTCGAGATAAAAAAATATTTCGTGTTAATCGTGTACTGTTGTAAAACGAGTTTTTAACGTTAAAAAGTTAACGCAAGAAAACACACATAGGCCTAATTACTGTCCATCATCGATAGTGCCGCGTTAATCTCAAACATTTCTCTGCGACGTCTGGGTATACCTGTATACACGTGCATAGATTATGCTTACGGAGTACGCGATGCCCGCCATTGATCAGATATCTACACTGCAGTGCAATGCCAGAATCGTGTACGATTGAAATGTAAAATTTGATATTGCAATGGTTTTATGCCTCTCTGGAGTCGGGAGTAGCGAAATGACGTCGTCATCGCACCGTGGTTAATGGATCGAAGCACTGCGAATCCGTGCGTGCTAATATTACGCGGTCGCAGAGATGACACGCCGGTGTCGCCAGAGCAGCGAATGGTGCAGGGGCGGGCGCCGTGACCTGCGGCCGGGCGCCGCCGGGCAAAGATGGGAGGATGAGCGTGCAGTTGTGGTGGTGTCAGACTGTGTGTGGGCTGACCGGCCAGCCAGTCACCGTGCACTTGCAGCCGTCCGACGCAGATGCATCGTGAAGATAGTCACGCCAGTCAGTGACCACCGGCACTGCAGTTGCCTGCGTCGCAATCCGCAAAGCTGTCGCAAGTCATTGCCGATCTGACTGTCTAATATTGCATCGTCCTCCTATACTGCCATGCACCCACCCACGCCTCGTGCCGCCAACAGTCGCCTAGGATACGTTCACGCTACCCGCTCAACTCAACTCGGGTTTAATAAAAAACGATAGCCAATGGCTAAAAAATATACGAACATAAAAGTAGCATAACATGACATTACAAAATACGAAATAGTGCACACACAACACTCATTTCAGTCCGGTTCACATCCACATATATATTTCTAGATACACCAAAACAAAGCACATACTGGTATATATGTTTATATTTTTAAGTTATTGATATTTAGCCAATGCAAAGTGGATAAAAGACCGATATTTGTTAGTTCTGGTCCGTGGTATGGGATAGGCGGTATGTCGTCGGAGTCGAGAAATAGTATCTGAGTCTCGTCGTTGGTGAAAAAGGTCGTGTAAACAACACTGTCAACATTTGTAACTGTGCGAAAAATTTTTCTCCCCAAATCATATCTTCGTACAGAAAGGGGTTCTACCCCAGCGTGTGCACATGCAAAATCATATGGCATATCACATGCAATGGGATGGATGATTCTGAGGGCCCTCTTCTGCAAAAATTCCAATTTTTGGGACTGAGCAACAGTTAGACCATGGTGCCAAGTTGCACATCCATATTCTAGGACAGGTCTGATAACCGTGAGACAGAAATACGATAGCCTAGGTCATTCGAAGATAACCTAGCGCGTCTCGACTGTTTAAATTTTAAGGTAATACAGCCGTGGAGCAACTTTCGCACAAATAGTGTTTACATGCGCTTCCTAACTCAAGTCATTCGACAAAGTAACACCAAGTAGTTTGAAACTAGTAACACGTTCGATAACATCAGACTGTACAGTAAGACATGGTACTGACTGTTTAGCAAGGGAGCCAAGGATCATTTCCTTAGACTTAGGCTACTGCGGTTTACAATTATTTTATTGGTCTGAACCCACGTACTGAGACTTTCGACATATTGCGTCATGTTACTGGCGTGGTCCCCACACTCCAGG
>Ga0209671_1006181_pt1 | contig 12243 bp, 10 predicted proteins | sample WorMetHERISLAND2_2_FD_187401 | JGI IMG/M metagenome (GOLD analysis project Ga0209671, IMG submission 187401) | Marine gutless worms symbiont microbial communities from Max Planck institute for Marine Microbiology, Germany - Olavius geniculatus... | ecosystem: Host-associated > Annelida >...
GAATGTTTAGTGACCGTGATGCGATCGTTGTCTTGGCTTTTATCGGTTTTATAAACGTACGTTTGGTAGTTTGTGACACTTCGTTGCCCCTTTACAATCTGCGGTGTCCGAACAAAATATTAAGTGATATGTTTAGGCCCATAAACGATGAAAGTCATCTGGCCAATAGGTAAGTCGTCATCGACGCTGTGGTTAAGCCTATACCTTATTACTATACTTTTTTATCTAATTTATCTGTTGGTTAGTTAGCAGGATTGCACAAAAAGTTACAAACGTATCTGGTTAAACTTTTCAGAAAAGGGTATAGACTTTGCCCAGCTAAAAGATGGTAAAATATGTGAAAATGATTTGATGGTGATCCGGTTCTCTGATTAAAAACTCTTTAACATTGCGAGATAAGGCACAACGGCAAAAATATCATAACGTTGGCGATGGTTTGCGCTGTCTTAATGTCATTCTGGTTACTGTATATATTACTAACTTACATTACCCGCTACACAAAAGCAATAGCATGGACTGCGCTGTCGGAAGGACGAACCGCTTGTCATTGATGAGTTTGTTGATGGACGTGAAGTCCAATTCTGGAGCTGCAGACGCGGGAGCAACTATCATGTGGTCAGGCGCTGAGGTTGCTGCGAGGTTGAGCCCCTTTCCGAAGTCCGAACTGCTCTTTTGTGTTCCAAAGCCTCGACTCGTGCGTCTTCGAACTAGGTGACTGCTTCGTGGCACGAAGTTCTCCAGGCTGAACGATCCTGCGTGTCACTGCTCAGAGATGACTGGTCCATGTTACGCTGCTTCATGTTGTACCTTTAGAGCGTTTTTCTACTACAAGACTGGCCCATATTGCAGACGCTTTCCCGCTGCCAGTTGTCCAAGAAATACTTGCTTTGAGATGCGACTGTCTGGCATGCGCATAACGTGACCGACCCAACGTAGCTGTGCTTTAAGCGGGAAAGCTTCTATGCCCATAATGCCACAAATGCTCAATACATATGTGTTGGGGATTTTATCCTGCCAAGTCCAGACACGAGCTATCTTGCGCAAACAGCGGAGACGGAACTGGTCCAATCTGCAGATTGATCGCCGGTAAAACGTCCAAGTCTCACAGCCATACAGCACTCTCGTCAACGCCACAGCTCGGTAGACGGCAATCTTATTTTTCAGGGACACGTCATGCACTCTCCACAGAAACGACAGTAATACACAGTAATTAAAATATACGGTGTATCATAATACAACAGCTTACTGTTTCGACCATTGTACAGAAGAGATCCAATGACAAAATTGCGATGGTGACACAGTGACACACTAATGTCTGGCACTAAACTGCCCGCATGGCTTTTTCTCCATTCCCGTGGCTGGGCTACATACATGTACGACGTATAGGCCTACAAACTGTTTACCAACCCTGGTCTCTCGCATTATATATCATGGCATAAGTAACCCCTGTTACACCAACAATCAGCTCCCAGCTGTCGTGGTCAGGTCGCGACATAAATGTGGACATGATAACAGAATATCAAATATTGACTATTACCGGCCGACAACAGAGGCGATGATATAGTACTCATTAACAGACCGTCCGGCAGCATACCAATTTGCCGATCATTTTTGACAGAATTGATTGCTGTCATCTAATAATGGTCATCATTTTTAACTAAATGTTTTTTTTATTTTAGTCAAAAGCATACGAGACTTAAAAAAGCAGAATGCGCAAACAGCAAGCAGAAAACTATGTAAGTAATTACTGTATGGTACATGCACAATTGCACACGAAGAGAAAAAATAGGCCTACACTTCTGTGAAAATTACTAAACATTTGGTCATTATAAATAACCAAAAAAACCAGCTGTTGCTAGGAAAAACGCGCTACAGCCTATACAGATTTTGTTGCAGTACTGACCTTCAAGGTCATCCAAGGTCAATAATTTTCATGTAATTTGTAAAAGCGCATTATTTTCTATTAGTGATTAATAGCAACCTTGGCCGTATCTCTCACTGTTTCTAAGATATAACCACTTATAGCTTAAAACTTTTTATTTAAAATTGTGGCCAAACCGATACAGATGGAGACTTGGTTACTATTGACAACCTATAGGACGTACCAGCGTCCTATCCTACGGTACCATCGCCGACCCCCTACGACTTATCGTTTAGCCACAATACCGCACGATTTTATCCTGCCACTTGACACGAGCTATCTTGCGCAAACAGTGGAGATGGAACTGGTCCAATCGTCGGTAAAACGTCCAAGTGCGTTATGACCATAGTGCGTTATGACCCTTCTAGGTCACCCAAGGTCAAAAATTTTTATGTAATATGAGAACCGATATGTGACTTCCTATTAGTGATCAATAGCAAGGCCTTATCTTGCACCGTTTAGTCACAATAAATCCGTTACAGACGACGATGACGACAGACAGACGGACAAACAACAAACAACAAACAAACAACAACAGCGTCGAAAACAACGATACAATCAAAATGGAGCTTTAGGCCTAATTGTTTTTTTCCCATTGAATAAACGGATCTATTTATTATTTTGTGATAATGATTATTATTAATGTCATTCGCAGCACGTATATTTGAATGTAAGCAGGAAATGCGTTGATATGATAATCTAAAAGCGCAAGAATCTGTATCGTTCATGCATGTTCACGCAACCCTATGTCAAAAATAGCTGATAGTCATTCTGCACAGTGAAGAAAAACGTTTCGTTTACTAAGCTCAGAAGATAAGCTGTGTTCAAAGAAGATATAATGAGTCTATAAACTGCATTAGACCGGCGTCGAGAAAAGTCGTCAAGTTGACAGAATGTATAGGATAAGCGTAACAAACGCGAGTCAGTGAGACCACAAAGCTCGTACGCTACAGGCCTACTGAATGTCGGTACTATCGGGAATTGCAATACCCGGTACCGGTAACTAAATAATCAGTTCTCGGTACGGTACTGTATAGTCGGTCTGACATTGTATAGCTAAATCTAATATTACCGTATTACGCAACTGCGTGAACTGAATATTTTAACACCGTTAAAACATCACAATCTCAGATCACAATTTTACATTTTTGTTTTTTTTTATTGGAGTTAAACGCAGGGATTGTTAATCAAAGCCACTAACAATTATTACAAATTAATTACTACGTTATTACATTATTTTTAAATTAACGTATAGGCTTATTGTATATTGTGAAAGGTTAAGCGCGCAGCAGGTTAGGCCTAAACGCTAAGTTAAAAGGATAAGCTGCTTACACTGGAACACACAACTCAAAATAGCAGCTGCATGCTTACGTTAATGCACTCATATTTTATTTTATAGCCGACAAACAAAAGCAGTTTTAATGAAATTACAAAAATTACATCGCTGACGTTTTAATTTTAGGACTGTCGCAAGTGTGCGGCAAAATAAAATAAAACAAACTAAAAACAACGACTGTAAAATATTTTTTATTGCAATACACGCAAACCCCTGCGATAAAATACAAGTTCCGTAAAAGTTTGTAATACGACACGTTTAACTCTGATGTGAGAGACAGTAATTTAAAAAACGGAGTCAACGGCGACTGCTCGCAGTTGTTTTAATTAGTATTATTCTATTTTATTTTGGCGCACACGCACGAGCGCATTTTACATCGCAGTGTACGGCAGTTGAAAGTCGAAAAGCTTACCGAAGGCTGTGCAGATCTGTGCAGTGATGGCGATTGCGGGTCTCAATGCTTGTTGACAATGGTCAAGAGACCGATGCGCTCGGTTGAATAAATACCATCAGCGTTCAGCTGCTGTAGCCGACGACTTGTTGCCATGGAGAGCCTGTTTGCTGCTGCAGCCCGCTTGCTAACACTCACAGCCTGCTGGTCACGCAGCTTCGTTCCGCCTCTTAGCGCTGTAGTTGTACAAGAACGACTCAAAAGTTTTTTTTTTGCCTGACTGCACTGCAAATCTATAGTCATTATTCGACGACGACAAAGGCAACTTCAGGAGCTAGACAAGAACGAGATCCATCGGCGTACGTCGTGGGTTAAAAAAAGTAAACGTTGCAGGAAGTTGCAATTTTTTGACGGACGCTGCAAATTTCTGTCAGAATTCCGACAAACAACAGCTAATTTACGACAAAGGAGATTTTGGGTGCTAAAAATTTCGATCTTGTTTATAAATTTTCTTTTTGTGGATTACAATCTTTAGACAAAAAGACTTTTTGCAGTTTTCTGACAGCCAATAATTTAAGAAAAAAGTTTTTTCCCTACATTCACTGTGTCACGAAGCCACTGACGAAATCCACTATTGGTCTACAGTGTGAGTCAAAAATAACGGCAGCGTAGTTTTTTTTGTAAAAAAACTTGGCGAACCGGCATTAATATTTCTTTTGCAGTTGTATTTCAAAGTAAACTGCGGAAGAAACTGTTTTGTAATTGTCTCATTATATCAATATTATTGTACAATGATGCGCCGAACACTTAGCAGACGGTGTCGCAATTTATTACGTCGACGTAAGTGATATAAAATAATGTGAACAGTAATCAAACAAGACAATAAAGCAAAAACACAAAAAGCCAACCAAAACACTTGCTACTTTATTGTCCCAACAAGAAATTCTGTATTAGTAAGCTACTACTTCTTGAATCATAAATGTTTCCCAAAAGATACAAATTATTATAACAATGACGCTGCTGCAGACAAACAATTAGGCCTACTTATGAACAAAATACTTTGCGTCTCGCCGTGGCTTGATGTAAAGTACAAGAGGCACAGTTCTTGACTCAGCTGCGAACAGTACAAACTCACTATGTTGAAAAATCGTTACTGTCCTGCTGGCTTTTGTCCTTAACTGTTCTCAAGCCAAATATCGCCAATGGGACCGTAACGTCAGGAAAAGAAAGAAAATTTCTGCAGCCTGCGGTGTCGACACAGATCACCAATTAGTTCCATCAGCCGGATGCCTGAACCGAAGCCCGGGCACAGCGTCTAACAGATTCGCATGTACTGGAAAAAGTTGACACCGGCCTGGTCGCAGGTCAAGTGCAGAGATCACGCGACACGCGACAAGTTCATGATCATCGTCTTTGAGTCTCCGCGCCGTAGGCAGCTGATTCGATATTCATTCCATCTAATATTCTCAGCACGCACGCACGGGCGTCGCGTACAAATGAATACGTATCAACCGCAGCCCAGTACACAGCTATCAACAGCAGCATCTATGATATGATGTACAGCTGGTAACGATTAAAACGATTTAATTGTTAACTTTTGAATTATTTTAATTAGTGGTTGATTTTGATTAAAAACTAAACTTTAAGCAAGTTAGTAAGGAAGTGAATTTATATAGCGCATAACACGTGTTTCTTCTTCATTTAGAAAGGTTATCACTTACATCAACTAAATGAGGCGTGATTAAAACACCTTTAAATTTGTACAATAGATGTAACAAATTTCCACCACACTAAAATTTTAATACTGGTGATAAAAACGACCAAACATTTCATGTCATTTATTGCAGCAATTTTTACTATACTACGATAGCATAATTTTGCAATAGGCCTAACTGTATTAAGGACAGTGCTGTCATGTTTCAGTTTTTTTTTATAGAAAATCCGATCTTGATCAGATCTGTGTACAAAGTTGGCAAACGCAAGACGCGCTCTGTAGATGCTGTTACCTGATTAATATTAAATGCCAAAGCCCTCAAGAGACGTTGTGGAACAAGAAAGGAGTCGGGCTTTCAGGTTTCAACTATGGAGCTTGCAGTCAAGAAAGCTACTCTGTTGCATGGTTGCGAATCTGGGACAACGTTCGCAGAAAACGGCGCATGCGTAGTGCCTTGGTCTTGCGGATGCCTTCGGCCGCTGTATCGTCGTGTGAAATGACAAAATTCGCATGTCCCTGACAAATGCAACATGCTTAAAACACATTACCATGGCGTGAAGGACAATTAAGACCCAGCTGCACCAGATATATAGCCACGTAAAAATTATAGTGCACTTCGTGTGTTAAGCATCTCGTGACAATTTTGCTTGGCCGACGTTTTCCTCGGAGTTACAGTAAGATCTTGACTACGAAAAAAATCAAAGAAATAATACAAAAACTGCTTGAAAGTCAACTTCAACAAATTACCATCACATCATAGAAAATAGTGGACATCGCTCGGTCACAGTGGCGAGAGAAAGGCGTTTGAACTTTGGTGGCGTTCACGCCATTTTCCTGAAACGTGAATAGACAGACTTTGGTTTCTCATTGTCAGGTTTTATCCATTAGATTTTCCGAAGCATTCGCCAGGTGTCGGTAGGTGCTGCATGCGGTTCGCTCTGCGGGTTTTCTATCCGTTCTATGCGTTCGCGACTTCACTATATCGATAGCGATTCTACGCAAATCGCAACCGCATTGCTCTGTTGTCGATCTCGGTTTATCGGTTTATCGGGAATCAAGCGCAATGATTGTTTCGTTTTTTGGCGTATTCATGCGTTGCATATGACTACACATCAGTAGCCTAATCGATTTCATTGTTTCTGACATACCTGTAAGCGTAAAAGTTTTAGATAGCGCTGTTCTCATGGGTCAAACTCGTGATCAGAAGCGCCTTACAATCAGTATTTGGATTGCCGGAAATTGGGGGTTGAACCCCCAACTGTTTTCTCAACCCCCTAACACACTGTCAAATTATGTACTTGGGGGTCAGCTGTATAGGCCATAGAACTATATGCATACAATTTACAGCACAATTTTGGTCGGGCTCCGACCGTCGAAAAGTTCAACCCCCAGTTAATTTTTTTACAATTCAAACACTGCTTACAATCTGAGAAGTGTCATCTAATTGCTGTGACCTAATGACAAAGCGGCGAATTATGCGGCCATCCAATGCCATTACCCGTAAGCTACTAAGGACTGTACTCATTTCCCGTCCTGCTGAGGTGATTCAACGTGAAGCTGTCTGGGTGGAGCAGATGACATCGGAGGAAAGAGAGCGTGTTAACACTTATTATCTGTCGCATTGCTATAGCATAGTATGGGACGAATTATAAAATCACTTGCGTCTGTCTGTCATTCTGTCAGTCTGTCTGTAAACACTCCTACGGCCGCAGTTTTGATTAGATTTTGATGAAATTTTGCACAGTAATTTGGAACCCGAAAAGTAAGATCGAGTTTGGAATAAAAATCCGATAACTCTTTTCCCTATTTTACCCCCAATTTTTAAAAAAATTTTATTACGGCCTATGGGAACTTCACAACGGTATAACTCGGTCCCCGTAAAAGATAGGCTAATTGCGCGCTGTGTTTACCTACCCCCTAGTTTCGGGGTCCGGCAATCTAACAACGTTATTTAAATGTACCCTTTATCGACCCCTGTTGCCATAGCAACCATTCAAAAGTTGCAAAATTTTGCATTACAGCCAATGGAGATTTCAAAGCGGTATAACTCGGTCCCCGTAAAAGATAATTGTGCGCTGTTTGCATTTATTCTCTCTATTTTTGGGTCCGGGCTATTTGATGATGTCGTTGAAATTTCTCCCCTGCCGACCCCTGTTGTCATGGCAACGAATCTTGGAACAAAATTGACTACAACTCGGCCCCCGTGACAGATAATTGTTCCCTGTTTGCATCTACCCCCTATTTTCTGGCCCGCGCTATCCGATGGTGCCATTTGAATTTCTCCCCTGCTACCCGCGTTGCCATGGCAACGAATTTTGGGACATAATTGATTATAACTCGGCTCCCGCAAAAGAAACGCAGCTGCTAGGCTATATAGCGTCGCAATGGGACAGACACCTCGTTCCACAAAACGTATTTCTAGTATAAAGTCTCTATATTGCACGAAAATATTCAACCGTGTATTTAGAGGGTGAACAAAAAATACATAAACATAAAAATTATGATAACTGAGAAATGCGCGAATATTTTTGTACCAAATTTTGTCTTGTTTGTTTAGTACATAACTCTGTGCAAAGGTGTGCTGCTTTGTGTTTTGTTTGCTTGACATACGCCAAATTGACGGAAACGCAAACTGCAACTGCACAGACTGTACGAAAGGTTGATTTTATTGTTATATTAGGTTTAATCGAGTGTTCAATATACTACCTTCGTTGTGATATCATTGTGACGTAAACTGAAAAAGTTGCTGTACTTTTTAAAATTTATTTTAGTGAATATTTCAAGTCATAATCGATATTTACCAAAGACATGGACAAATGATAAAGTGGGACGTTGTTTTGGAACAGTGTATAAATCTGTGCAAATAAGTAACTTCCGACGCTGTTTAAGGCCCTCGCATAATATTTAACTCACGAGCAATTAACTATGTACATATTATACCGACTTTAGCCATAAGTACCAGTAATACACAGTGGTATGCGCCTGTCAGTGTCATTGACAAATGACGTCGTTTGTTATAAGGTAATGGCTGAACGCTTGCAATAATCGTATGCAGCAGCAGAATGTTACATAGTTCGCGACCGAAAAATAAGTCTGCAGAAATATTGCGTTCAGTTGCCGTTTGCAAAATGCGCAAAAAAATGCTAATTGATGTAATCAGCATAGCAAAATACAATCGCGCCGGCGGCACCGAACGACTAATTTGCATGTCAGTCGATGGGACGCCTTGTTAGCATAGTGGCGGGTTCCTTGTGCGACATTAGCATACATGGCGCACGAACGTCGTGTCGGCGTCGTCGGCGCGGCGTCAATATTTATGAATAAAACATCAGCGTGTGCCCGGTTTGATATGGAAATGACGGGCGCGCGTCCCAAAGTCCGTCGATTTGCATGCAATGAATAGATAACATCCAATTATACAACAGAGCGACGACCGCAACGGCGACGGCGACGGCGAGGAGAGAATGAATGAATATAGCGCGAAGAGCTGCGACTTCAGTGAGTGTAGTCAGTCCTACGACCAGAAGACGACGACGTCGAACTTGTCGTCAAACTGTCGGTTGTCGGTCGGGACAGCGTCGTGACTACACACGCTGACAGTCACTTAGCGCACGCTGGCCGATCGACCGTCGACGTGTGTGTCCCCAGAGTCTCGCCAGCAGCAGCAGCAGCAATGACTACATCGTTCAACAACACTGCTGACATGTCGCAGCCACCATCAGTCACGATACCGACGACCTCTCAAGCAGGTATTATCAGCAGCAGTGCTCTACCAACTGACGCTTGCTCCTTCGCCTCCCAGCTACCAGTGCGGTTCGCCTCGCCACACGCCGCCAGCAACTTCACGACGCCGATATCTTCGCTCGCTCAGTCGCCTCAAGGTACTGTATCCTCCGCTATTTCTGTACGAAAACGAATCATCGTTTAGTAAAAACTCTAGCTCTGCTAAAGTTGCACGACAATGATGTTAGTGTTCGTACGACGTGCTTTTGTGCGTTTTAACAAATTCTGGCTTGTACATAATTCTGTTCGGCTACAATGCTTAATTGGTGAGTAGCCTAAAGTGGTGCTGTATTTTAAACATATAGCTGTCATAAACGATAACAGCACAATAACGAAACACATAGGCCTACTATGCAGACTTCGATACATCGGTTCTTCTGAAGTTCTGAAGTGTTCAGTATAGTCCATCAATAGGTCCCTAATTATCGATATCATAGATTGTCTTTCTCCTGATATCTTACGACATCGCCGCTTTTGACAGACTGTGATTCTGCCGTCTCTTAGAACCGCACGCATTCAAGCCGTTTTAGTTGCAGCAACCTTGCACGCAAATAAAAGCACAGTACAAACACGCACAAAAAACGTTCCCGCAGGGCATTTGCTGTTTTTTCTATGCTCAAATTTTTAAACTGCGTGCTATTGCAGTATTTTGTCTACTTATTTGCTGACGTCGTTGCAGCGGCGATAAAGAGCGAGTCGCTGGTTGGATGGCAGGATGCTTTCTCTGGCCTCGGTGTAGACGATCTTCTGTCGTCAGATCACGTGTCGCTGTCAGCTGACGAGTTGACGCTCGTCTCACAGCAGATTCGGCTGCGCATGCAACAGACACAACTGCAGGCCAGTTACGCTGTCATGATGTCAGTGACGTCACTCATGATGTCGGAGATTTCTTAATTTTATCCTCAAAAACCTTATCTTTGCTTTTTCTTTTCGGTTTCGATTTCTGGCTCTTCGAGTAAAACGATGGCAGTAAAACGATATTAAGTGGCAGAACATCATCGCCGGTGTAAATAAGAGTCAAAGTTATTTGGCATTTACAAGGGTGAATTGACGATTTCTAACTTTTAAAAACCATAATTAAATCTGGGTGTGGGTAAAATGCGTTTGGTGCGTCTAGTGCGTCTAGGTGCGTCTGCGTTTGGTAACGTATGCAATTCTTACCAATTATTTCGAATATTTGAGTAAAGTTGCTCTCAGCTGATGTTCCGGTTTGACCTGGCTATAGCGTGCGTCGTTATTGAAAAACGACTGAAAAATTTTGATCGAAGCTATGCTGCGATATTGTTCATGATTTTGTTGTTTTTGCGTCGTGTATTTATTGCTTACTTTTGTGAATAGAAAAGAAAGTGTACGTTTTGTTTTACATTGCAGATGCTGCAGCTGGCTCTGCGTCAGCAGCAGTTGCACGCGGCTCACATGCAGATCAAACTGCAGCATCAGACTAACGAACACAACAATGTCCAACAGGCTCAGCATCATCACAAGCAGCAGCAGCAGCAGCAACAGAGGACGACGTCATTCGGCATCGATCAGCTCGGCTCATCAGCCGTCGCACGAGGAGCTGGTTCACTTGACGTCACGGCGTGTCTGCAGAGTGCGACCAGTGCCGCCAGCTGGCGAACTCAGCGCGAACGACACGAGGCAATCTCAACAACTCCACTCACTGCATTGACCACTGCCGACCAACGACACAGTCAGACTATCACTCAGGTTTACACAGGACATTCATCACACGTTTCAGAAATCGCAGAATTATAATAATTAGGACTAACAGAAGAATATGTCGGCCCAGTGGCGACATATTATGTTTTTTTTGTTTTCGGGTTAGAAGCCAGCCTTTTCTGGACAGACAAACAGAGAGACAAGCCAGTAGGTGACATAGCTCGCGACACTGCAAGCTTTGCAGCGTAGCGTGGACGTTATCTACACGACAGCACAAGCTGTGCTGCGGACTAACAGCAGACATACGCAGACAATCACAGACACGGTGTTTGGCAATAAGGGTCGCTTATAGCTTGCTGCGTCGCCAGTCAACAGACGAACTGATGGACGGGTACGACCCGTAGGCTTTATTGTAGCCTATGAGCATGACAGAATCAACTATTATACGATGGGTGGGATTTAATGCAGCGGCAGTCGCTAGGCAGCAGCACAGGTTTATGTATAGAAACTGTTATCACGACAGCGACGATGATTTTTTTTGCGTACATGACACGTAAAAAGCAAAAGTTAACAGTAAACTATGCTTCCTCTGCATGACAACTAAACACGTGTAACGGGCTATTTTGTTATTGCAGTAAAGGGTCACGTCCCTGATTAAACATTTAGGCCCGCAGAAATGTATATTTTTTTCTTCATGATTACAACTAACACAGGTCCTCAGTAACTACATTGTACTTGGGCCCATACGCCGTAAGTGGTAGTAAACGTAATTGCATAAAATACGGATAAAACATACACACAGAAAAAAAGAAAAACAATACGAGGGTGTCAAATAGTGCTTCTGCATTTAGGCCTATGAAAGTTACGTAAATGTAACTGACTTTGCTTCTGCTGCAGACGACGGACAGCAGCGTGAAGTCGGGTTCGATGATATCACTTGAACGCAGTACCAACGCAGCTCATCACTCGTCATTACCCGTCAATATACCTGCCAATAATCACCCACTGACGTCAATGCCGCTGCAAGTACCTGCCGCTAGTGACGTCACGACTGTCACGCAGTTTTACGCCGACCGACTCAGTGCCGAAGCTGCTGCCAGCCAAACCAATGCGTTCTTGCACGTATGTAATGTTTGTATACATCTTTATTTCGCCATAAAGGGCACAGAGAAAACAGTTTTAACTAAACCTAAACACTCAACTAATTATAACGTATTTCTTACTTTTAGCCGATGCATTAACTTTCAATGTGCATTGTTAGCGAATGTGATATTTTATCTGCAACACATTATCACGTCATATTGTACACAACTGCTATAGATTTACACGAACAAATGATCACACCTCACACGATAGTGTGAGTGTTGTAAGGACGACCTTTAAAGTCTATGGGAAAAGGCAAACTTTGACTCTCAGCCAACCAAAAACCCCTGAAC
>Ga0209671_1006182_pt1 | contig 12243 bp, 8 predicted proteins | sample WorMetHERISLAND2_2_FD_187401 | JGI IMG/M metagenome (GOLD analysis project Ga0209671, IMG submission 187401) | Marine gutless worms symbiont microbial communities from Max Planck institute for Marine Microbiology, Germany - Olavius geniculatus... | ecosystem: Host-associated > Annelida >...
AGCTGTACCAAGGTCCCCACCTTCCGTAACCCATGTAAATGAGTTACTACTCATTTTACCGTCCCACGGAGGGTAGAAGGCTGAGTCGACCTAGCTGGCAGGCTTCGCACCGAGATGGTTTACCTGCTCGCAGGCAGTCACCCATCGCAGTACTAACTGGGCCCGGCGTAGAGTAACTTCGTTTCGGCCGAAACGCGTTACCAACTACGCCACGCTACCAACCACCAGTGAGGTGCTGGCTGTGTCACACTTGTACGCTTGACATCAGATTGTCTTTGATGATGTTTAGAGGTTACACTACTTTATGTTGTTATGAACTACATTGGTTGATGGACATTCTTTGTGACTGTTGATTGTAGTGGTCACTACACAGGTTCTTACTCGTCTCACTCGGCCAGGAAATGCTCCAAGCCACTCTGGTCCAGTGAAGACTACGCCGATAGTTACGACTACGATGGTGGTGGATGCCTGGCTCGAGTCTGTAGCTTTGTACTATTCAGCCTGAATATTTCATTTTGCATTGTTGTTGTTTTGCCGACCGTGATTACGCTGTTACCCTTGTTTACGTATAAGTTAACGTCGTTTTTTTTAGATTTTAGAGCACTGATGATTATATAAGTTAAGTAATATTTTTACATCAGTGGCCAGTGGCATCGTAGATTAAAAAGGTAGGCAGGGCAAAAGGTTGCAATTTTCTTACAGAAGAGATTCTGCGTGCTTACAATTTTAATTTTGCGCTTCTAACTTTCCACAAAATTGGTTTTAGCTCCAAATTTAGCATTTTTGAACCATAATTTTCTGACGAACATATTCTGACAGTTTTCCGGCAGCCCAAAATTGAGTAGGGTGGCAATTGCCTTACTCCCCCTCCCATTTTTCAGCCATGATTCCACTTATTTTGGCTCACATTTGAGAATGTAACTACGGCCTTGTATGGTGTCAGCTAGATTTTGAAAATGAAACTCGTTGCATATTTAATCTTGTAACAAACTGAGGATACCAGTACTTTGAAAATCATTTAGTGACCATTATCATATTGACTGCCGTGTAAATGTAATGTGATGGAAAGGTATCAAACTAGTGGACAATATTAAAATGTGTTTAGCTGTTTATGCGTCAGCAGCTAACATTTGTAACATGTAAGCAGCAACATTGTTTATGTTCTTTCATGTCTTTCACTGTTTTTTTGGTTTTTCTTGTATCTTAATGTGAATATTTGTGCTATTTGTGCAGTTGTTGAATCAGAACTACCTGGTTGGACAGATGACTAGGTCAGTTAGAGATTGATTTATTAGGAGCTAGTATATGTAGCTGCCGGTTTGTTTTGCATATTTTTTCTCGTTGTGTGTTTTGATTTTTAAGACTCCAGAAATGTACTTCTGACGGTGTACAGTGAGTGAGTGAGTGTATAATTGGTTGATTGATTTATTCATTTAATTATTCGTGCAGTGCTTTATTCAGTCACTGTGAATGTTTCTGTGCAGTCTAATAGCGTGGAATCTCATTGCCAGTTACTATGATGATTTGCCGTATCCCAACTGTGGTCTGATGAAAGCCAATCAACCTTGGTCGGGATATTATGAGGTTGGACCTGCGATCTGGGCTGCAGGTACTGCCTTATTGTTTATTGTTGTTGCTTCAGTCTTAGTTGCTTACTTATCATTGCATTCACCAAGGACGTTATGTTATTTTTTTTCGTCCATTTGTCTGTTGTTTGGTGGTCGATAATTGACAATTATTATATCAATATTGCTGTAAAATGACTGGATTGTTATGACAGTTTTGGAAGTTCTACACCTCACGAGCAATCGAGCATCTTTATTATTATTTCCAGTTAGTTTATGGGGCACAATCTTTGTCCAGATTTTTTTCTGTTTTCCTTATTGCTCAGTTTGTAATTACCAAATAACTTAATGGTATTCCGGATGTGCGAGTTTTTTTACGATTAATTTATTAATGCTCAAACATAATTTGTTCTTCTTGATTTAACTTCTGTGACGTTTTTGTGCTTGTTTAGCTCACACGACGCAGTTTGTCAAGGTTGGTTGGTTTTATCTTCAACATGGCTCTGGCGTCCACAGTCTCAGTCACGGTGGCTCTATCGTTTCACTGGTCAGCCCTGATGGCAACGATTTGACCATCATCATTGAAACTATGGTATATTTTTTGCCTTATTGCCATGCTGCTACTTCTACTGCTTCTACTAAAATTAAAAACACATTTGTGAAGAGGCACCATGAAACCTAAACATAAGAAACAAAGCCGCTCGTTACGTTACAGTTACGATGGATGGGTAGCAGTGATCAGATGAGTCTCGAGTCTCGACTGGAAAACTGTTGCTGGTCTTCCTCTTATTACTACTGCTACTAGTGCTGACTTGTTCTGCCAGTGTTTAAAGTAAACTTTTTGAAAATAGCAATAGTAACTGTTTACGACAATAGTGTTGTAATCATGGCATAGCCACTGTGAGAGTCTTCATAGCTTATGTGATGAATGTAGAACAGCGCTGGATTGATGGGCTTGAGCCAGAGGTCTGCCTAAATAAGCAGCTGTTATAATGTTTACATTCACTATTGGCATTTGTACATACTCAACCTAGAAGCTGATGTTTTCCCATGGAGGGTAGAAGGCTAAGTTGACCTGGTTGTTAAGAATTGTTGGAGAGAGCTTGACAGGTTGAGTGTTCTGTTCGTTGCTAAGCTAGCAGCTTCAAAACATACAGCTAATTTGTGTTATAAAAAGTGTCCAAAATTGTTCCCAACTAGAAAGCAGTCAGAGCCCGCACACCTCCGCCAAGGCAATGTTGTTCGCTAGGTGGCAGCGCCATATTCGGTTTGGCAGCGGTTTCCCTTATGCCCCATTGAAAGCAATGGTAACGAAAATTTCAAAGTGATCTAGAATCCAGGATTCCTTGCGGATCACCCCCAAAATTGAATCACGGGTAGTTTGTGCCATCCCCGACATACCCTCAAAATTTCAGAAAGATCCGTCCATAACTTTTTGAGTTATCTTGCTGACACACAGACAGACAGACAAAGTCTGGCAAAAACATTACCTCCTTGCGGAGGTAATTATCCTTCTTTGTATTCGGAGTGAATCTGCCTTTGTTCTGTCAAATCTGTGTGATCAATATCTGTAGTGTATTTGCTACTATACAGGACACATCGAAGGGTGAGTTCTGTGTTCGACCACCGGCTGTGCCGAAACACGTCAAACCTCAGAACATTACACTTGTGCTCAATGCTAGCTTTGTAAGTTCTGCTGCTCTTTCTTGGTTCCTTTATTTCACTGAAGTTTCATGTAGAATACAACTGTTCACTTTTCCAGTTTTCTAATCACAATACAGTCATTGTTATGTGTTGTTTCCACTTAGCATAAGGCACTGCAGTACTGCGTGTGGTGGTTACACTTGATAAGTTTTTTGAAGCTTTACGGGTACATTTTATAACGAAAAATTTTAGTTTTGGTTGAAAGTAGGGTAAGCTTTTTATCAGTGTAAGTCACATGAAACTAACTGAAAGGCATCAGAACGTGTTTGAACCTCTGCTGAAATCTATTCTTAGCTGTGTACAAAAATTGCAGTAGTAAATGAAGATTTTTGAACTTTCTGGATCTGGATCGTTATTTGAATTGCCACCAGAAATTAATTGATTGTTTTGTGAGCCGTGAAAGACCAGCGAGTAGGTGATTGAAAAATTGATGTTCCAGCAGCCATTGAGGCAATCGATTTAGGTGATCAACCAATCAGTCACCTCAAACAGCAAGCGCTGCACTCACGCTGTCAAAAATTTGGTTAAAATCTGCTCACATTTTTTTGCATCAGTTTTGCAAAGAGACAGACAGATAGACAAGTGCAGTTGAAAGCGCGACTTTCTTTTTTGACAGAGGTCATAGAACAGTCTACAATGTGTTTATATGCTGCATTGCTGCTGTTTTAATGCACAGTGTTTACTGCTGATCTAATAAGACAACCTGCAATGTTTAGTATACCAAAACAGAGAGATTAATTGACACATTGATTGAGATTTGTTCTAATTTTGTGCATTGGCTGCCGGTGTGGTTGTTAAGGCTAACATTGGTTCACTGAACGTCTGGCAGACTACGCTGCAGGATGGACATGCTACTGTACTTTTTCACAATACAGGAACTGTCAAGGTCTGTTCACACTGTGTGACGGTTTATGCAGTGTTTTCGCTAAACTTGCTTGTATTTGGTCACTGTACTCAGTCTGAAATTTTAGCTAAGTTATACTAGTATGTCTAAGATATATGTGATACGTGAATGACAGTTTCTGGATGTCATTATACAAATATTGACTGGCACTGAGGTCATTATTGAAAACTTTTGACCCGAAGTTCCTAATATGTTGCCCAAGATCGAAGATCGAGGGCAACATGTTACGAACTGAGGGGAAAAAATTTTCCATAATGATTGAGACGCCAGTTCTATTCGAAAGAAGTAAATATGGTTGTTGTCTGATAATGCATGACGTACTATTTAGCCACAGTAGATGCTCATAGAACGCTACAATGTATCGTTTAGACACAATACATGAATTCGGCATCGGCATGGTCATGCACGTCTCGAATGTTAATGAGGCATGACTGGCGTCGGCGTGATGATGAAGCAAATCAAACAGTACCCTCTGGGAGGGCACTATTGTCAACAGTGCCCTCTCAGAGGGCAATATTGTCAACAGTGCCTCTGTGTAGGGCACTATGTCACTGCATTTATTGCTGAAGAGGTGACTATGGCATATTTGTGAACGTCACGTAATGTGATTTGGACCAATCGCATGTGGGTATTTTGCACTGAGGTATAATAATATATTATATACGCTAGCATCAGTTTAAACACAGCGTTGCTGTGGCACATTGTCGTTTTTTTCTGCTTGTCATTCATAGAATTACAACTACTGTTGAACTAAGTGTCATCATTGTTATGATGTTGTATTTTGCAGCCACATCCTCAATGTATGTGTATACTGTATAGGTAACTGACGGTCGTGTGACTCTGATGGCCGAAGTGAACAGTATTTACACGCTGACGACATTGAAGACTGGACAGAAAGGCGTCGCTGGGAAAATACCACCTCCGGCTGACTTTCCACTTCCGTACAAAGATAATTTTGATGGTTGTCTTACACTTGATGTCATTTAACATGGACTATTCTTATGTCTTTTGCATTAAACTTTCTCCTAAAACTTGTACATATAAGTACAATACAGCAGTTCTGTCATAGAAATCTGTTTCGGGGCATTGCTTTAGTGACAGAAAGGTACAAGAAGTTATTTGTATGTGTTGAAATGTGAACCAGAAGACAATGGAATTTGCAATCATGTTGGGATTAAGGTGGTGTATATTCACCTGTGTCGGGTAGCAAGTACCACTGCCTGATCCCATATGCTAGCTGATGCTTTGTAACTCTGAAAAGGGTTTTTCACGAAGAGCTGCGCACACCTGCAAACTTTTATCCTTTACTCAGCTGCAATTGGTGCAGATTACGCTGAATACCAAGAGGCATACAACTTTGCCCAGCAGACGGGAGCATTTGAGGTTCATCACAGCAGTAACGCAACACACGGCAAAGTCCTGCGTCAGGTTGTGATGCGAGCGCCCGTGCACTGGTGTCCGATCATTCTCAGTCAACCAGTCGGCGTCATCGGCAACCATAACTGGTCGGTCTGCTGCTTTGCTTTCATTGCTTTGCCATCTAGGTGGAATTGCTGTCACTGCAAGCTACACTTTTCTTTATAGCATTGACTCTCTGTTATATGTCACGTTCATGCACACTGCTTAAATCGTTTGATGGATTCAGATGCCATATGGCAGGTTCACTTGCAGTGTCCAGTGATACATTGTTTCTGATGGGGTCCCACGCCATCCACGAGAAAAGGGAAATTCAGGTGTCAAAATATGCAAGTGCTTATTTATGATTCATTAAGTAGCAGCATCAATCGGCGATTCTTTTGATTATCATTACTTTGGTGACATGTTTTTTTAAAACTACTGCTATAATTACTGAATTATTAAGTAAGAAAGATATGCGTGAATTTATATAGTGCAATAATATGAACTATGCTCTCCAGCATAGTTACAAGCAGACGGCTCGGTTTCTTCGGTCACATCGCCCGCAGCTCTCCTGACGAAGATCACCATCGTGCCATTGCTGCCGCGATACGCAAGCCTCCTCCGGATTGGAGAAGGCCCACAGGGAGACCCAGTCACACCTGGTTACGTTTGGTGGAGGCAGACCTGAGACCTCTGAACATTGGTCTTTCTTCTGCGTGGAGAAAAGCTTCTGGGCGGGCGGACTGGCACCACATCGTGGACACGGCTACGCTCTGGAAGAGTACGCCATGAGAAGAAGAAGAATAATGTGAAGACCTCTGTTGCACTGCAGTAACTGATACTTGGAATTACAGTTTTTTTTTTAGAAAATTTAACAAGAGTTCAAAAGTTTTATTGTCACACATCACCTCTGACAGGTCAAGCTAACAACCGTTGCTAACCAGGCTTTCTCAGTTGTCAGCCCACGGACATGCAGATGACTTGACATTTGCCGAGTCATTATCAGCATTTCATCAGTGACTCAAAGAAATTTTCCCGATTATTTCCTAGACTGGGTTCGGCCTATGTCTAGTGTACGTAGCATGTCGTAGCTGTTGTCAGTTATAACACTTCAGACAATATAGTGACAGGGTGTCTACAACTCCTGGAAATACTGGAAATCTCCTGGAATTTTATTGGTGCTCCTGGAAAACTTTTGTAACTTGCCGTGTAATTTTCGCATATCAGGCACATTTTATTTACACGGGAAGTAGGAATTTCCTTGGGTAAACAGGATCACTATGATCTCAGGGGTTAGCAGCCCTGCCCAGTAATTGTCAGCTAAAACTAATCATCACATGCTCAGTTGCAGACATTTCAAAATTCATACTCATATATGCATTAATATTTTGCGGCTTGTCACTTCATTGTACATGTATTTGTAATGCTTACGAGGCTCGATTAATGTAAAAAGTCTACTGGAAGTTTGTTAAATGTGTCTTGGAAATTTCCTGGAAATTTGTTAGGCTGGATTTGTAGACACCCTGAGTGAGAGATAAGATGACTAAGTAGGTCATGAAATAATGCCACTGAGAAATCTTCCACTTTAGGCGGATCTGTGGCTCAAGCTGATCATCTTGGTCCAAAGGTCGGTGGCTGCCTGCATTTATCAGATGAACTCTTGCAGTGGTTGTGCACGACGACATTGTCATGAATCATGACTAACAGTATTCCTGCTGCTACTGGTACTGCTGCACTCTGTCCTGTGGTTTATTGCACGTCCTCACAAAGTTGATGGTATATCCTGTGGTTTTTCAGGTCAGACGTGCGGGTTGTTGTGGACGTTCTCGTGCCTGAGGTGAATGCAAGTAACGGTGTTTTCATCGCTGCACGGGTTGATCAAGCTGGCTGTCAAACATTCCTTGCTCGCGGCATCTTCTTTTTTCTTCTCTTTGGACACTGTCAAGTTGTCATAGCAACCGATCTTGGTCAGTACTGCTTTGTCTGTCCTGTGTCTGATTGTACTTTTGTGACAAACACTGTTTTTGAAATTGTCGTTTTCAGACTTCAAATTTTTCTGGCAAAATTTTCGGCCACATTTTAGCACAGCTGCAATGCGCACGAACTGTTTACAGCTAAATGCAGTGAAACTTTATTGCAGATTATTATCAGTTGAGGTATTTGATGATTTGATACACTTTCTGTGTCTGCTGGTCAGTGACCATAAATAAGTATTTTCCTATCAAGTTTGTAAGGTATGGGATATTCTCTTAATTTTGAAAATCATGCACTTTTTCACTCAACAGGAGATCTACATTACTGTAAGGTGATCGTCAGAAATCCCACCACAACTCAAATACATTGCTGCAGTATCTTGATGTTTTTGATTACTGTACGGATATTCTATCCTAATGGTTGATAGTTGGCTTGTATTTTCAGTAATATTGTAACGTATCTTAAGGGGACGTCAGACGAATGATGAAGTTTGCCGACTTTTGTGGGTGTGGTTTAGTTGCCCGACAAAATCAGCCGACAAAATCGGTGAACCATGACACAGGGCCGATATTTTCGCCTGCTACTTTGTACGATATCAGCTAGCACAACAGCCGAATGCAGATCGCAAAATAATACTTGCGTCACTTTTTTCTCCATCTAATGAACGAAAATAATAACAAACACAGTAAATAACTAAAGTGAATATTCATCTTCTGTTGTAAACAATCCCCATGGCAACATAAACAAAATTTGTTGTCCGATATACAAAGTCGGCTGACACAATCGCCGAAGATAGAACATGCTCTATCTTGGCCGACAAAATTGGGCGATTTTTGCGTCACACACAACAGATTTTTGTTGGGCGATTTTATCGGCAGATTAAATCGGCCGATTTTGTCGTTCATCTGACGTCCCCTTTACTCTCAGCTAAACTAGACTGTTCATTGTTTAGCCAGGTCCTCCTGTGTTTACACACTGTTTTATGTGTTTTAACATGTGACTGCAGAACGGACACAGATGTTGTTTACACATTCCATTGACTTGCAGTATGATCACTGGTACACCATGTCGCTCACTGTTCAGGTATAAACACTACAGGGTGGGCCAAAAAAACGTGCCACTACTTTTGTCCATATCTTTGCCAATTATTGACCGATTTTCGAAATTTTTTCATCGGCACACTCTGCGGACAATTTGCAATAATGTGATTATTATGGATCCCACCACACCGTAAATGCGTCTTTACACTACCTTGTAAACTATCAATGAAATATGCATACATAACGATAATAACAAAGAAACATTTTGGTAAAATTCAGACCAACATTGCAGTGAATGGTCTAAATGACACTAGACGTCATACGAATCATTCATCGCAATGTTGGTCTAACATTTACCTAAATTTTTGTTATTATTGTTAGTTTTTGCTTACATTTATTTTTTACAAGGTAGTGTAGAAATGCATTTATCGTGTGGTGGGACATATAATAATCAATTATTGCAAATTGTCTGCAGAGTGTGCTAGTGAAAGAATTTTGAAAATCGGTCAGTAATTGGCGAAGATATGGACAAAAGTAAAGTGACACGTTTTTTATGGTCCACAGTGTAGTTCGTCTGCAGCAGCTGCTACAATTAGAAGCGTCTGTAAACCACAACAAACAAGAAAGAATTGCCATTTGAACTGTCCTAGGCCACATAGCTTCATGTAAAGTGTTAAAACATTTTTTACAACTTTTTGCATGTCTTGAAGATTTTTGGTGTTTCATAAACGGCCGCTGGGAACCCGTGGCTTACAAGGCTCTGCAGTTTTTCTTCGTATGTCACCACGCCTTAAGAACTTTTGAAATGATTTACTTTTCACACAACCAATCCATGTGCGTTCCTCCAAAATACGTTTTGCAACATTTTTGCCTAGGTTTTTAGCTTTTAAGCCCTAAAACATATTTGCAAATGTCTTGGATGTGGTTGTGTATGACATAAAAATACTAGATGCTTTAGAAATTGTTTGTATCCACAGCCATACATAAAAGAAAAGACCACAGGTGGATGACAGGCCTAATATTACACTGTATTAGCAATTGTGTTTTGACACAGGGGCAAGAAGTATTGGCATCAGTGGATGGCTCAGTACTCTACAAAGGCGCTGATGATAAACAATTTTCTAAGCATGGTTTTGTGGCGTTGGGCACCGATGAGTTTGGACAGGCTGACTTTGACAACCTTGCAATCTTGCCGACATCCTGATTCTTCACTTAGTAACATTCTGTTCCACCAACGAGTTACATTTGTATTTATTGCTTCAGCTTCACAATATTTTTGTATATAGATTTTATTTTAAACAAATATCGCTGTTGCTAGAATTTTCTGAAAATGTAGAACTTAAGGAATGACCTGTCTGTATTTTGCCCTTGTCTACTCTTATGTCTATGCTTTGTTCCTTTGTTACTATAATGTTATAGATATATTTACTCAAAGAGCATATTATCTCAATGAGTTTTTTAAGAGATATTTCAATGATATTACACACACTTCGTATATGTAGGCCCCCTAGTATTTGGCATTGTTATCTGTCCCATTGCTATAGCATAGCATGGGACAGATTATAAAATCACTTGCATCTGTCTGTCATTCTGTCTGTCCATCTGTAAACACTCCTATGGCCACAATTTTGATTCGATCTTGATGAAATTTTGCACAGTGATTCGGGGCCCGAAAAGTAAGATCGAGTTTGCTTGGGATAAAAATCTGACAACTCCTTCCCCTATTTTACACCAATTTTTAGACATTTTGCATTATGGCCTATGGGGACTTCAAAGCGGTGTAACTCGGTCCCCGTGAAAGATAACTGCACTCTGTTTGCACCTACTCCCCTAATTTTGGGCCTGGGCTATCCGATGGCGTCATTTAAATTTCTCCCCTGCCGACCCCTGTTGCCATGGCAACGAATTTTGGGACAAAACTGACTACAACTCGGCCCCTGTGAAAGATAATTGCACCCTGTTTGCATCTACCCCTCTTACACACAGCTGCTAGGCTATATAGCGTGGCAATGGGACACATAACTCGTTCCACGGAACGTATTTCTAGTTTTAGCATAAAAGTAAAAAAAATTCACTGCAGCATAGTAATGATCATGTGGTTAGTTCTTTAGTTCTAATTTCTGGCACAGGCCATTTTCTTTACTGAAAATTATGGCTGCTGTTATTTTAAAATTATGATGATGATTGTTATAAATAATAATATTCATATGCAAGATTCTCATAGGGTATGTTGTATTTTTGATTAGTCTGCAAAGTGTTCATTGTGATAATTGTGAATGCAGAAGTGCATTGGTACTTCGAGGGTACTACTGAAAAAAGTGGAACGTGCATATTTTAAGTACACCGTGACTCAAAATTAGCAGCCCCCCTACAGATAAGTTAGCTTAAAATCGTTAATAACTGACAGATTTTTTACAAAATTTGAAGCAGTCATTGAGACAATCATTCTGAACTTGTCTTTACAGTTTAAGGCAGGTATGCTTCTGCTTAATGCCTTTGTCAAATTGCATCGAACGTATCTTAATGTAAACAAACTCTTACGTCATAATGATGTTACACTGAGCACACATGGTAAAGTGCGTACGTCATAATGAGTGTGACCGTAACTAATGTTGAGATAGTGCAGTGTACGATATTTCGTTGAAATCCATGAACTACAAACCGAATTAGGCGTGTCTGAAACAGGGTGGAGAGGGGGCCGCTAATTTTGGGACACAGCGTAGATCAAGCACTCAGACAGTTTGTTAATGATTAACCCCAATCATTGTGCTGATGGTGATCATGTTGAACACTGCGTTTGAGTGCTCAACATGACCAACCTTTACTTACTACTCAATGATTTGAGGTTAATCATTCTCAAAACTGTCCAGTTACTCATACGTTCCACTTTTTTATGCACCAGCCTGTATATTGCACAGTGTAGTCTGCTTATTTTAAGTTTTATACAAGTGTATTTAATGCTATTTAACTCTTTTATTATTACTATAATGAGTTACATTAAATAACTAAACTGTCTGTTTAATGAACTTTAGTTAGTGGATGAGTTTTCTTTGTATTGTTTTAGCTGAAAAATAGCAATATTGATGACATTTGTTCACTTACATAAAGTTTCTGTGTTTACCCTTATGTACAAAAAGCCATTCAGATAGTAAAATATATTATTATGAGCAGTGCACATACGTATTACCTGAGAGTATGTTTTACTTTTGCTGTTTGAATGGTTTTTTGAAGTGATATACCGATAACAGTAATTGTGTACTTACTCGTCATAATTCTGATGTCTATTTAAATGCGAAAAAACTGTCACAATTCTGAAGTCTAAATGCCATTCATTTGCCAGTATTTATTTCTTAGCACAGATATGTCATGTAAGCATGTGACTTTCACTAGAGATGCAGTCTTAAACACAATTTTCTTCTGCGGTGCACTTTCCAGACAAGAAATATGAGCTAATGCTCACGGGACGCGCGAAAGCCTATAGCAGTTCCTGTTCGCAAACTGTCAGTCTATCTCCAGCCATTTCGTCGCGACTTTTACGGGGGTACCGCTCTTTGATGCCCTCGTGTGCAGGTTTCCTTGAACCTAGAAAATCGAGACTTGGACCGTCGAAATTTACGTTCAATGCTGAAAATTTCATAAGCAGCTTGTCCATGTCTAT